>Ga0209358_10001443_pt1 | contig 18865 bp, 19 predicted proteins | sample LauGreFa1BDMLBSN_2_FD_187574 | JGI IMG/M metagenome (GOLD analysis project Ga0209358, IMG submission 187574) | Freshwater lake microbial communities from Lake Michigan, USA - Fa13.BD.MLB.SN (SPAdes) (version 2) | ecosystem: Environmental > Aquatic > Freshwater > Lake | place: Lake Michigan, USA... | reverse complement strand
CAGACCGTGCTTACATGCTGGATTTGCCCGACAGCCCCGAAAAAGCACCTCATTTGACGCTGAGTGAAATGAACTTTGGGTTTTATCCCATGGTCAACCACCAATCGCGTTTGCAGCGCCGCTTCTACGAAGAGGTGGGGCCGCTCGAAAATGCGCACAGCGTGATCGGGCAATCGCTGGATGCCCCCAAAGCCTTGGCCTTGGGCTTGGTGACCGCTGCGCCGGACGATATTGACTGGTCAGACGAAATCCGTTTGGCCGTGGAAGAGCGCGCGGCGATGTCGCCTGACAGCTTGACGGGCTTGGAAGCCAACTTGCGGTTTGCGCAAAAAGAGAGCATGGAAACACGCATCTTTGGTCGCTTGTCCGCTTGGCAAAACTGGATCTTCAACCGGCCCAACGCGGTCGGTGAAAAAGGTGCCTTGAAGGTTTATGGCAAAGGTGAAAAAGCCGCTTTTGATATGAACCGCGTTTGATGTTTTTGTGTTGTGCGGAAGGCTTCCCGGTGGTGCCTGCTGCAACCGAAATGTGACCCCACCGTTGCGTAAATTTCTGGAGAACCGTATGTCTGCAATCAACTACAGCGAAAAAATTCCCAATAACGTCAACCTGGCCGAAGACCGCACGCTGCAACGCGCACTCGAGCAGTGGCAGCCCAACTTCATCAACTGGTGGGACGACATGGGCCCCGAGGGCTCGACCGACATGGACGTGTACTTGCGCACCGCTGTGAGCGTGGACCCGCAAGGTTGGGCGCAGTTTGGCCACGTCAAGATGCGCGACTACCGTTGGGGCGTATTCCTAAACCCCGGTGAGCAAGATCGCCAAATCCACTTCGGTGACCACATCGGCGAAAAGGTTTGGCAAGACGTGCCTGGCGAGCACCGCGCCAACCTGCGCCGCATCATCGTGACGCAAGGCGACACCGAGCCGGCATCGGTCGAGCAGCAGCGCCACCTGGGCCTCACCGCACCCAGCATGTACGACCTGCGCAATTTGTTCCAAATCAACGTGGAAGAAGGCCGCCACCTGTGGGCCATGGTCTACCTGTTGCACAAATACTTTGGCAAAGACGGCCGCGAAGAAGCCGACGCCTTGTTGCAGCGCAACAGTGGTAATGAAGACAATCCGCGCATCTTGCAAGCCTTCAACGAAAAGACGCCCGACTGGTTGTCCTTCTTCATGTTCACTTACTTCACCGACCGTGACGGCAAGTTCCAGTTGTGCGCTTTGGCCGAGTCTGCTTTTGATCCCTTGGCGCGCACCACCAAGTTCATGTTGACCGAAGAAGCGCACCACATGTTTGTCGGCGAGTCCGGCGTGAGCCGCACCATCCAGCGCACGGTGGATGTGATGAACCAGCTCAAAACCGACGATGTGGCCAAGCTGCGCGCTGCGGGTGTGATCGATTTGCCCACCATCCAGCGCTACATCAACTTCCACTTCTCGGTGACCATCGACTTGTTCGGTGCCGACCAGTCGTCCAACGCGGCTACTTTTTACAGCTCGGGTTTGAAAGGACGCTACGAAGAAGGCAAGCGTGGGGACGACCACGTCTTGAAGGGCAACAGCTACAAAATTTTGTCGGTCGAGGACGGCAAGCTGGTGGAAAAAGAGGTGCCCATGCTCAACGCGTTGAACGAAGTGCTGCGCGACGATTACATCACCGACTCCAAAGGCGGCATTGACCGTTGGAACCGTGTGATCACCAAGGCGGGTATCCCCTTCACATTGAAGGCGCCACACAAAGCGTTTCACCGCAACATCGGGTCTTTGTCGGGCACCAAAATCACGCCGGATGGCCAAGTGGTCAATGAAGCACAGTGGATGGCCAAAGTGGGCGAGTGGCTGCCGACCAACGAAGACCGCGCTTTTGTGGCCAGCCTGATGGGCCGCGTGGTAGAACCCGGAAAATTCGCCAATTGGATTGCGCCGCCCGTCATGGGCATCAACCGCCAGCCCGTGAATTTTGACTATGTTCGTTTCAACTGACCACCGATAAGGCAGCTTGGCCATGAATGCACCTACCGAACTGTTCAACCAGCATTTGATTGACCCGGAAATTTGCATCCGGTGCAACACCTGCGAGGCCACTTGTCCGGTGGGTGCCATCACGCATGACAGCCGCAACTATGTGGTGATGGCCGATAAATGCAATTTCTGCATGGCCTGTGTGCCGCCATGCCCCACAGGCTCGATTGACAATTGGCACATGCGACCCAAATCTGCGGCTTACACCGTGCAAGAACAGCTCTCTTGGGACGATTTACCCCCTGCGCTGTCGGAGGCCGAGTTGTTGGCGATGGGTGCAGATGCCTCAGCTGTTGCCACAGCGGTGGCAGAAGTGAGCGCCCAAAGCGCCTCATCCTCCGACCCAAACGATGTGTTCAATTCGGCAGCCTATGGTGCCACCGTGCCACCTTGGTCAGCCGCGCATCCCTACACCAACTTGCATGGCCCCAAGGCACCGATCAGCGCCACCGTGGTGGGCAATGTGCAAGTCAACGAAGCAGGCACAGCCAACGAGACCCACCACATCGTTCTGGACTTTGGCCCCATGCCTTTCCCCGTCTTGGAAGGCCAATCCATCGGCATCGTGCCCCCGGGTGTGGATGCACAAGGCAAGCCTCACCACGCGCGCCAGTATTCGATTGCCAGCCCGCGCAACGGCGAGCGGGCCGGCTATAACAACTTGTCCATCACCGTGAAACGGGTGGTCGAGGACCATGATGGCCAGCCAGTCAAGGGCGTGGCATCCAACTATTTGTGCGACCTCCAAACTGGCGACGCGGTCCAGGTGATTGGCCCCTTTGGCAGCAGTTTCTTGATGCCCAATCACCCCAAGTCCCACATCGTGATGATTTGCACCGGCACCGGCAGTGCGCCCATGCGTGCGATGACCGAGTGGCGACGGCGTTTGCGCCAGAGCGGCAAGTTTGAAGGCGGCAAACTCATGCTTTTCTTCGGTGCGCGCACCCAAAAAGAATTGCCTTACTTTGGCCCCTTGCAAAAGTTGCCCAAAGACTTCATTGACATCAACTTTGCGTTCTCACGCGAAGCAGGCCAAACCAAACGCTATGTGCAAGATCTGTTGCGCGAACGCAGTGCTGATCTGTTCGAATTGCTCAAAGACCCCAACACATACATCTATGTGTGTGGCTTGAAGAGCATGGAAGAAGGCGTGGTGTTGGCCCTGCGGGATGTGGTCACCCAAGCTGGCCTGAGTTGGGAAAGTCTGGGGTCATCCCTCAAGCAAGAAGGCCGCTTGCACTTGGAAACCTATTGATGCAAATGCACCGGTGGTGTCAGCCAAGCTGACCCGCCCCAAGCGTTTGCAAAACAGCGGACCTCCAAGTCGCCTTTATGATGGCCGGGCAAGCCCAAGCGTCGGCTTGTCAGCGAAAGGCATCTATGCAAAATTCAGTTTTCGTGGCGGGTGTGGGCATGGTCCCATTTGCCAAGCCCAGTGCGGCGCAACCCTATCCGGTGATGGCCTCTGAAGCGGTGCGCTTGGCCTTGCACGATGCGGGCTTGGGCTACGCCGATGTGCAGCAAGCCTATGTGGGCTATGTGTATGGCGACTCCACCGCCGGCCAGCGCGCTTTGTACGAGGTGGGTATGACGGGCATCCCCATCGTCAATGTCAACAACAACTGCTCCACCGGCTCTACGGCCCTGTATTTGGCGCGCCAGGCCGTGGCGTCGGGGGCTGTGGAATGCGCCTTGGCCTTGGGCTTTGAGCAAATGACCCCTGGTGCCTTGGGCGTGCAGTTTCCGGACCGCGCCAGCCCATTTGATCGGTTTGACGAAGCCACCCAAGCCCTGGTGGGGCATGCCGAAATTCCCTTGGCGCTGCGCTACTTTGGCGGGGCCGGTCTGGCCCACATGAATGAATTTGGCACGCCGCTGGAGACCTTTGCCAAGATCCGCGCCAAGGCCAGCCGGCATGCCGCGAACAACCCCTTGGCCTTGTTCCGTGATGAGGTGACGACCGAACAGGTGATGGCCTCGCCCATGTTGTGGCCCGGTGTGATGACCCGCTTGATGGCGTGCCCGCCCACCTGCGGCGCGGCGGCGGCCATTGTGTGCACCGCATCATTTGCCCAACAGCATGGGCTGGACCCCAGCGTGCGCATCCGCGCCCAGGCCATGACCACCGACCGCAACCGCACTTTTGAAGCCCAGGACATGCGCGAAGTGGTGGGCTTTGGCATGGCCCAAGAAGCGGCCACGGCGGTGTACGAAGCGGCTGGCGTGGGCCCGCAAGACATTGACGTGGTGGAGCTGCACGACTGTTTTGCCCAAAACGAGTTGCTCTCTTACGAAGCCCTGGGTTTGTGCCCACGCGGCGGGGCGCAACAGTTTGTCGACGATGGCGACAACACCTACGGCGGCCAGGTGGTGACCAACCCCTCGGGCGGTTTGCTCAGCAAAGGCCACCCATTGGGGGCAACCGGCTTGGCACAGTGCACAGAATTGGTCCAGCAATTGCGCGGCACCGCAGACCGCCGCCAGGTGGCCGGGGCTCGCCTGGCCTTGCAACACAACCTGGGCCTGGGTGGGGCTTGTGTGGTCACGCTATACGAACGGGTTTGATGGTGTTTGCGCCATGACCGATATCCGGCCCGAGGCCACCCCCACGCCGCCAGTGGCCAACCGCTATGCCGACATGGGGTTTTGGCAGTTCACCTTCATCACCCTGTTGGTGACGGCGCTGTTTCCCTGGTACTTGATCTGGAATTCTTTGGCCCGCGGACCCGATGACACCCGCTTGTTGATGCTGGCCATGGCCAAAGATTGGCTCATCACCGTGTTGACCATCTTGGTGGTGGTGGTGGTGTTGGTGGCCCTGGCGGTGTGGGCCGTGGTGCGCTACTTCAGCGGTTGAAGTTCAAGGGCCATCAGCGATCTCATTCAGGATTGGTTGTGCCTTGTTGGGCTTGGATGAAAAAATCCACTATCCGTGCGATTTGCCCTTGCATCATTTCCCGCCCAGTGACCACCTGGCATCCGCTTCGGTGAGCGAGTTGCAGCAAAGGTGTTTGCTCGGGATAGACAATCGTGTCAAAAACCACCAACTCAGGCGCCAGGGCGTCGGCCACCAGCGGCAAGCGCGCATCGTCAAGCATGCCCACAGGAGATGCGTTCATCAAGACATCCACGCCATCCAAATGAGGTGGGCCCACGAGCACCTGGGTGTCGGGTGACAAGCGTGCAATCAGCTCAGCGGATTGCCGGCAGCGATCAGGATCCAGGTCCCATATGTGCATGCGCAGTGGTTGCTCGCTGGCCACTGCTGCGGCAATGGCGCCGCCGGCACCGCCCAAACCGATCAGCAAGACTGATTTGCCACGCAGTGCAAGGCCCCGACGCGCAAAGGCTTGTACACAGCCCATGCCGTCGAACATGTCCCCAGCCCATGTGCCATCTTTGCGGCGCGCCAAAGCGTTGAGCGCACCCACAGCTTGGGCTTGCAAACCCAAGCTCTGGGCCAAGTTCAACGCCTGGGCTTTGAAGGGTATGGTCATCACCAAACCATCCAAATTGAGCAATTGCATCAGATGGGGTATGACACGGGCAAAGTCTGCGCGTGCCACGTGCAAGGGAACCAAGATGGCGTTGAGCCCGCGGCGTTGTAACTCATGGGTGACCATCTCTGGTGAGCGCACTTGCGCAATGGGGTCGCCCACAATGCCATACAAGCGGGTTTTTCCGTTGATGTAGTCGACTTGATCCATGGGTTTGATAAAAAAGAAAGCAGCTTGTCAGATCTTAATGGCTGGGGGCCTCCATGAGGGGCGCCATAGGGGTGCGCATTCAGCGCCGCACTTTGGCGCGGCAGGCGGCTTGCATGTCGCGGTCTTTGATGAAGCCACATTGACCTGCACCACCGCCGGTTTCAGCGCGGCACAAGGCCTGGAGGTCCAGGTTGCGAATAAAGCCGCACTGGCCAGAACCGCCACCGGTGGTGGCGCGGCAATGCGCTTGTTGGTCGGCGTCTTGGATAAACCCGCATTGGCCACTCGATGAGCCCACGCCGGGCCGCTGGCTTTGCAGGCTGGCGCGACAAGCGGCCTGGGCGTCTTTGTCGCGGATGAAGCCACATTGTGAGGCGCCACCTCCGCTTTCGGCGCGGCAGCGCGCTTGCAAATCGCTGTCGCGGATAAACCCACATTGCGCTTCACTGCCGCCGTTCACAGCGCGGCAATAGGCTTGGCGGTCGGGGTCTTTGATGAAGCCGCATTCGCTGGGCTGGGCCAGGGCCCAGGGCATGGCGCACACCAAGGCGCAGATCGAGATGGCGCGGAAAAAAGCCTGTGCCCCAGAGCGGGATTGGGTGCAATGAAATTTTTCGCGCATGGCCCATCTTGTCATGGTGAGGTTTGACAGACTCAAAAAAACTTCAGCCAATAGCGCCGGGTCAGTGCCAGCGCCACCATGCCTTGCACCGCCATGGCCAGCGTGGCCATGGGGGGACTCAAGACATCGGCCAACACCCCAATGTAGAAAAACCCGATGGGCCCCAAACCGATGCAGGCTGTCAACACACCCAGCAAGCGAGCGCGCTGCGCCACGGGTGAGTCGCGGTACATCAAGGTGGTTTGCATCACTGCAAACCCCACCGCACCCAGGCCATTGAGCAGCAACAGCAGGGCGGCCAAGGTCACGCTGTGGGCAAGGGCAAAACCCACCGCCGTGGTGAAGTACACGACCACGGCGCCCACATAAATGCGCCCATACCAAGCGGGTTTGGCAAAGCTGGCAAACAAGAGCGCGCCCACAAAGCCACCCACACCTTCACAACTGGCGAGCAGGCCCACGTCTTGGTTGCCCAAGTGCAAGGCGTCGCTGGCCAATACAGGGATCATGCTGGTGAAGGGCCAGCCAAACACATTGAAGATGGCGGTGACGGACAAAATGCCAATCAAGCGATCGTCTTGGCGCGCCAGGGCAAAGCCCTCGCGCATCGGCCCCAGAAGCGACAAGGGGTGCTTGATCGGGTGTTTATGGTCTGGGGCAACGCCCCAGACCACCCATAAACTGACACTGTGCAGCACCAGCCCCAACCAAAACACACCGCCAATGTCAAATTGGGCCAACAGCAGGCCGGCCAATATGGGTCCCAAAACCCGGCTGACGTTGTTGACACCCACATCCACCGACAAGGCCGGGCCGATGCGCTGCGCACCCACGGAGTCCCCGATCATCATGCGCCGCACGGGGTTGTCAGCCGCCCAACAAATACCGTTGATAAAGCAACCCACCCCCAAATGCCAAATGCTCAGCCAACCCATGCTGGCCAGCAGTGCCAAAACCCCGCTGGTCAACAAAGAGGTGCCGACCATCAGCATCAAGGACAAGCGGGAATCAAAACGCTCGGCCAATGCCCCGATCAAGGCACCAAACAAGCCCATGGGCAACAAGCGCAACATGCTCAGCAGCGCCACGATGAAGGCCGACTCGGTGACCCGGTAGGCAAACAAGCCCATGGCCAGCATTTCGAGCCAACGCACGGTTGAAAACAAAAAGCCTGAAAACAGCAGGCGCCAAATGGCGTGAAGGGCTTGCCAACGGCCAGTGGGCGTGCTCAAGGGCGCTGGCCTTGCGGTCTGGGCATGGACATGGACAAATGGGTGGTGGGCATGTCTCTGTGGATGGTGTGTCCCCGTCGGCTTGTCTGCGACGCGGTAATTTGCTGTGGGGAAATCATGCCACAGTATGGGTTTTGACTTGGGTCGCTGGGGCGACCCCTTTTTGGGCAAAGGTACTCGATGAAATCTGAACCCTTGATTTTGGCCTTTGACGTCTTCGGCACGGTGGTCGATTGGCATGGTTCGATCAGCCGCGAGGTGGCCGCACTCATCCCCGGTGAAGACGGCGACGCCTTCGCCACGGCTTGGCGGGCGGGCTATAAACCGGCCATGGCCGAGGTGCGCTCGGGCCAGTTGGGCTGGACCAAGATTGACGACCTGCACCGGCGCATCTTGGACCAGGTGCTGAAGGCCCGGGGTCACGACTTGGACGAGGGCCAGCGCCAGCACCTCAACCGCGCGTGGCATCGCTTGGCACCGTGGCCTGACACCATCGCGGGCATGCAGCGATTGAAGGCGCATTTCACCCTGTGCACCTTGTCCAATGGCAACTTGAGCTTGCTGGCCCACATGGCCAAGCACGCCGGTTTGCCTTGGGACTTGATTTTGTCGGCCGAGGTGTTTCGCCATTACAAGCCCGACCCTGAAACTTATTTGGGCGTGGCCGAGGTGTTTGATGTCGCTCCCGGTCAAGTGATGTTGGTCGCCAGCCATGAGGACGATTTGGACGCGGCCGCTGCATGTGGTTTGCAAACCGCCTATGTGTCTCGGCCCTTGGAGAATGGGCCAGGGGTGCGCATTCAACATGGCGATTTGTCACGCTTCACGGTGGCAGCGCAAGACTTCAATGACTTGGCGGATCGCTTGACACACCGCTCACGCCACTAAACTGCCACCATGACCACCATCGCCCGCATTGATAGCCATGTGTTGCATGTGTCGCCCAAAACCAATTGGTGGTTTTTGTCGGTGACCGACAGCAGCGGTGCCGTGGGCTGGGGAGAGGGTTCCTTGAACGGCTGGGAGCCGATGCTCGACACCGTGTGTCAGCAATGGCGCAGCGATTGGCTGGGGCTGAACTTGGACCAAGCCCAGCAACAGGTGCGCGCGGCCCCTGCTTCGCCAGGCGGCTTGGTGGGCAACACCGTGGTCAGCGCTTTTTTGCAAGCCGTGCTGGGCTTGCAAGCCCAACATGCTGCTTGCGCACCCCACAGCTTGTTGGGCCCGGTGCAGCGCCAGGTGGTGCCGCTGTACGCCAACATCAACCGCGCCACCAACGACCGCAGCCCCCAAGGTTTTGTGGACACCGCTTTGCGCGCCCGCGCTCAAGGCTTTGAGCGCTTCAAAGCCGCCCCCTTTGATGGCCTCACACCGGCCCTGTGTGGCACGGCCCAGGGCCAAGCCAAAATTCACCATGGGGTGGACTGCATGTTGGCGCTGCGCGATGCCCTGGGCCCGCAGGCCCTGCTGATGGTCGATTGCCATTGGCGCTTTGACGAGGCCGGTGCGCTGCAAACTTTGCGCGACTTGGTGCCCGTCAACTTGCACTGGTTTGAATGCCCCCTGGCCGAGACCCATGCCCATTGGCCCGCCATGCGCCGACTGCGCCAAGCGGCCAAGGACCAAGGGGTGTTGCTCGCAGCTGCAGAAACCCAGGTGGGCCTGGCCTCTTTTCAAACTTTGTTTGACGAAGCCTTGTACGACGTGGTCATGCCCGATGTGAAGTACTGCGGTGGCCCACAAGAAATGTTTCGCATCGCCCAGTGCGCAGCTGAGCATGGGGTGGCGTTTTCACCGCACAACCCCTCAGGGCCCGTCTGCACCTGGCACAGCTGGCAAGTGGCATTGGCGGCACCCGAATGCGCCATGCTCGAGCTGCAATTTGACGAAAGCCCGATGTACGACAGCCTGACGCAGGGCGTGGACTTGCAACCCCATCGGGGGGCATTGGGTGTGCCACAGCCAGACCAACAACTGGGCCTGAACCTGGACTTGTTGCGTGCCCACCCCTATCAAGCCGTGCCCCCTGGCATTGAAACCCTGCTCAACCGATGAAGCCCCGGTCACCATCGATATTCGACGTCCCAGCCACTGCGGCGGCTTTGCCTTATCCAGCCTTGGCCTCGGCGATTGAGGATGTGCTGCGCGACCCGACCGTGGCGGTGCCGCCACGCATGGTGCTGCCCGTGGGCCAGGGCAACAGCTTGTTTGTGATGCCCGCGCACGATGCGCGCATCGCCATCACCAAAATCATCACGGTGTTGCCCAGCAACCGACAACGCGGTCTGCCCCCTGTGCAAGGTGATATTTTGGTGTTTGACATTCAATCGGGCCAACGCATCGCTGTGCTGGATGGACCTACCGTGACGGCACGCCGAACGGCGGCCGTGTCTTTGCTGGCCGCCCAAAAACTGACCCCAGGGTTGCGTGGCCCCATGCTCATCGTGGGCGCCGGCGATCAAGGCCGCGCCCATTTGGAGGCCTTTCACACCGGAATGGGGGTGCGTGAGGTGTGGGTTCATTCGCGCAGCGAAGCCAGCGCGCAGGCTTTGGTGTTGCACGCGCAAAGCTTAGGGATGCAAGCCATGCAGGTGTCCGACCCCAACAAAGTGGTGTTGGACTGTGCCTGGGTGATGACGACCACACCGGCCCTGGAAGTGGTGATGACCACCGCGCCTGCTCCCGGCGCGTTTGTGTCGGCGGTGGGTGCTTTCACCCCCCAGATGGCGGAGTGGTCGGCGCCCGTGTGCCAAGCCCTGTCGCACACCGCAATGTTGGTGGTCGACACCCGCGACGCCGACCATGAAGCGGGCGATTTGTTGCAAGCCGGGGTGAATGTGGCGGCTTTGCCTACCTTGGGCGATGTGGTGTGCCACGGCGCTCAAAAGGCCATGGGCCCCAAAGCCGGTCAGACCGTGTTCTTTAAAAATTGCGGTTGGGCGGGTTGGGATTTGGCCGCCGCCCGTTGTGCGGTCGCTGGGCTGTTGGCGTAGCTGGCAAGACATGGACACATCACAAGGTCACAACCGCTCTAAGTTTTACACCGCATCGTTTTACAAGTTTGTGGACTTGCCAGACCATGCCCAGTTGCAAGCGCCACTGCAGGCCGTGTGTCTGGCTCACCGCGTCAAGGGCTTGGTGTTGCTGGCGCCGGAGGGCATCAACGGCACCCTGGCCGGTGCAGTCGCAGATGTCCAATCGGTGCTGGACCACTTGCGGCAAGACCCGCGCTTGGCTGATTTGGCGCCCAAAATATCATGGGCCGACCAAGCCCCGTATCACCGCATGAAGGTGCGCTTGAAAAAAGAAATCGTCACCATGGGCGTGCCCCACATCGCCCCGTCGCACATGGCGGGCACGTATGTGGCAGCGCCCGATTGGAACGCGTTGATCGCCGACCCGGATGTGGTGCTGATCGATACCCGCAACGAATATGAGGTGGCGCTGGGTACGTTTGAGGGCGCCATCAACCCCCACCTCGACAACTTTTCCCAATTGCCCGAGTGGTTGTCACAGTCTCCCGCATTGCAAGCCAAAGATGGCTCAAAGCCCAAAGTGGCGATGTTTTGCACCGGGGGCATTCGTTGCGAAAAATCCACCGCCTTGCTGCGCCAGATGGGGTTTGGCGAGGTGTTTCATTTGCAAGGGGGCATCCTTCAGTATTTGGCGCAAATCCCGCCAGAACAAAGCCGCTGGCAAGGGCAATGTTTTGTGTTCGATGAGCGCGTGTCGGTTGGCCATGGCTTGCAGCCTGGTGGACTGGGCTTGTGCCGCAGTTGTCGCGAGCCCCTGAGCGAACAATCCCAACGCTCCGATTTGTTTGAGTTGGGTGTGAGCTGCCCCACTTGCCACGCCCACACCAGCGAAGACAAAAAAACCAAGGCCCGCGAGCGCCAGCGCCAATGGGCACTGCAGCAATGGCGGGCCCCATTGACTTTGGATTGATGCGGGTGGGTGAGGGCTGTTGCGTTTTAAAAAACCAGCACCAAGCGCCCGCGCGTGCCACCGGCTTCCAGCCGGCGATGTGCCTCGGCGGCTTGCGCAGGGTCATAGGTGTCGGCCACGCGCAGGGTGATCACCCCGTCATGGACACATTGGCGCAATTGGCGCAATAAATCAGCGCGGTGGTTGTACTGCCGCACCCAGGTGGCATGGCACACAATGCCGCGCTGTGCCATGGACCAGCCCCGCACCGAGGCATAACCACCGCCGTCGCGCACCGCGCCCAGGGTCAACTCACATTGGTAAGAGCCATCGGCCAATGCATCAACCCCATTGGGTACCACTTGGCGGATTTGCGCCGCGATGTCCTTGCCACGTGGCACCACGGTATCGGCTCCAAAAGAGCGCACCAGCGCCACATCTGCGGGGCTCGCGTCGGCGATGACATGCAGGCCAGCTTGCTTGGCCAGTTGAATCACATAGCCGCCATAACAGCCGGCCGCCCCCGTGACCGCCAAGGTCTGCCCGGGTTTCAAGGCCAATTGGTCGAGAGATTGTTTGGCCGTGAGCCCATTCATGGGAAGGGTGGCGGCCTCGATCAGGCTGACGCCCTCGGGAATGCGCGCCACCGCATCGGCCGACAAGACAATGCTTTCGCGATAACCGCCGTGGCTGCCCTGGTTGTCCACCATGGCCATCACCTTGTCGCCAATGGCCAAATCGGTGGGGTTGTCAGGGCCCACGGCGTCGATCACGCCCGCGACATCCATGCCGGGCACATGCGGCGGTGAAACCTCTCGCAAGGCCTGCGCGCGCGAGCCATTGCGCAGCAAGGTGTCGGTCGGGTTCACGGTGGCGGCATGCACGCGCACGCGCACTTGGCCCGGCCCGGGTTGGCCTTCAGGCAGGTCGAGCAGTTGCAAAACTTCGGGTCCACCGAATTCAAAAAATCCTACGGCGCGCATCTATTGCTCCTTGTGTACCTGTTGCAGGCAGTATTCCGATTTCATTGCGGACCATTGTGGCGCAGTATGGCGTGGGCGCGCCAAGGCCAACGGGCGCGGTGCAAACCCATATGCGCCCACAGCATATCGATCCAACTATTCAGTCGTTTGTGAAACCATTTGACGGAATTACAGTCCGCAACCATGAATGAAATCGGATATATCAGTGCAGGTTTTGTGGTGGGCTGTGTGGTTGGCCTCACGGGGGTGGGCGGGGGCTCGTTGATGACCCCGATCTTGATCTTTTTCTTTGGCATCAAGCCCTATTTGGCGGTGGGCACCGACTTGCTTTTTGCGGCATTCACCAAAGGGGCGGGCACCTTGAGCTTGGCCCAGCAACGCTTTGTGCCTTGGCGTGTGGTCCTGAGCCTGAGCGCTGGCAGTTTGCCTGCCGCGGCGCTGACCTTGTGGGCCTTGCATGTGGTTGGCCCCGCACAGCCTGTGGTTCAACGAGTCATGACCCACACCCTGGGCGTGGCCTTGTTGCTGACCGCGGTGGCCATGTTTTACAAGGTGGTTCGCAGCAAAAAGGTCCCAGTCGCTAAAAGCGATGTTGATGGGGACCGCGCTTGTCGCCCGCGCCATTGGGCTGGACCGCTGCTGTTTGGTGCCCTGATCGGGGTGCTGGTCACCTTGACATCGGTTGGCGCTGGCGCCATAGGTGTGATGGTGTTGTTGATGCTTTATCCGCAACTGCCTTTGCCACGCGTGGTGGCTGCTGACATTGCCTATGCCGTCCCCCTGACCTTGGTCGCGGGCTTGGGTCACGCCACTTTGGGGTCGGTGGATTGGTCCTTGTTGGGGTGGCTGTTGACCGGGTCTTTGCCAGGCATTTGGATAGGCTCGCGCTGGGTTCACAAAACGCCTGAGCGTTTCATTCGCTCGGTGCTGTCTGTGTTGCTGGCATGGGCTGGCACCAAACTGGTCATGGCTTGAAGCCGCGTTGCCCCCAGACCGCCAGCAGCTGAAGCGCTAATCGGCACGGATATTGCGTTCGCTGGCGAGTTTTTTCCAGCGCGCCACATCGGCATTGACGCGTTGGGCAAATGCTTCGGGCGTGCCCGGTGCGGGGTCGCATGCCAGGGTGGCCAAGCGCGCTTTCACATCGGCTTGATCCAGCGCGTGGTTGATCACGGCATTCATGCGATCCACCACCGCTTTGGGCGTCGCCGCTGGCGCCAGCACCCCAAACCAGGCCACAGTTTCAAAACCCGGCAAGGCCTCGGCCAAGGCGGGCACATCGGGCAGGCTGGGGTGGCGCTTGGCCGTGGTGACGGCCAAAGCCTGGATCTTGCCGGCTTTGATTTGTGCCGACCAAGGGGGCAAATTGCCAATCATCAATTGCGATTCGTCCGCCAACAAAGCGGCCACTGCTGGTGATGAACCTTTGTAGGGGATGTGGGTGATGTCGGTGCTGGTCATGCTTTTGAACAGCTCGGCCGACAAGTGGGCCGAGCTGCCCACGCCGCCCGAGGCATAGTTGAACTTGCCGGGGTTGGCCTTGGCCAGGGCGATGAATTCGGCCACGGTTTTGGCCTTGGTGTTGGGGCTGACCACCATCACATTCGGGGTGGTGCAAATCATGGCGACGGGCACAAAATCTTTCACCACATCGTAGGGCAGCTTGCTGTAGATGCCCGCATTGACGCCGTGCGAACCCGCGTTGCCCACAATCATGGTGTAGCCGTCGGCCGCTGACTTGGCCACCGCGTCAGAACCCAGCACGCCGCCCGCGCCAGGCTTGTTGTCGATCACCACCGCTTGGCCCAGTTCGCGAGAAATTTTGTCGGCAATCAGGCGCCCGGTCACATCCGAGCCGTCACCAGGCGTGCTCGGCACCACCCAGCGGATGGATTTGGTGGGATAGGTTTGGGCCCCAGCGCTGGCGCAAGCCAGGATCAAGGCGGTGAGGGTGCAAAGCAGGCGCATGGTGGTCTTTCAAAAGGGTGCGCCAAGCTCGCCATCAGGAATGGCGCGAGCTACGCTGGGATGGGGCGGGAAACATTTTGGCATGCACAGCCACAGGGTCATCAGGCTTGCCACACCCCAAAGCCGGCATCACGCAGGCGAATGGCCAGATCGACCTCCATGAACTGCGCATCGGCATAGGGCATGGGGTTGAGAGATTGGTAAATGTCGGGCAGCAGTTGCAAGCCATATTGGTGGGCAAAGCGGTTGGATTTGATGTTGGCCTTGTGTTGGTCAAACCGGGTGTCGGGGTCGAGGCCGGTCATGCCCACATAGACACACGGCTTGCCGGGCAGCGGCGCGTAGTCGGGGTTGGCACGGCGGAATTTGGGCTCGCGCCACACATCGGGGTCCAACTCGATCACATACACATGGTGGCGCGCGCGCATGGTGGGCGTTGCGGTTCAGTCTTTGGCGACTACCACCCATGCCCCTGACAGAACACCGCTTTGGTACAGGCCGACAAAATGGTCGTAAGCCGCGTCATAGCGGTCGAAATGCGCCTGCCCCAAGCGGGCCACGGTGGCGTCTTTCAAAGACCGGTACATGGCGTGGCGGTCGACCAAAATGCGCGTCCACTCGGCGCTCAGATCGATGGCGCGCACCCAGCGCATGCCCACTTGCTCAAACCATTGCTGGTAGTCGACCAAGGTGGCGATTTCTGAAAAACGCATGCCGTCGTAAAGCTGCTGGGCGTCTGGCGCGGACAGGGTTTGGTGGCTCATGATGTCTGAAAACACCATGCGCCCTCCCGGCTTCAACACCCGGGCGCACGCTGCGATGAGCTGGTTCTTGCGGGGGATGTGGGCAAAGGCCTCTTGGCTGATGATGCAGGTGAAGCGGGCGTGATCAAAAGGCATTTCCAGCGCATTGCCGTGGACAAAATCGACCTGTGCGCCCAATCTGGCGGCTTCGGTCAAGGCTTGGGCACCAGCCACCCGTGAGGCGGTCAAATCCAAGCCGGTTACTTGGCAACCGGTTTTCCATGCGATGTAGCGCGCGGGTCCGCCCATGCCGGCGCACACATCGAGCACATGGTCATCGGCGGTGATGGCCGCCAGACCCATCAAGTGGTCCACCGCCTCGGTGCCGCCGTAATGGTCTTGGTCGTGCGCGCTCAGCACGGCTTGGGTGATGTCCTCGCGGGCAATTTGACGGGCTGCCACGGCTTGGAATATTTGATCCGCGCTGATCGGGTGGAAGTCGTAGAAGTGCTCGACGGCTTGCAGGGGTGATGGGTTCATCATGGGTCTGACCTGGTCAACGGGGTGGCCTGATATTAGCCGCCTGACCGTTGCGCCCCAGGGACATGGCGCTGGGGGTAAGCTCTGGCTTGCCCCAGCCACAGTGGGGGTCTAGATGGAGCACAAACAATGGCGATTTCATGGATGGCCGCCCTCAAGGTGGTGCCTTGGGGCAAAGTGATGGAGCACGCCCCCCAGGTGTTGGAAAAGGCGCGCGGTTTGATCGACAAACACCGCCCCGGCGCAACGGTGGCCGAAGCCAATACCCCAGCACCCAGCGCCGAGACCGGTGAGGTGCCCAGCCTGGGTGAATTGAAAAATCGCTGCCTGGCGCTGCAGGTGCAACTGGAGCAACTGCGCCAAACCCAAGCGCAAATGGCCCAAACCATGGCCGATCTGGCCGAACAAAACGCCAGCCTGATGGGGGTGGTCGATCGCTTGCAATCGCGAATCCGCTGGTTGGGATGGGGGCTGGGGCTGACCCTGCTGGCCAGCCTGGCCTTGGCGCTGTGGCTGGCGCTCAAGGGGTCCTGATCGATTCGATCAGCCTGGCCTGAGGCTTTAAAGTAAGGTTATTGGCCTCTGAGCCCCCTTGTTTCTTTGACAACACCAGAAAGTCCGCCATGAATGGATTGCCGTTCGTTAAATTGCTCCAAACCACCCTGCGGCACTGTGCTTCAGCCATGGTGATGCTGGGTGCCATCAGCCTTGCAGCCCAGGCCCAAACGCCAGAGTGGGCGCCCACAAAGCCGGTGCGCATCATCGTTCCCATTGTGGGCAGCACCAATGACGTGTTGGCGCGCTTGCTGGCACCCAAACTGTCCGAGGTGTTGGGGCAACCGGTGCTGGTCGAGAACAAACCGGGTGCCGGTGGCAATTTGGGCGCCGACATGGTGGCCAAGGCAGCACCGGATGGCCACACCTTGTTGATTGGTTACAACGGGCCGATGGCCATCAATGTGTCGCTGTTTGACAAGATGCCCTACGACCCGGTGAAAGATTTGGCACCGATCACCTTGGCGGTCAAGTCGCCCCAGTATCTGGTGGCCCACCCGGGGTCGGGTTTGCAGTCGGTGCAAGACCTGGTCAACCAAGCGCGGGCCAACCCGACCAAGTTTTCATATGGGTCAGTGGCGGTGGGCAGTGCCTCGCACCTGACCATGGAAATGCTCAAAATGGCGGCGGGCGTGCAAATCACCCATGTTCCCTACAAGGGCGCTGGCCCAGCGGTGACCGACCTGATTGCGGGCAATATCCAAGTGGCTTTTTTTGTGCCGGGCAATGTGCAGCAGTTTGCCAAAGACGGTCGGCTTCGCTTGCTGGGGGTCAGTGGCACGAAGCGCTTCAAAAGCACGCCCCAGGTACCGACCTTGATCGAGGCCGGCTTCAAAGACTTTGAGGCCACGTCTTGGATTGGCCTGCTGACCACGGGCGGCACCCCCAAGCCCATCATTGAGCGCTACCACCGCGAGTTGGTGAGAATTTTGCAATCCCCCGAGATCCGGCAAAAACTGGAAGAGATGGAGTTCGAGGTGATCGCCTCCAACCCCGATCAGTTTGCCGCCTGGATCGCCACCGAAATCCCGCGCTGGGGCAAAGTGATCAAGGCCACCGGCGCCAAGGCTGACTGAGGTTTTTGCACCAGTTCCCGCCCATTCGGGCGGTGCGCGCCGACAATAGCGCCCAATGCCCTGCGGGGCTTGTTTGATTCAGAGGAGTTTGTATGAGTCCCGAAATGTCCCAAACCTTGACCCAGACCGGCGCTGGCACGCCCATGGGCAATTTGATGCGCCGCTATTGGGTGCCGGTGGTCATGTCAAGCGAAATTGCTGATGCCGATGGCCCTCAGGTGCGGGTGCAAATCATGGGCGAAAAGCTGCTGGCTTTTCGCGACTCCGATGGCTTGCCCGGTTTGATCAGCGAGTTTTGTTCGCACCGCGGCGTGTCGCTGTTTTTTGGTCGCAACGAAGAAAAGGGCATTCGCTGCTCTTACCACGGCGTCAAATTCGACCGCCTGGGCAACTGCGTGGATGTGCCCTCTGCGCCGCAGATGTGCGAGAAGATGAAGATCGTGGGCTACCCCTGCATCGAGCGCGGTGGCGTGGTCTGGGCTTATATGGGGCCGGCCGAGCATCAACCCGCTGAGCCCGAGGTGGAGTGGTGCACCCTGCCGCCCAGCCATGTGTTTGTGTCCAAGCGCTGGCAGCGTTCCAATTACCTGCAAGCCATGGAGGGCGGGATTGACACCGCCCACGTGTCGTATGTGCACAGCATGGACGTGACCACCGACCCCATGCACCGGGGTGTCAAGGCCTTGGACTACATCAAGGCCGACGGCAACGTGGTGTTCAACATCGAAAAAACCGAATTTGGCATGACCTTGTTGGGCCGCCGAATGGGGGAGCCCGACAGCTACTACTGGCGCATCACCCAGTGGTTGTTCCCCTGGTACACCTTGATCCCGCCATTTGGCGACCACGCCTTGGGCGGCCATGTGTGGGTGCCCATCGATGACCACAATTGCTGGGCTTGGAGCATCAACTACCGGCCTGAAGCCCCGCTGGGTGAAGAGGAGCTGCACCACATGCATGCAGGTCGTGGCATCCACAACGAATACGAAGCCCCTGGCAGTTTCATTCCCAAGGCCAATTCAGACAACGATTACCTGATCGATCGCAAAGCCCAAAAAGAGCGTCGTTTGTACAGTGGCGTGGCCGGCATCGCCGCGCAAGACTATTCATTGCAAGAAAGCATGGGGCCGATCCAAAACCATGCCGAAGAAAAGATATTGCCCACCGACCGCGGCATCGTGATGGCGCGGCGCATGCTCTTCGAGGCAGCCACCGATCTGGCCAAAGGTGCCACGCCGCCGGCGTTGAATGCCGTGGCCCATCGGGTGCGCGCGGCTGGTGTGTTGCTGGACAAAGCCCAAGACCCGGTGCAGTGGGCCAAGGACCATTTGGCCAACGACTTGACCAAACCGGTCTATACCTTGTGAGCACCGCTGGCCCTGTGGTGCGGCCACGGGTTTGGCGTGAGGCCTGCAAAGCTTGGCCATTGCGAGGCGCGCAGCAACGCGGCGGTTCATGGACCGCTTGAAAGACAAGGCAGCGTT
>Ga0209358_10001442_pt1 | contig 18871 bp, 14 predicted proteins | sample LauGreFa1BDMLBSN_2_FD_187574 | JGI IMG/M metagenome (GOLD analysis project Ga0209358, IMG submission 187574) | Freshwater lake microbial communities from Lake Michigan, USA - Fa13.BD.MLB.SN (SPAdes) (version 2) | ecosystem: Environmental > Aquatic > Freshwater > Lake | place: Lake Michigan, USA... | reverse complement strand
TTCTATGAAGGAAAACTCACCGCAGATGTTTCCGTTGCGCGTCGTATGTTGGAAGATGATTTGAATCCGATTCAATTCATTGACACTGCTGGAACGGGATACAATGAAGAAGCTGGAGCAGAGGGCCATTCACGCATGAACAAAGGCGAAGCTGAATTGGCCATGAAAATGTATTCTATGTTGAAGGAACAGACGCAACAGTTTTTTTCATGCGCCTTAATTTCACCGTATCGCGCGCAGATAGAATTGTTAGAGCGTGTGTTCAAAGAAGAGAAGGTGACGATTAATACAGTGGATTCGTTTCAAGGACAGGAGGCCGATGTGGTTATTATTTCTTTGGTGCGAAGCAACGACGAGAATGAAATTGGATTCTTGAAAGACTACCGCAGGATGAATGTTGCGCTTACTCGCGCAAGGAAGAAGTTGATTGTTATTGGAGATAGCGCAACTATTGGTGGAGATTCCTTTTATCAGGAGATGCTTCAGTTTTTTGAAGTCCAAGAGTCTTATGAAAGTGCATGGATTTACATGGGTTGATTTTCAGAAAAAGTATTATTTTCACTTTATGAAAAAATCGAATTTTCTTTTTGCTGTTATGATGATGATGGTCTTGGTGTCTTGCGATAAATGCAAGGACGATCCACATTCAATGCATGTTCCAACGGTGTTCATTAAAATTGTGACAGACTCAACGCAAGTTCGATTGAATAATTTGGGTGTTCCATCAACAGTGCCTGCGGGACACGCAGCGTTAAGTCCGTTGTTTCAAAAAATTTCTGCGCATTACATTGAATTCACACCGAACATGTACACCGCTTTAGGTGGGGGCGAGGTTGTTTATCACGCCGATGAAACCATGGCAGGTGGCGCAAATGCGATTGATTTCGCTCTTGCTAGAATTGCTGCTCCGGGAGAAATTTTCGTGGCAGTTCCTATCGCTTCATTTACTCCGGGTACGTACGAGTATGTTCGTGCTTCGTTGTTGTATCAGAATTTCGATGTGAACTTGTTGGCGAATGGATTCGATTTAACGGGACGTGTTTCGAGTTTTGTTGGGTTCAATACGTACATCACAAACTATGTAATAAACACCCAAACGGTGGCTGTGAATGACGATGTGCTGCAAGGCTATTGGGGATTCGAGACGAGCGTTTTAGGAACTCCATATGTAACTTCAGGACAAGCACCTCCAGGTGCCACTACAGTTCCGAATCCGATATTTGCAACCTCTCCCATTCCTCAAGGAAGTTGCGTAGTAACCGGCGGATTTTCTACACCCTTGGTTATTACAGGAAATGAAACAGAAGATATCTACGTGACACTTTCTCTTTCGACCAACAATAGCTTTGAATGGATAGATACCAATTCAGATGGAAAATGGGAACCAGGTGCGGGCGAGTCTGTAGTTGATATGGGCTTACGCGGAATGATTCCGAGTTGGAATTAATTTGAATTCTGCTTCTTCCTAAACGGCAACAAGACCAAGAAAAACAGCAACGCTCCTAAGCATTCGAGCGTGATTAAATAATACGGATAAGGGCCGAAGAAATCCATGGCGCTGCCGCCTTCGGGCTTGTGCATGAGGTATCCGTAGTTACTTCCGATAATTTTATTGACTGAAAAAGCCAGCGCGAAATAAATCTGCGATGCTGCTACAACACGCAACCAAGAACCTTTTTGCGGATACAACTTCATTCCGAAAACTAAAAAGGATGTAGCAATAATTAATCCGGCATGTCCAATGAAAAAAGAGACATATGGCACTTCTGGAAACACGCCCATGAAGTCGGGAGTGATTAATCCATTCAGCGTGCCGGTCATCACCCAGCACCACGCAATTTCAGTCATGCCGCGACGCTTCAGGAGCAATGCCAATGCGGTTAAGATGTTCGCGAGGTTACACAGCTCAAGGGGTAAATCGTGGCGCACTTCCCACAGGCCTGTTTGATAGCGATAGGTCTGATAAACGACCATGTTCGTCAATAGCAATATCCCGAAAAACCAGCGCAGTATGTCGCGCGACTTGTCGTATTTCCTTCCAACCCAAACAAAAAAAAGGGAGAGAAAAAGCGTTAATCCAATAATAAAAAAGTGCTCGTTGGTGAACAGTTGGAATTTCATGAAGAACGGTATTTTTCAGTTTCGCTTTCTAACATAGATCTATAACTCATGTAACGCGATTCTGCAATCTCACCTTCACTCAATGCTTCTAGAACAGCGCACTTCGGTTCGTTAATGTGCTTGCAATTGTTGAACTTGCATGCAGGTAATAATTCTAGAAATTCAGGGAAATAATTACCCAACAACTCTTCTTCGAAATTCACCAAGCCAAATCCTTTGATACCCGGAGTGTCAATTAAAAACGAGGTGTCACTCAATGGAAATATTTCAGCAAACGTTGTCGTGTGCTGTCCTTTCCCGCTCCAGTCGCTGATATCACCGATCCGAATGTCTTCGTTGTTTGAAATCTTTCCAACCAAAGATGATTTCCCGACGCCACTGTGTCCCGAAAATAAAAACGTTCCTGTTTCAATTAACTTCTTCAATTCATCTAAACCTTGTCCTGTTTCAATACTCGTAAACAGCAGCTCATATCCAATGCCTTTGTAGATGGAAGCCAAGTCAATGGCTTTCTCTTTTTCTTCGTCTGTGTATATATCCCACTTGTGAAAAATCAAGGTAACGGGAATGCGGTAGGCTTCTGCCGTAACTAAAAAACGATCGATAAATCCAGGCGTCGTTTGCGGACGGTCAATAGTAATCAGCAAGAACGCACGAGTAATATTCGCCGCAATAATTTGTGCTTCTTTCGAAAGGTTTACCGATTTTCGAATGATGTAATTGGTGCGGTCGTGAATGCGGTTGATGCTACCATTGCCGTCGCTGTCCATTTCAACATCTACGTAATCTCCCGCAGCAATGGGGTTTGTAGTGCGAAGGCCTTGCAGTCTAATCTTTCCGCGCAGCGAGCACACAACAATTTTACCGTCGATTAAAACGTCGTAAGATTTTCCCGTTGTTTTGAATACCAATCCTTTTTTCACTTGTCTAAGGTAATACCTTTCTATATTTGCCACGTTCTCATAGGGGTGCCATTCGTAAAAAAATGGCTGAGATTAAACCCTTCTTGTTTCAGAACAAGAGGAACCTGGGCGGGTAATGCCGCCAAGGAAAAGATGAACAACGTGCACCACAACCCCTGTCGTGCGCACAAAGTAAAATACATGTTTAAGAAAATTGTTTTTGTAAGCGTTGCGCTTTTTGTTGCGTCAAGTTCAATGGCGCAAGAAAAAAATGACACGACAATTGTTCCAACTTTTGTTTTAAATCCTATTAGTATTCGCGACGTATGGTCGGCTGAAAATGATGCTCCATTCGCGTTGACGAATCTGAAACCAATGGATATTGATAAGATCAACACCGGAGTGGATCTGCCATTCCTATTGCGTTTCACACCTTCATTAACTGTTACTTCAGATGCCGGTAATGGAATTGGATACACGGGTTTGTGGATCCGCGGGAGTGATCCAACCCGCGTGAACGTTTCCATAAACGGAGTGCCGTTGAACGATCCGGAAAGTCAGCAAGTGTTTTGGGTGAACACCCCTGACCTTGCTTCTTCAACTTCTAACATTCAAATTCAACGTGGAATAGGAACTTCTTCAAACGGAACAGGTTCTTTTGGAGGAAGTATTCACTTAGATACCGACACAGATTTAGAACGAGACTTCGTCCGGTTGAATGCCGGCGGAGGTTCATTCGGAAGTAATAAACTCATGGTTGAAATAGGGAGTAGAAGGAGCCCCAAGTTTGAATACAACCTCCGCGCAAGCAGCATTCAGTCGAACGGGTACATTGATCGCGCAGAGACCCGTTTGTTTTCTTATTTCACCAAAGGGAAATGGCGATTGTCCCAAGATGAAAATCGTAAAAGTGAATTGACAATTTTTGTTTTTGGAGGAAAGGAAAATACCTATCAAGCATGGAACGGCACGCCTTACGAAAAACTTTTTGGAACCACTGCAGACATACTGGCTTTTGCTGGAAGGAACGGAGCGTCGCAAGTGGATATTGATAATTTGTTGAATTCTGGACGAACATACAATGCGTATTTGTATGAAAATGAAATAGACAATTACGCCCAAGACCATGCACAAGCACATTATTTTTCATCGAAGAAAAAGAATGGAACCACACATGAATTTCGCGCGGCAGCTCACTTCACCCATGGACAAGGTTTCTTTGAGCAGTTCAGGGCCGACGAGGATGTAGCGAATTACAACATGCTTCCGCATATCGTGAATGGTGATACAATTACCACGACGAATGTGGTGCGAAGACGTTGGTTGAATAACAATTTTTATGGCGTTACAGGTTCATATCTGTTGAAGAAAAACAACTTTACAAGCACATCAGGTGTTGGAGCGAATCATTACAGCGGTCAGCATTATGGAAGGGTTATCGCAACGGGGAATCCATTGATCTTTGTAGTCGATCATGAGTATTACTATGGACAGTCAGATAAGTACGATGCAAATGCTTTTTCGAAAATTGAGTGGGCGGTTGTTCCAAGAAAGCTCATTCTGAATGCTGATGTTCAAGCGCGTTATGTTGCTTACAAAACAAAGGGAACCGATAACGACCAACGCGCTTATGACGTGAATACTTCTGCTCAGTTTTTTAATCCGAAAGTAGGCTTGCGTTATTTTGTGAATCAAAACACTTCTCTCTATGGCTCTGTTGCTCATTCAGGAAAAGAACCCAATCGGAACGATTTTGTTGACGCGCCTTTTGGTGCAATACCTCAGAGTGAATACATGACCGATTACGAAGCTGGCCTTCATTTCGAGAACGATAAATTGTTTCAATTCGATGTGAATGTCTACTCCATGAATTACAGCAATCAGTTGGTGCTTACTGGCGCGTTGAATGACGTAGGTGCTCCGCTGAGAACCAATGTGAAAGCGTCTTATAGAAGAGGCGTTGAATTGAGTTCTTCGGCTTACTTCAATCAACAACGGTTAAAGGTGAATGGAAATATTACGTTTAGCGAGAATAAAATCATCGATTTTCAAGAGCGCATTTTCAACTACGATACGTATGCTGAAGAAGTGATTGCGCGCGGAAGGACCAATATCGCTTTCAGTCCGAATGTTGTTGCTGGTTTAACTGCGGAATATCAAGTCTTTCCTCACGGATGGCGCATGACAATGAAGCCAGTGAGAAAGCAATTGTATTTGTTATTCAATGAAAAATTTGTTGGAAAACAGCATCTCGATAATACCGGAAGCAACACAGCTGTAATCACGGCATTTGCTGTGAGTGATTTCGGGATTCAATGGGATTCAAAATACGGTCCGAAGCCTTCTGTGAAGATAACTTTTTGGGTGAATAATGTTTTGAATCGAATGTATTCGAGTAACGGATACGCCTATTCATACATCTATGGCGACAAAGTAACAGAACGCTTTTATTATCCACAAGCGGGAAGAAACTATATGTTGAATTTCTCTTTTGAAATTAATTAAAGAATCGTAACCGAAGAATTTTTTCCATCGATACTTACGGTCACATGTTCTTTCAATGTCGTTGATAATTTCAATCCTACGAAATCTGCTTTGATCGGAAAACGTCTGTGTTTTCTTTCTACCAAAACGGCTGTAGTTAATCTATGAATTTCCTTGGAAACAAGAAATGATGCAGCGTGCATGAGTGTTCGTCCAGAATTAAAAACATCGTCTATGAGCACAACACATTTATTTTTAAGAATAACAGAAGTAGAAAGTTGAACACTTCCGATTGGGTTCTCTTTTGAAAGTTGAATGCTACTGATTTCGCATGGAATGGTAACAATTTCTTTCACCAATTGGAATAGTCTTTTGGCAACTGCAGCTCCGTTGTCTTCAATACCAATGAAAACAATGTTCTTTTCGTTGTAATGACGCTCAGCTATTTCATAAGCCATGCGGATGAGCTTTTGCTCAATTTCTTCTGCGTTGAGTAATTCGGAATTCTGCATGCCCAAAATTACACTTTTTTAGGGTGAATTTTCTCATTTCTAATTTTAGTGCGATCAGAATAGATACATTCGTAAAAAATACGATTATGTCAGGTTACATTTTATTAGCATTTACTGCATTGCTTATCTTTTCAGGACTGAAAACAGTGCAACAAGGAAACGTGGCAGTAGTTACGGTTTTTGGAAAATATAGAAGAGTAATTCGTCCGGGGTTGAACTTACTTATCCCATTTATTGAGACCATTTTCAAACGTATTTCAACACAAAATCGTTCTGTTGAGTTGGAGTTTCAAGCGGTTACTATTGACCAAGCAAATGTGTACTTTAAGAGTATGTTGTTGTTTTCAGTTCAGAGCGACAACGAAGATTGTGTAAAGAACGTTGCCTTTAAGTTTATAGATGAAAAGAGTTTGATGCAAGCGCTTATTCGTACCATTGAAGGAAATATTCGCGCATTTGTAGCAACAAAAAGGCAGGCTGAAGTATTATCACTTCGAAATGAAATTATTGATCACGTGAAAGAGCAGATTGATAATGTTATTGAAGAATGGGGATATCATTTGCACGACTTGCAGATTAACGACATTACGTTCGATGAGGCCGTTATGCGCTCTATGAGTCAGGTTGTTGCTTCAAGCAATTTAAAGGCTGCAGCAGAGAACGAAGGACAGGCTTTGTTAATCACCAAGACTAAGGCTGCTGAGGCAGACGGAAATGCAATTAAAATTGCCGCTCAGGCTGAGAGAGAAGCTGCTCAGTTGAGAGGACAAGGGGTTGCGTTGTTTAGAGAAGAAGTGGCTAAGGGAATGCAGAATGCAGCACGTGAAATGCAGCAAGCGAATTTAGATACGTCAATGATTATGTTTTCTATGTGGACAGAAGCTATTAAGAATTTCGCGGAGTACGGAAAAGGAAATGTTATTTTCTTAGACGGTTCTCCGGATGGAATGCAAAAGGTCATGAAGCAGATGATGGGAATGGATACTCTTCTCGACATCTCGAAAAAAACAGACTAGATCAGAAAGAAAAAACTTCATTCAATAGCAAGCGTCAGTGATAAGTCCGTGATGCAGTAAATTATAGTTTGGTAAAACTAAATGTGATGTTTATTTCTTTTTTGTTTCCAGTAGAATCATTCCGCTCAGAGCGAACAGAATGATTGAAAAAAGTAAATGCAGTGGCTGCAGAACTCTAGGTATTCCCAAGTATGCCATTCCAACTCCAAATAAAATTTCAAATCCAAGAACGACAAACAAGTATTTGAATTTTCTTGGTTGAATTTCTAATCTTCGGTATTGCAAATACATCATCGTTGCCAAGATAACAATGAGGATGGAAAAGCTTCGGTGTATTTTGAATCCAACAGGCAAATTCTCTATTAGAATATTTCTTGCAATTCCATTTTCTAAAAGTAAATCAACAGATTCCCTTACTTGTGTGCCAAGTAAAAGTTGCACAAGGTGAATGATAAAGAAAAAGGAGAGTGCTTTGCGAAGAACTGGAGGAAGCGTGTAGTTTTCTTTTTCGTTGGTTCTGCGAATCAGAAACAACAAACTCAATAAAATCCCTAATGATCCGACCATGTGCAACGTAATGGTCGAAGTGTTTAAATTTTTATCGACAACCATTTTCCCTAACCAAGCTTCAAACAGAATCATCACAATAGCGAATACGGAGTATACAACGGGCAAATAATCGTTCGATTTTTTGTAATAAATCAAGGCTAGAAACGTCATGACTAATATGGGCAATCCAAGCAGTCCTGTAAGCAAGCGATTGATGTATTCCGTCCATGTGTGGAACGAATTGAATTCAGCATATTGATGCTTGGGATAAACTTTTAAAGCGGCCTCATTTCCGGAATTGCTTTTCCAGAAATCTTTAGTGTATTGAAAATCACTATTTGTAATCCAAAGTGTATCGTTATAAATAACCATTTGTCCTTTGGAATAGGATCTTCCTTCTTCCAACGAAACAGTTGAAATATCCGTTGGTGGAATGTAATAACCAAAACACTTTGGCCAATCAGGACAACCCATTCCGCTTCCCGTAATGCGGACGAAACTGCCAGCAATAATGATAAGAAACATACAGACTACGCCAATTTTGCCTGCGGTGTTGAGTCTTTTTTTTGTTTGTTGAAGGGTAGACATTAAGAAGCTTTGTGCGAAATTATTTCAGCCTTCACAACGTGGTATTGACCATCGGCAATGGTGTTTACGATATTTGTCATATCGGATTCTTTCACCACATTCGGATCGAATTCAACCTTCACAATATTTACATCACGGTCTTCAACGAAATCTAATGAGGTTGTTAGAACTCCGTTTAAATTCTGAAGTTCTTTTTGAATTTTACCGCCGCAGCCGGCCACACATGTCATTCCGCTAATGGAAAGAACAGCTTCTGTTTTGTTGGTTCCGTCTACAACCGTGTTTGTTGTGGCTGCTGGCGTAGCTTCTGCATTAGGGGTAGCATTTCCACACGCGAAGAATGTTAAAGCAAGAAAGAAATACATTAGATTTTTCATAGTGCGAAGATTAAAAAAAAGGACTTTAACAAGTCCTTTTTTATTATTAAAGTGATTTTCTTATTAGGTTCAATGCGCCACCTGCTTTGAACCATTCTATTTGTTGGTCGTTGTAAGTGTGATTTACAAAAATGTTTTCTTTCGTTCCGTCTTCGTGAGCCAATTCCAAAGTCAAGGGCTTTCCAGCAGTGAAATTCACTAAGTCAATGAAATTGATTGTGTCGTTTTCTTGAATTTTATCGTAGTCGGCTTCGTTAGCGAAAGTGAGCGCCAACATCCCTTGTTTCTTCAAGTTAGTTTCATGAATACGAGCGAAGCTTTTCACAAGTATGGCACGAACACCCAAGTGACGTGGTTGCATAGCAGCATGCTCACGTGAAGAGCCTTCACCGTAGTTGTGGTCTCCCACAACAATTGATGGAATGCTAGCGGCTTTGTAGGCACGCTGCACCGTTGGTACCTCAGCGTATTCGCCAGTGATTTGATTCTTTACTTTATTTTGCTCACCGTTGAAGAAGTTGGTTGCTCCAATTAACGTGTTGTTCGCGATATTGTCTAAGTGACCGCGGAAACGCAACCACTGTCCAGCCATTGAGATATGGTCAGTCGTACATTTTCCTTTCGCCTTAATTAACACGCGAGCGTTTTCAATATTTGCCCCGTTCCAATCGGCGAAGGGTGCAAGCAATTGCAAGCGTTCGCTGTCTTCAGCCACTGTAATTTCTACAGCGCTGCCATCCTCAGCGGGTGCTTGGTAACCTGCGTCTTTCACTTCGAATCCTAGAGGAGGTAATTCGAATCCAGTAGGAGCATCGAACATCACTTGTTCCCCTTTCGAATTCGTTAATGAATCTGTCAAAGGATTGAAAGTTAAGTCCCCGGCAATAGCAAGTGCAGTAGTTATTTCCGGAGAAGCAACGAACGCCATTGTGTTTGGATTTCCGTCTTGACGGGCAGAGAAGTTACGGTTGAAGGAGTGAACGATTGTGTTGCGTTCTTTCTTTTCAGCGCCGGTTCTTGCCCACATGCCAATGCATGGTCCGCAAGCGTTCGCAAATACTTTCGCGCCGATTTTAGAAAACGTTTCAATAAAGCCGTCGCGCTCAATGGTAAAGCGAACCTTCTCTGAACCAGGCGTAATGCTGAATTCCGCCTTGGGTACCATTCCTTTCTCTGCCGCTTGCTTCGCTAACGATGCTGCGCGAGAAATATCTTCATAAGAACTGTTGGTGCAAGAACCAATAAGCCCAGCTTCAACTTTAATAGGCCAATCATTTGCAGCAGCAGCCTCTTTCATTTTAGAGATAGGCGTTGCCAAATCTGGAGTGAAAGGACCGTTGATGTAAGGCTCTAATTCATCGAGATTGATTTCAAGAACTTGATCGAAATACATTTCTGGATTTGCATAAACTTCAGCATCTCCGGTCAGGTGTTCGCGAATGTCGTTGGCAAGATCTGCAACTTCAGGGCGTCCGGTAGAGCGAAGGTATCTTTCCATACTATCGTCGTATCCAAAGGTTGAAGTGGTTGCTCCAATTTCAGCACCCATGTTACAGATGGTGCCTTTTCCGGTGCATGAAAGTGCTTGCGCGCCTTCGCCGAAATATTCCACCACGCAGCCTGTTCCACCTTTCACGGTAAGAATACCAGCTACTTTTAAAATTATGTCTTTAGCAGAACACCATCCGCTAAGTTTACCAGTCAATTTAATACCGATCAATTTCGGAAATTTCAATTCCCAAGCCATGCCAGCCATTACATCCATAGCATCTGCACCACCAACGCCAATAGCAATCATACCTAGTCCACCAGCATTCACCGTGTGAGAGTCAGTTCCAATCATTAATCCACCTGGAAAAGCATAGTTCTCAAGCACCACTTGGTGAATGATACCTGCGCCTGGTTTCCAGAAACCAATTCCGTATTTATTTGAAATAGTTGAAAGGAAGTTGAATACTTCGTTGTTTTTAATCAAAGAATCACTTAAGTCAGTTGTAGAACCTACGCGGGCTTGAATCAAATGGTCGCAGTGAACGGTAGAGGGAACCGCTACTTTTTTCCTTCCAGCTTGCATGAATTGTAATAAGGCCATTTGAGCAGTAGCGTCTTGCATTGCAACACGGTCGGGAGTGAAATCTACATATGAGCCCCCACGTTCGAAAGCCACGTCAGTTGAGCTATTCCAAAGGTGAGAGTATAATATTTTCTCGGTTAATGTTAGTGGTTTACCAACTACATTTCTTGCTTTCTCCACACGTTCAGCCAGTCTGTTGTAGTGGCTTTTGATCATGTCTAGGTCGAATACTTCACTCATTTTTTGTAGATTTTTACTTGGCAAAAATAGTTATGAATCGAGGGAATTACAACCCTACTTTTGTTTTATGCTTCGAGTTTTATCGACATCTTTCAAAGAAAATCTAAGAACGGCTGTTGGTTCGGTTAGAAGCCAGAAGCTTCGAGCCACATTGACCGTGTCAATTATTGCTATTGGTATTACTGCTTTGGTTGGAATGATTACTGCTGTGAAGTGCATAGAGCGTAAGTTGAGTGAAGAATTTTCTCGCCTTGGGTCGAATACGTTTTCGATTCGATCAGGAAACAACGCAAGACAGGGAATGCGAAGAGGGCAGAGCAGCAAGAATGTTGAAGTTATATCCTACGATCAGGCCAAGAAGTTTCAAGAGTTGTTCCAAGAAGACGCTATTGTTTCCCTGAGCGTCTTTGCAACTGCTACTTCTACGGTTTCAAAAAATGGATTAAAAACCAATCCGAATGTTTCGGTATTGGGTTGCGACGCGAATTATTTCGAATTGTCTTCCTATGTATTAAGCGATGGGCGTAATTTTTCTTCTGTCGAATTGAAAGATGGCGCTAACGTTATGGTCTGTGGTGCTGACATTGCGAAGGAGTTATTCAAAGGTGGTGTTTCACCTATTGGTCAAACAGTAGATGTAAGTGGAAGGTCCTATACGATAGTCGGGGCATTAAAAGAAAAGGGAAACACGTTCGGATTCGCAGGAGATAATCAGTGTTTGATTCCGTTGACCAATGTTCGCAAAACTTTCGGTGATGAGAATTCCGAGTATCAAATTAGTGTGGCGGTAAAATCAGCGAAGCAATTGGAATCTGCTACAGAGCGTGCTGTAGAAGCTATGCGTGTTGCTCGTTCCGACGGGCCTGGTGAAGACAATTCGTTCGAAGTGAGTATGAGTAATGGACTTGTAGAAAAGCTCATGGGTTTGATTTCAGGAATTACGCTAGGAGGAATTTGTATTGGAATCATTACGCTCATTAGCGCTGGAATTGGTCTTATGAATATTATGCTCGTTTCTGTTACGGAGAGAACGCGTGAAATAGGAGTCCGCAAGTCCATTGGGGCTAGCGCGAAAATTATACAGCAACAGTTTTTAATTGAGGCGGTTGTCATTGGTCAGATAGGCGGGGTAATAGGAATTATTTTGGGTGTGCTTGTGGGCAACATCGTTTCATTGGTCATTGGAGTTGGCTTTACCATTCCATGGCTTTGGTTGCTCTTGGGAGCAACGATTTCTTTTATCGTTTCTGTGGCTTCAGGATATTATCCGGCCAAGAAAGCATCGAAACTAGATCCGATTGAAGCGCTTCGATACGAATAAAAAAAGGCCACCCGAAGGTGGCCTTTTTATTTCAACAAGAAAATATTATTTCTTAACTGAAAGTGTTTTAGTGAACATTCTTGCTCCACCAATTACTAATGAAACTTCGTAGTTTCCAGCATTCAAGCCAGCAACATTCAATTCGAAGTTGTTCATTCCTGGAGTGTATTTACCTAAGTTTTTAAACTCGATTAATTTTCCAGTGATGTCACGAACTTCGTAAGCAACGTTTGCAGCAGAAGTTAACTCGAAATTAACGCGAGTTGAAGTTACAGCTGGGTTTGGAGCGAATTGGAAGAAGGTTAAATTGTCAGAGTTAATTTCGTCTACAGCAACACGCTCAGAAAGGATCAAGCGAACAGCAGGAGAGAAGCTTTGACTTCCGAACCATACGAATGTACCGTCACCAGCCATTTCGTATACCGCAGTAGAATTGTCTGTGTCGCTGTTATCTTCAGCAGCAACAGTTAATTCTAGAGGGCTTGTATTTTCATTCAAAACACCATTGAAGTAAACAGTTTCTTGTTGAAGATCGATTGGAGCGTCGAATGCGAAGTATTGGTATCCATTGTCGATCCATCCGGCATTAAGTTGGTAATCTTGCGCAGCAAGAACTGCAGCGTCGTTTGGACTTCCTTCAAACAGAACAGCAGTGAAGTCCACGTCTGCGTCAGAAGCAGGACCGAATACAACAGTTAATCCATGAGCCAATGAACCGGCATTAGGACAAGTGAAAAATGCACCGTAACCTGTTGGATCAAACTCGCCTGGGCTGTCTTCACTCGCGCGAGGTCTAAGCTCAATATCAAGGTTGGCTTCGTCTTCATGTCCGTATTCATCTGTCGAGTATACAATGATTTTGTCCATAGCGTTGTTAGCCGAAGTCTCATCCGTTGCGTCTAAGCTGATAATGTTTGCGCGAACAGTATACGTCCCAATTGCGCTTGGCTCCCAACCGGTTTGGATATACAACGTGTCGCTTAGGAATGAAGGACATTCTGGAGTGTTGCCAAAAGCTTCCATTGTGAAAGGAGCAGAAACAGCATTTCCAACTACTGCTCCTGTGCCGTCAAGAATGTCAACGTTGATAGAAGTGTTGGTTTGGTCTGCGCTTCCGTTATTACGGTAGATTACACCAACCAATAAACCACCATCAGCAGCATAGGTGCGCTGTTCGAAAGGAGTAACACGGTATTCCCAAATTCCGAAAACATCTCCGTTTGTTACTTGAAGAATTTCAAGATCGTTTACACTAGAGTTGTCGAAAATCTCGATATCATCGATTCCCCAGAAGTAGTGGCTATATCCAGTAGCAGCCGCTGTGTTATATCCCCAACGCACCAATACACTTGATTGTCCTGCAGCAGCACATGAAATGTCAACACGTGTATTCAAAGGATTTGCAGAAAGTGAGTTTGCACTTGGAGTGAAGCTTCCGTTTGCAGGAAAAACTGTCCAGTTGGTGCCTCCGTCTGTTGAAACTTCTAACGTCAATGGAGACGCAGAGAAGCAGCAATAACGGAAGTACTGTGACCATTCAACAATTACCGAAGTCAAAGCACTACAATCGATGGTTGGAGTTGACATGCTCCCTGTAACATCTTCTACTCCGTCTGAAATAGGCGCATTATAGAAATCACAATCGAAAATCGCCCATCCGTTGGATGCTGTTGGAGAGGCAAGTGCAGGAGTAGTGCCGGCAAATTGACCGTTAGGAGAAGTAGCATTCGCTACCATCCAAATAGTTCCAGCAGGGCTGCTGTCTTCGTGAGTCATATCTCCAAATCCGTTAGAGAAGTTCTGGCTGTATACAACAACACGATCGTTACTTGTAGCTGGAGCAGTTGCTGTAGCGTGTGCAGAACGTTCCAATTCAGTGTTTGAAGGAGCCTTTAGAGTAGCTTTAATGTCTGTCAATGACGTAGTTTGCGCCGTTGAAGAGAAAGCTAAACCAATAGCACCGCAAAGAGTAAAAAGTTTTTTCATCTTATCAGGTTTAATTTTAGAATGGGAAGGTAAGAAATCTTTCAATAGGCAAATCCATTGGGCAAAAAAAAAGTCCCGCATTGTGCGGGACTTTTTCCTTTCAAGGAAAGTAAGTGGATTATTTCACCATCATTTGTTTTGTCAAACTTGAAGAACCTGCAGTGATTGTGTAAGTGTAAACACCTGCACCGAAAGCTGAAGTATTCATAGAAATCATGTTTTTACCAGCCGGCTTAACACCTTCGTTAGTTACAGCAACAACACGTCCAGTCAAATCGCGAACTGTTAAAGTTACACGCTCATTGCTTGGAAGGTTATAAACGATTGTTGTGTTACCGTTTGATGGGTTAGGCATGTTTTGAGCCAATTCGAAAGAAGTTGTTGCGTTAACTGAAGCAACAGCAGCAGTTTCGTCAGAGTTCAAACGAACCATTGGAACTGAACCTGTAGCACCCCAAGCAGTACCGTCGTACAACCAAGAAACAACCCACTCGTTGCTTCCAGAAACTGGTATGCGTGTTCCAGAAACACATGAAACAACCACTAAATAAGTGTTGTCTGCGTTAAGAGTCACAGCAGAAGCGAAAGGAAGTGTTACGAAAGTGTTTTCACCAACGCTGTTGAATTCGTTACCAGTGAAGATGTACTCCAACGTCTCCATTCCGATATCTGTGAAGATAGGATCGCTGTTAGCGTCGAAACCTTCCCAAAGGTAGATGCGTCCAAGAATTGGGTCACCAGCAGCTGAACCAGCTCCGATTGCAACGTCAATACCACCGAATTGATCGTCAGCATAAATATCAAACAAGTTACCCACTTCGAAATCTGAAGCAGGACCCATGAAAGCTTGTGCAGCATTTCCATCACGACCGTAAGTGAAGTCTGTGATTTCAATTGAAGCAGTTCCTGTATTGTTCGAAGCAACATCATCTCCAGTAGCTGAACTTGTAGTTCCTGTAATTTGGATTGTACCTGTCGCACTTGGAGTCCAAGTGGTAGATACAGAAATAGTGTCTTTATCAAGAGATAAGAAATTAGCAGATGTTTGATCAGCCGCAAAAGGAGATCCAGCAACAGGAGTTCCGTTGAAAGTTACTTCATAGCTCATCGTAGCATCAAGTTGGTCATTAGTACCACCGTTGAAGATAACTGAAGTAGCGTGCACAGGACTTACTTGAGTAACAGGTACTCTGTTGTAATCCCAAAAACCTAAACCGAAGTTTGCTTGGTTCCAGTCACCAGTTTTAGTTTTAACTACACGGATATCGTTAGCAGGTAATTCACCTACAATCACGTTGTCAACTGCAAAACCTGAAGCCCAAGATCCAGCGTCAGTCCATTGGAAACGGATGATTACGTTCGCTGCTGTTACATCATACAATGGAACAATGATAGACTGCCAGTAATCTTGATCTATTGGAAATACATCAATGCTTGCACCTGCATCATCAATTCCGATTGAACGAATGTTGAAAGTGGCACCACCATCTGTAGAGATTTGCAATGTAGCATCACCACCACCGAAGTTCTGATCGTGGAAAATGTCGAATGAAATCGCAATGTTCGTTGCCGCAGAAAAATCCATAGAAGGCGATTGTACATAAGCATCAACCATGTCGCAATCGCATGGTGCATCGTCATCATTCGCTCCCGCGAATTTGTTTCCTGTTCCAATCTGTGGAACTGGCCAGTAACCACCACCGTTAGCGGTTGTGCTGTTGTGAGTTTTGAATGCATTTCCGTTAGAACCGTCAGCTTGAACAACTTGGTTAGTTGACCATCCTGTTGGCAAAGCGCCTGGCATTGCACCCGTAACTCCTTGGAAATCTTCGGTAAGTAGGGTAACACGGTTGCTCCAGTCAGCAGATGGTGCCATCTCTTGACGGATAGTAGCTTTTGGAGAAATTTCACTTCTTGTGAAAGTTCTGCGCGTTGGTGATTGTTGCACTGACCATTGTGCGAATGATACACTCGCTAAAGTTGTGAACAAACCTAATAAGTAGATTTTCTTCATTTGATTAAATTTAAGTTAACTTTTAAGACTACGAATATAATGAAATTATTAGTGAACTTTCCAACGAAATTCAGTGGTAATTTACAATTGAGCCTTATTTTTTTCTACGCGCTGGGCCACGCGAATACTGATTTCGTAAAGTAAGAGTAAAGGCAGCGAAACAAGCATTTGACTTGTAACGTCGGGAGGAGTAATAATTGCGCTTACAATAAGGTTAATTACAAAGGCGTGTCTTCTGTATTTTTTTAGGAAGGCGGAACTGACTAACCCAATTTTCGCCAAGAAGTAAATCACTACAGGCATTTGAAAAACCAATCCAGTTCCTAGAATGAGTGATGAACACAATTTCAAATAAGACAAGATGGTTGCGTTCACTTCAACATCCGCGAAAGCAAAGTTTCCTAAAAACTGAATGGATAGTGGCGTCAAAACATAATAGCCGAAAAGCACACCAAGAAAGAATAGCAAGGATACATAGAAGCCAATGCCACGAGCCGATTTAAGCTCAGTCTTTTTCAATCCTGGACGAACGAAAGCCCAAAGCTGATAAAAGATTGCCGGAAAAGCGAGAATGACTCCTCCAATTAAAACCACCGTCATGTAAGCAGAGAAATTTCCGCCCATAGTGGTGCTCTGAAGTGTGAAGTTAGCATCTGAAAAGCAGAGCTGATCTTCCAACCCCAAGTTGTGGCCTAACCAACAAAAGAAACGGTATGTCGGAAAATCGGCGCGACGCGGCGCCATGATGATATTTTCAATAACATAGGTGTCGAAAATAAAGACAACCACAACACCTGCAACAGCAAACAAAACCGCTCGAAACAATCTTTTTCTAAGTTCCTCAAGATGCTCCAAGAAGCTCATGTTTTTCTCTTCAGCCATCTCAATTAATTAATTCCAGCACTCAGAAGATCGTGCAAATGAATAATGCCACGATACTTTCCATTTTCGTCCACCACAAGCAATTGGCTAATCTTATTGTTTTCCATCAATTGAAAACCTTCAACGGCTAGCGCGGAATATTGAATTCTTTTGGCAGATGTGTTCATTAGGTCAGATGCGCGCAATGAATCTAAATTCACGTTACGTTCAACGGCTCTTCGAATATCACCATCCGTAACTATACCCAACAACTCCTCGTTTTCTAACACTGCAGTGGCACCGACACGTTTGGAAGATATCTCCATGAGCAAATCGCGGAAGTTGCAGTCTGAAGAAACCCGAGGAAGGGCATCTGCACGCATTACTTGCTCGATGGTAGTGAAAAGTTTTTTTCCAAGTGCACCACCGGGATGGAATTTTGCAAAATCGAGTTTGCTGAATCCTCTTTCCGTCATAAGCGAAACAGCAATTGCATCGCCTACGGCCAATTGAAGAGTAGTACTTACGGTTGGAGCTAAATTATTCGGACAAGCTTCGCTCGTCATGGGAGTGTGAAGAAAGTAAGTTGATTCTTTCGCAAGAAAACTCTCGGTATTAGCACCCACTCCCACTAACTGAACATTCATAGATTTCAACAAGGAAACTAAGTATTGAATTTCAGGTGAGTCTCCGCTTTTCGATAAGCAAAAGACAATGCTATTGTTTTGAACCATACCCAAATCGCCATGAATGGCTTCAGAGGCATGTAAGAATTGAGAGGGTTGACCGGTGCTATTAAAAGTAGCTACCCATTTTTGAGCAATAATGCCACTCTTGCCTATTCCTGTTACAATGATTGGTTGCTTGGTTTCAAGGACAGCCATTACCACAGATACAAAGGCATTGTCTAATGACAACCCTAATGCGGAAAGGGCATCTGCTTCTAATCGAATGGCTTCTTTCGCCGAGTCTAAAAGGGTAGTATGGGAACTCATTTTCACTTTGCAAAGATGCGAAGAATCGTTAGTTTTTTGAGGTCTTTTTTTTCGGTCGAATTTGTTGGTTTGCATATGCTTTTGTGCTTACATTCGTTTAGCGAAGTTTACAGAGACGTTACCTTTTCATAACGTTCAACTACTAAAAGAGAATGATTACAGCGACAGATATGGCTCCGAAAGAAGCCTTAAAATATTTCTTTGGATTTTCAAACTTTAAAGGCCTGCAGGAAGGCGTTATTGATAATGTGCTTGCGGGAAACGACACCTTTGTGATTATGCCTACCGGAGGAGGGAAGTCTTTGTGCTACCAACTTCCTGCTCTTATGTCGGAAGGAACAGCTATTGTGGTTTCGCCTTTGATTGCCTTGATGAAAAATCAGGTAGATGCCATGCGAGGATTTTCAAATGAAGAAGGTATAGCGCACGTCATTAACTCTTCATTGAATAAAAGCGAAATTGCTCAAGTAAAGAAGGACATACTCAGTGGCAAGACCAAGCTTCTTTATGTGGCCCCCGAGTCTTTAACAAAAGAAGAGAATATTGAATTTCTTCGAACCTGTAAAATTTCGTTTGTTGCTATTGATGAAGCGCATTGTATTTCAGAATGGGGTCACGATTTCCGTCCTGAATACAGAAGAATCAAAACCATTATTCAGCAAATTGCCGATTTACCTGTAATGGCCTTAACGGCAACAGCTACCCCAAAGGTTCAGATAGATATTCAGAAGAACCTTGGAATGGTTGATGCGAAAGTCTTTAAGTCTTCTTTCAACCGTGATAATCTGTACTACGAGGTACGCCCCAAAGTAAACGTTGGGAAACAGATTA
>Ga0209358_10001441_pt1 | contig 18878 bp, 14 predicted proteins | sample LauGreFa1BDMLBSN_2_FD_187574 | JGI IMG/M metagenome (GOLD analysis project Ga0209358, IMG submission 187574) | Freshwater lake microbial communities from Lake Michigan, USA - Fa13.BD.MLB.SN (SPAdes) (version 2) | ecosystem: Environmental > Aquatic > Freshwater > Lake | place: Lake Michigan, USA... | reverse complement strand
GCTGGCTAGAGCGCTTGCATGGCATGCAAGAGGTCGCCGGTTCGACTCCGGCATTCTCCACCCAATGAAATCAAGGCCTCAGAGAAATCTGGGGCCTTGCTGTTTTTGGCCGGTTTACATATAGTTTACATATTTGACAAATCAAACCACTCATTATTGTGGGGTGGCGCCATCACGGGCATGGGACTTGAATGACATAAAAAGAAATCGACTTTAATCTAGTAACCAAAGAGAAATTAAATTGGGTTCAGAATGCGCTTAATGAAAGGCCACGACAGACTTTAGAATTTAATACACCCAAAGAAACATTTAATTCACTATTATTGGAGTACTAATTTTTGCGTTAGCAACTTGAAACCACCCTTGAATTCAGCTATTATCTTAGTATCACACAACTTTTGGCACAACAACAGGGACGTATTATACCAGGAAAGAAATTATGATTATGAACCAATTATTTTTAAGCAAATTTCAGATGGATAAAAATCTTACCAAACGACAAATTATAAAATTATAAAATTATAAATATTTAATATATATGAAAATATTTTACTCTTGTAACAATTCCACTTGTTCAATACATACAAGCAAAGCTAATTTTCCTGAAAAAACCCATTGCCCTCTATGTCAAAATGAATTAGTAGAAACACTTTCAATATCAGTCAAATCAAACACTATAGATATTGACACTAAAATAAAAGATATTAAAAACCATGGAAATATACCTTTTGTTATTGGCATACCGCTAAATAAGGCGGAAGAAAATGAACTGTATTGGTTAAAATTAAATTATTTAAAAGACGCTGTATTAAACTACCTTAAATATTTAGGTTTAATTACTGTATCAGAATTTTTATTTTCAAACAATAATAACCCTCATATTGTCAAAATATTTCAACAGGCATTATCGGAACCAAGCTTTGGAAAATGGAATCATTTTATAAGAGAAACCATAGCATTACTAAAACTCAACAACCATAGATTCTTTTGTTCAGAATTGCCGGATTACTATGATTCCATAGAAATTTCAGGGAATAGAAAAATATATAGCGTGCCTAACAACATAGGACTTGAAACTAATTATAATAAAGTTGATATGGTTAAAGGTTCTGCTATTTCTTTACTTATTAACTTTAGAAATAAATATATTGGACATTCTACAACATTATCGGAAAAAGTATCAAAGAGTATTTGGGATATATATTACCCTATTTTTATCGACATCCTGAATAAAATGGATTTCGCTACCGAGTATCCTATGTTTCTATCAGATTTTGAAAATACTTACAGACTATCCACAAACAAAATACATATCATAAATACTCACAATTCTAAAAACAATAATGACCCAGCAGTTTGGATCGAGGATAAACATAGGAATAAGCTTAACTTATTTCCATTTATCATATGTAATGAAAACAATAATAAATTAAAATATAACGAAGATAGTATTTGCATTTATGAATCATTTGGTGGTAAAGCTATTAAATTCTATACTGTAGGTGGTGATTCCGTTGTCATCAAAGACCATATACCAGAATATTTAAAAAATATTTTGAAAGACAAAAGCAAAAGTAAACTATATACTCCAGATGAATATAATCAAACTATTTTAACAGACATAATTAATAAACACAATGAAAATACTATTGAACTTTTAGTAGAGGAAAACAAGGTAATTGAAGAGATATATGTAAGCCGAGAAAATATTGAAAATAAATTTTATTCTTGGATAAATACTGATAAAAGAATAATGTTTATATATGCTGAAGGAGGTTCAGGTAAAACTAATATAATGGCTGAGGCCAATAGAATTTATGATAAACTTAAAATCAAAAATATATTTATCAGAGCTAGTAGAATGAATAAAATCTCTTTATTAGAAGAGATAAACCACATTCTAAATATATATGACAAATATAGGTTTACAGATTACAATATTTTTACAGGAAATCTGAGAGAAGACCCTTTAATAATAATTTTAGACGGATTAAACGAAAACGAAAATGCTAATTCTATATGGAAGGAAATAACTAATTTAACTAATTTAACTGAATATGCAAACATAAAGTTTATAATTTCATATCGGGCTAATTGCAAGGAAGATTTGAATAAATTACACACCCCTGCCAATGCCCGAACGATTATGTACTATGAAAATGAAAACCCTTCCAAAATAGAAGATTATTGTATCACGTTACCTGCTTTTGATGAAAAAGAATTACGTCAAGCCTGGGACTTATACACAAATAATGAAAAGTGGCCTTACAAACCTAATATTTCATTTGAAAGCTTAAAGACCTTAAAACAAGAAATATTAAAAGAAATTTCAAATCCTTTTACTTTAAAACTATTTCTTGAGATATATTCAAAACAGAATTTGTCAAATAACGAAATTTTAAATTTTTGGAAAAATGCTATAGACCCTTTCAGCAATAAAAAGATTCATAACTCCAAAAATATAAACTTATGGCATGATTGGTTTCACCAACTCATCGAGGAAGAAAAGGAATTCATAACTATCCTCTCTGATGAAATAGCAAACCAAGGGAAAAATTTTATATTACTGGATGACTGCCTGGAAAATACTATTTTATTAAAATACCTTACAAATCAGGATGAATATGGGCCCTATAACACATTGTTAAAAAAAGGCATTATATCTAAATCGTATACTGATTTTAATATTGTTTTAAGCTTCACAGTTGAGTCTATGTTGTACTATGTGCCAGCTTTAAATATTTTTCATACTGAAAAGCGTGATCACTTTATTAGCAATATTGGTGATTTTATTAATGGTAATTACATACAGTTAAATATAGCAGAACAGATATTCACATTATTAGGCACAGAGGAATCAGGCATAGACTTACTTGTGGAATTGAATGATAGAAAACTAATTAAACCTCATATATACTTACGAGGCTTAAAGAAATATCTACTAAACTACGGCACTGAAAGTTTTTTCAAGGCTTTCGCAAAAAACAATTCTGCTTATTCATGGTCGCTTTACAGGATTTTCTTAGACTTCCTTAATGAATGGGAATTTAAAAATTTAAGAACGGAATTATACGGAAAGGTGTTAGATGATGATGTAGAATTTAAAATTGAAAATTATGACTTTCTAATATTGTTAATATTAGCTCCTACCGCATATATTGGCGAAAATTCCATAATCGCAGCTAAAAACAAAATAGAGACAATGGTAATGCTATTAGAAAATTTTGATGGATTATACAATAAATGTGACTGGGAAAATATTGGTGATTACCAAAACTTACATTTGGATTTTTATTTATCTTGTGCAAAATGCTATAATCATGCTCAGGATTATGAATCCGCCATATCAATTTTAGAGGCTTGCACTGGCAAAAATCTTGAAAACATTAAACATTTTGAAAAGTCAAATACCTTTTATAATCTTCTTTTTAAAGCCTCTATTGATTTAATAAAAACATACACCTCAATTAAAGACTACACAAAAGCAATAAATTTAATAAAAATCATATCCAGCAATGAATATTACACAGATGAGAGCTTAGAATATGCTAATTTTTTAATAACTGCTTCAAATACTTATTATAAAATGGGTGATATGAAAACAAACTTCGCTCTAGAACGAGACGCTTTTAATATAAAGTTAAAACTTTTAGGCGAAGATAACATCACCGTAATAGACGCATCTATTGATTTCGCCTTTAGTTACAACACAATGGGCAAATTTAATGCTGCATTAGACTTAGGATTACAGTGCCTAAATAATCTTGAAAGATATCTGAAAAATGAAATTCATCCAGAGATGATTGAATATCGTTTAGAAAGAACTTACCGATTACTGGCATATACTTATAATCATCTATTAGAGTGGGTATTATTTGACACATATATAAATAAATTAATTAATCTTTTAATTATTAGATACACTGAGAACAGCATTGAGATGGGCCAAGCTTTACACGAGTTAGGTATATCCAAAATGAAAAGGAATGAATGGAAGGAGGCAATAGATTATATTGAAAGAAGTTTAAGCATATATGAATCATCAGAAACAAAAAACAAAAAAGAGATTGCAAGATGTTTTAATAATTTGGGTACATGTTACATGGATGGATTTGACGATATTGAAATTGCCTATAAGAAGCTCACACTTAGTTTAAAAATCAGAATAGGCGAATTAGGGGAGAACCACCCTGATACTGCAGATTCACTGGATGGTTTATCCGTCGCTGCGCATCGTTTAGGCAAACACGAAGAAGCTATTCGAAATATAGAAAAATGCACAGCTATTAGAATTGAGTGCATTGGAGAAAATCATCCTGTCGTTGCAAGATGTTATTACCTAATGGGCCAATATTTACGTGTGGCTGGCTATAACAAAAAGGCATTAAATTTTTTAGAAATCGCTATAGAAATTTATCAATCGAATTACGGCGAAGAACACTATGAGGTTCAGAAAGTTAAAGATTGGATTAATAGATACTTTTGATCTAATTAGTTTAGTCCTTGGGCTTATTCCAAAACGAAACAGCGTAATTAATTAAAATTGGTGCAAACATATAAAATGTCAATTCGCTTAGGTCGTAGGCGGTTGCGTCCCAATTATTTATAATTTTCCCGCAAACTCGTGTTATAAGTTTTATTAACATAATCATAAAAATGGTGCACTTTGCCTTTCGTAAAGGGGTAAAATGTACGCCCACCAAATACTAATATTTTCCCGTTATTTTTTGGGCTAAACAATAACGCAAAGTGCAAAAGGCCCTTTTTCGTCTTTTAGCATTCGTTATTAAAAACCTACGATTGGTTTACTATTTGGATTTGCCTTTAACCGTTTTTCATTCTCAGATCTTGCAAAAGAATCAATCGCCTTTCTAATTACTTCTTGTTTTGAAACACCAAGAATATATGACAACATTCTTATCTGGTCATTTTGCAGATTATTGATGCTTATTTTTAACTGGTTCTTATATTTCAATGTCATGATGGGTTGTTTTTTGGGTTACTTTATGGGTTACTTTTCTTTATACACCAGTCAAATGGGGTAGGGAGGGTAGGTATATATTGTATTAATAATAAAAATTTATCTTTGCTGATAACCCGATTGAACTACCCTCCCTTCCTTTTGTTTAATGCAATAAGCATAATAACCCCCCGATTTTATCTTTTTATATCCCAATCTGGTGAGTATTTTACCCAGTTTTGAATGTGAGATTCTGATTTTATTTCCCTCACCCAATAGAATATCAATTGCTTGGCAAATCTGTAAAATACGCATCCTGTCTTCGGGCTCGGCCTCTTCGTTTGGTTCGAAATACCTACAAATCCTAGTAGGATTCAGGTAGGATGAGATTTTTTCAATTGGCGGTTATGAGATACAAGATTTTAGATTCCGTTCTTCAGAAGTCACATTTAATTCACTATTATTAACTCACCAATTTTTGTGTAAAAACTGGAATTGTTTTAGGATTACTAATGTATTTTACCTATGATTGAATTAAACAAAAGTGGCGACTACGCAAAAACAACATGAAAAAAACGATGACAATTTTCGGGGCAATAATGCTTGCTTCATTTATGCTGACAAGTTGTGGTGGTGGCAGTTCGAAAGAAACAGTAGAGTCAACTGAAGTGGCAGAAGTTTCAGTGGCAGATGCTCCGGCATTAGACGTGGAATCAACCGAGGGTTCCAAAAAATGCCTTGTTGGGTTTGATTGGGTTTATCCTAGTAGCAGCAATCCAACTGGTGCATGGAAGTTTTCGTCGGACGGAACGTTTAATTCAAGTACAACTATGTTTGGCGGGATGAGTACATGGGGTAATTGGGAAGTTATTAGTCCTGGAAAAATCAGAATTTCCTATACGAGAACATCTGAAGGAACTATTCCCGATGACCAAATCCTCACAATGTCTTCTTGTGGCAGTCTCAAAGTTGGATCTACGGTGTACTCAAAAGATTAAAACACCTAAGGTCTATGGGCTGCGGCACTGGTTGTGAATGAAATGATTTTTGATTAGATTCGACTCTTGAAAAACATGAAAATTAAAATACTCCTCACTATTATTGCGATAGGTGTTATGTCTCTTTATTCTTTTGCAAATAACAAACGGACATTTCAAACCGAATGCGTAACGATTGAAACCGATGGATATATCACAATAAAGATTTGGGATTCCAAAAAAGGAGCAAAATATAAAATTGTGCAAGCCAGAAAAGATGGCATTTACGCAATTCTTTATTCAGGAATTTCTGCGATAAACGGTTGTGCAACGCAACCGCCATTATTAAACAAAACAGAAGAGCGCGAGAACTTTAAGATCATCGAAAAAACTTTTTTTGCAAAAAATGGAGCATGGTCGATGTTTACTCGAAGCTCTGCGGTTGAAACCATCTTGCCATCAAACATTGGAACAAATAAATGGAAAGTGTACCAAGTCTCCATTTCGAAAAACGAATTGCGCAAATATTTAGAAGATCAAAATATAATAAAAGCACTTAATAATGGATTTTAATATGAAAAAATTATCTTTTTTACTATTTATGGTTGGTATGTCCTTGTATACTAATCCCTTGGTTGGTCAAGCAAAAAAGCCAACATTGATGATACTTCCAAGTGACAATTGGTGTGAACAGCGGTATTTTAATACGGTTTTTGATAATCAAGGAACGAAACAAAAAGTACCTAATTACAAACAAGCATTTCAAGAAGACATTGAATTGGGCCAAGTAATTAGCAAAATTGGCTCATTGATGATTGATAGAGGGTTTCCATTAAAAGATGCTGAACAAGAATTAAAAGCGATCGAGGCAAGAGCGGCAGAAGATAATATGACTTCGAGTGTTGCAAGCGGATCCTCAATTGCTGAAAGTCCTTTGGATAAATTAAAAAATAAAGCGAAGGCTGATATAATGATTCAAATTTGGTGGTCTGTTACACCCACCCCCGATGGAAAGGTAGTATCTTTTATTTTAGAGGCATTTGACGCTTATACAAGTAAAAGAATTGCATCTTCAACAGGAAACGGGAGTCCGAATAATACGGACATTGTTCCGGTATTATTACAGAATGCAATTTTGTCAAATATCAATCCTTTTGCAGCTCAATTGCAATCTCATTTTGATGACATGTTTAATGACGGTAGAGAAATTTTGTTGACCGTTAAAAAATGGAATAGCTGGGATAAGGATATGGAAACGGAAATTGAAGGCAAAGAAATAACAGATTATGTGAACGAATGGCTCCAAAAAAACACGGTAAACGGAAAATTTAGCATGGCCGACGCAACAGAAAATATCATCCGCTGTGATCAAGTTCGGATCCCTCTGTACGATGCAAATAATAATGCACTAGATGCTCGTCAGTTTGCCAAGGGTTTACAAAAATATTTCAAAGCTGCCCCTTTTAATTTCGAAGTAAAGTTAATGACCCGTGGACTAGGAGAAGCAATTCTGGTGTTAGGTGAAAAGTAACAATAATATGAAGAAAATTTTATCAGTATTTGTAATACTAAATATCATTGCGGGAGTTACGGCTCAGGCGAAATTGGACGATTTCGGTCGAATAATTCTCAACACCTATTTGCCGGATAATTTTGCAATTCCATCGGAAGCTAAAAGTTTGCTTACTAACAAGCTAAGTCAAATAGCAAGCAATAATGGAATGGGAGGAAGCCAAGCAAATGCTAGATTTATTATCACCGCAAATGTAAATGTGGGCACAAAGGATATTATTGCAGGCCCGCCACAACTGATTGCTCAAAATTTAGATGTTACACTTTATGTTGGGGATGCCGTCACAAATACCATTTTTTCAAATACGACGATAACAGTGAAAGGAGTTGGAACTAATGAAAATAAAGCATTTATCGAAGCATTTAAATCAATCAATCCAAAGAATAAAGATGTTGTGGCATTTTTAGAAGAAGGCAAAACAAAAATTATTAGTTATTACAGCACCAATTGTGATTTTATCATTAAAGAGGCTCAAACATTGGTCCAACAACAGAAATATGACGAAGCTATTTATCAACTTTCATTAGTGCCAGACGTTTGCCAAGACTGCTATTTCAAATGTTTAGATACATTGGGGTCAATTTATCAAAAGAAAATAGACGCTGATTGTAAAATCAAATTAAATGAAGCAAAGTTAATTTGGGCCGCAGCACAAAATCCGACAGGTGCAGAAAAAACGGGTGACATCCTGAGTACAATAAACCCAATGGCTTCATGTCAATCAACTGTAACTGCATTTATAAAATCAATCGATGCAAAATTGAAAGCAGATGAGAAGGCCAGGTGGGAATTTAAAATGAAGCAGTATGCCGATAAAATTGCTGCTCAGAAAGAACAAGTACGAATAGCAGAGGAAAAAGGTAAAAGAGATGACATGTACAGAGAAAATCAATCTAAAAGAGATGCTGTGTCAGAGGAAAAACAATCAGTTCGAAATTTTGAATTAGATAAATTACGGGTTGGCGCTTATCGGGAAGTTGCTGTAGAGCAAGCTCGCAATCAACCAAAGTCCATAACGTATAATAACATAAATTGGAGATAATTAATAACATGAAAAGAATATTTTTAATGATTTTATTGGCATTATCGTGTCAGTTAAATGCACAAGACGCTCAAGACGATAAAACCGTAACCCTCGTTGTGAGTGGAAGTGGCAAAACACAGGATGAAGCGAAGCAAAATGCACTTAGAAGCGCCATTGAGCAGGCTTTTGGCACCTTTATTTCCTCTGAGACTGTAATCAATAACGATTCTTTTGTAAGTGACAATATTACTTCATTATCTCAAGGATCAGTTATTAGTTTTAATTTATTGTCTTCTAACATCCTTCCTGATTCTAATGTGGCAATTACATTGAGTGCTACAGTCTCAATTTCGCAAATGCAGAAGATAACAGAAAGTAAGGGATATGTGACAACAATTGCTGGTGGAGTTTTTGGCATGAATTTAAAGTTATTAAAATTACAAGCTGCAGCAGAAGAAAAAGTTATTTTAGATATGGCTCGTAAGAGTTTGATCATCCTCGATAATTCTATTGATTTTAAATTAGATGTAGTTCCCCCGCTGAAATCTGATATTCGTGTAGATTTACAACGAATGTTAAGCGAAGGGAGTTATAGTCAATATTGGAAAAATACGAATGAACTTCTGTCTGAGGAAATATACAAGATTAGATTTACTGTAGAATGTCGCCCAAATAGTAATTTGGATGTTTTTATTGATTATTTCATTAATACCGTAGAAGCAGTTAAGATGAGTGAATCTGAAATTGAATTTGCCAAACAATCGGGAAGTAAATATTTCGAATTAGTAACTTTAAATGGTTCCGTTTATTTACGAAACTTTGAATCTATAAGAATTATGTATTCTTTATTTGAGAGAACAACCCTTAGCTTATTGAACTATGATATCGTTTCGAATGAGGACATAATTAACTACACGCCGTTTTATAATAAGAATCTGGTCGAAGATGTTAATAAACACTACCAGCATTTAAAGGCAAATTATTTTTATCAAGGCAATCTTCAAATTGATGATTCTATTCATTATGTCTTTATTCATGGATTATTGACGAAAAGAAAAATTTCGAATGGATATTATTTAGACATTAATTATCCATCTGACTTAAGTGAGCTCGAACGTAATGGTCGTTACCGAGTCAATTTATACAGAACTGATTATGATGGTGGTAGTATAAATGGAAGCATTGATTTTGAAACGTTGTTTAGCGGTAGGATGCAAATACCATACAAAACAATACCTTCTAAAAACAACATGAATGTCAGATATCAAGTTTTTGATTATTATTTGCCCTTGTCTGAAGTTGAAAAACTGGATACCATCAAAATATTGAAACATGCCCATAATCCCAATAAATGAACTTAATCAAGTTAGAACATCCTTGGCTTTTCAAATTTCCAATTTCTCAAGATGCGAAGTATTTAATTATTGGAACACATCCTCCTATGCCCTATACTGCAAAATTGGAATTTTACTACGGAAATATGAATGAATTTTGGAGATTTCTTGATCATATTTATCCTGGTAATGACTTATATTCAAATGGTTGCACAGAAATTAGGGATGTATTATTTTTTTTGAAAAAAATAAAAATGTCAATTACTGATATTGTCAATGTTACTCATGTTGAAAAATTTAGCACGGACAATGAAATGGGCAAAATACAGCCTGAAGATCTTAATCCTGAATTATTTCAATGGCTTAAAGATAGTAAAATAGAAACCATTTACTTTACAAGTTTTGGAGGTGCTAATTCTGCAAAAAATCTTTTTAAAAAATGGTATAGGAATCAATTTGGCAAAGTTTGCAAAATTTCATCTGCTCATGTAAATGAAGTTGAAATGTTTGGACGGTTAATAGAAGTTATCGATCTTTTTTCTCCTTCCCCAACTGCAAAAAGAGGTTCGAATAATATAACTGAGTATAAGGATTGGTTGTTGAACGGAAATGGGAATAATGATTATGACGACTTTAGAATTTATTGGTACAAGAAATATTTACCTAAAAATTAATATGAAAAAACTGTTATTACTACTATCTATTTTATTTTGTCTTTCTGTCAAAGGGCAAAGTATTAATAATGAAAAAACGAGCTTAGGCAATTTTTTGAAACGTATGTATGCGGCAACATCTTTTGAAGGAGTAAAAATAGTCGATGATTATAATCATCAGTATTTGATTTCTGTTATTAGTCTTGAAAAAGCCAAATACACAAGTGAATCTACAATGAATCGTGTAGCTCAGGTTAAAGCCCAATCCCAGGCAAGTACTTTTTTAAATGGAGCTAATATTTCCATGGATATGGTGATTACAACTAAAGAATCCAAGGATTCGGCCAATAATGTCACTACTATTGTAGAGTCCGTTGAACAGATTAGGCAAAATTCTGTGGGATTCTCCCAAGGGTTGGAATTGCTTTCGGTCTTTCCAAATGGCGATGATAAGAGAATGGTTTTTATTTATGGGCGTGTAATAAAATAAAGAAATTATGAAAAAAATACAATTGGTTTTTTGGGCGACATTTATGCTGAGCATGTTTTCATATGGTCAAATAACTGAAGTTAGCATCAACGTTTCCTCAACTGGAATCACAGAGGAGGCAGCTAAAAGTAGCGCACTTAGACTTGCTATAGAACAAGCATTCGGAACTTTTGTTTCTTCAAGATCAGAGATATTAAATGATAGTTTAGTAGAAGACCAAATTGTCTCTATATCAAATGGTAATATAAAGAAATTCGAAGTTTTGAGTAGCCTTTATTTAGCTGATCAAAAGGTTTATCTTGTTACTGTGAATGCTACAGTTTCACTGGATAAACTTGCTTCCTTTGTTCAAAGTAAGGGATACAATGATGTTTCATTTGATGGTGGTGGTTTTGCCATGAATTTAAAAATCCAAAGATTCAACGAGTCTTCTGAGAAAACTGCTATTATCAATTTACTTGAGCAAGGATTGTTGATTAGTGAAAATATATTTAATCGTGAACTAATTATTGGTTCGCCAACTCTTGAGACAAATGAAAATTCCACAATCCCTAAATATCAAATAGCGTTATCTGTTTCAACAAAGCTTAATCAAAATTGGAATGAATATTATGAATATTTCAAAAAAACATTGCTTAAAATTTCTATGACTACTGAAGAGCAAAAGACATACACAGAGTTGAACAAGAAAATTTATAGATATGTTTTTCTCGATAAGTACTCGGAAATAATAAAAGAAAAATCCCGCTACAACGGAGATACTATCGTAAGGGAACGGTTATCGTATGATAATAATAATATTGATACAGCAGCTTTTAGAACGCCCGATGCTTTATTTTATCTTACTAATTTTTATACAATACTCTCAGCAAAATATTTGGAACTTGTTAGTATTTCTCATGATTTAGATACAGTTAATTTAGATATTCGTCTTGATGCTAAGTATCGTATAAGAAGTCCTAAAGTGAATACGATGGAAGCAAGTGGATTTTGGGATGTAGGTATTATGCCTTTTGACAACTGGGTGGGAGTTTCCACAGGTAAAAATCCAGAGGGTTTTAAACAGCAAATGGAAAGGAAAGGTTTACAGAATGAATCGCTGGAGTTTCAGAGAGAACATTTCGAAATGATATATTTGACAACAATATACGGGGCGACTACATATCGTGCCGAACAATTACAAGGGAGTCTATTTGAATTATATAGATTTATCGCTGGAAATGGATGGACAATGCCGTATTCCGGATCAGATGTTGAAAGTGACAATTACTCAAAAATTATTAATGTTGTAAACTCGAAAGACTATAAAACAGCAATTTCAACCTTACATAATCAGATCAAAAAAAATTATACATATTTGAATACTTATTTTAATAGGATTAATGATGCTTCAGCCCCTGTTGCTTTTGATGTCCATGATAAAACTATTATTTCTTACAAAATAGGTATTAAATTGTCATTTACTGAGGAAGAATTATATAAAATAAAATCTTTTAAATTGATTAAAATTTAAATTTCTATGAAACCTCTTTTTTTATCTTATATGTCATGAAGTTCTCATTTTTGAATTCTTTTTGTTAATTTCCAATCGAGAATCTCGATAATTTGTCCATCCAGACTTTAATCTTTTGAAAATTTCAGGTTCGTAGGCATTATTTCTATCATTTACACTCGATGATAAATTATGGTAAAAGAAATAATTAAAACTATCAAAAGTATTCATGGCATGCAAGAGGTCGCCGGTTCGACTCCGGCATTCTCCACCCAATGAAATCAAGGCCTCAGAGAAATTTGGGGCCTTGCTGTTTTAATCGAGTTCAAACATGGTTCAAACAGTTGTCTGAACTTTTGGAGTCTGTTTCAATTCTAAAAAATCTAAGTCATTGATTTAAAACGATTTACCCCCCCCCCTGTAAATTTGGGCTACCGAAGGGTTTGAGGATTTGATTTTTCACCCCATTCTGGTTCAAAATGGAGTTCTTATCATCGAGTTGTTTGATCTGAATACTCGCGTGGTATTCCTTCTGATCGTTGAAACCATAAGTAAATAACGCTTCAAATTGATTGGGGTATAGTTCGTTGAAAATCGCTAAGCGCTCTGCAACGAGCTTTACTCCGATGCCCATGCCTGGAATCCTTTTTTTATTCGGATTGGCTTGGGTGTTCACAATATCAATGTTGATTGTAGCCGCGTTAACCAATTGAATTTCAATCACAATTTCCGCAGAATTTTTGGCAATCAATACACCGTGTTTGATGGCATTCTCCACAAGGGGTTGTAAAATCAGTGGTGGGATCAACCACTCTGTTAATTTAACCTTAGAACTCACCTTGATGTTAAATGGAAATACGGTATCGCTCTCGAAGCGCATTTTTTCCATGGCCACATATTCCTTGATGAAGTCCAATTCGTCCTTCAACACAATGAGCTCCTTGTTGGAATTTGTTAAAAACACCCTGTTCAGCTTGGCCAGACGGGCCGTTACATCAATGGCTTTTTTGGTTTCTGATCCAATGATTAGCGATTGAATCAAACTCATGCTGTTGTAGATAAAATGCGGGTTAAAGTTCGACTGCAGGGTTTTTAGTTGTAACGTAGCGATCCGTTTTTGCTGAGATTCTTGGGTGCGCAATTGGTTGTAAAAAACCCAATAAAGCAGTGTTAGCAAAGAAACCAACATCAACCAAAAAGGAAAATCGCGGTAAAATTCGGTGGTTCCCAAGATGAGCTGCGACCGCCATTGTTTGTTCAATGAAACCGCCAAGTTGAATTTTCCCTGTCTGATACCGTTAATCCAATAATAAGCATCGCCCCGAAAAAAGCCATATTGGTTCTCTCCCGTTTTCACATCCACCATGTCTACAGCGTAAATCGACCGCATTTGATCAAAATACCGCGTGCCATTGACCGTAATTCGGAAGTTCTTTTCTGTATTCACTGCAAAATAGGGCTTAAAAAATGACTCTGCCTCATTCTTGTAACTATACTGAACCTCGAAAATTGCATCGGAAGGGGTTTCAAAAGTTACTGACTGCAATGTATTTCCCCTATCGACAACAAAGCGATTACCAGCCTGAAAGATAGGGCCTTGAATTCGCCACCGCCCCAAGTATATTTGTCTTTTTAGATTGATGGGATTCTTGCCGTTATCAATGGAGATTTCGACCAAATAATTGCCAGAATACATATACAATCGCTTTCCATCGCTAAGGGTTTGCAGGATGGGCAATTCACGAAATGCAGTGCTCAAATTCAGGGTATGTGTATAGGTTAGCGTGTTTCGTTCGTGGTTGATTTTATACACGTCATATCCATTGCCCTTTTCAATGATGAGCTGGTCATTGAGTACTTCAAAGTTGAGTGTGTATTGATTGATGGGTACATTGGATTTTAAGGTGTGCTGTTGGCCCTGTGCATCAATGAATGCGAATCCCTTTCCCGTGATGTGGTAGTAAAACAAATTATTCGCTTTACGAACGCAATCGGCTTTGGCCTCATATCCTGCATCGGTCATCGATTTTGTTATGGGATCGAAAATCCAAACATTGTTATAGGGTTTAAAAAGCCAAATTTTGCCATTTCGGATGTGCATCCATTGAAAATCTTCTGTATTCAAGATGTCCTTCATTTCCCCCGTTTTGGGATTGTACTGCCAAAGGAAGCGAGCACCCATCAAATACAATAGGTTTTTATATTCAACGACTTCTCGAATGCGGTCTAAACTGGGCAGTGTTTTTGTCTGATGAATGGGTATATACGCATCTGGATCATTCGAAAAATCTATGGATAAATACGATGGATTGTGTCGAACAACAAAGTGCTCAGTGGCTTTGATTTGTGTATTGAAATCCGTTTGAGCGTATTGGTTGTGGGCTGGTTGAATGGCCAAATGCACGCCATTTGTTTCGGTAGAAATCCAGATTGCATCGCGAAATTTGGAGGGGGTAATTGACCACAGGGAGTGGCTGTGAGGAGGGTAATATTCGGTTATACTGGGCTGGTGGGCGTGTAAAAATCCGTCATTGAAATCGCTGGTATTTGAGACCGCACCATATATTTGACCACGATGCACTTGGAAATCCCAGAACGCCCAAGATTCATTGAGTTTGGCTTTTAAAGTGTATAATGTCCAATTGTCGTTGGCCTCAATGACTGCATACGTATTTACCCCACCTAAAAAGACTTGTGAATCGGTCTGAAAGCAGGAAATGTTGTTGTATCGGTTGCTTGGGATTTGCTTGCCTTCTTTTTGGAGGATGGTATTCCAATTTTCCCAACGACCGTTTTTTTGCTGCTGCATGATTGTAGTTTCCGGATAGGAAAGGGCATGTAACTGGTTTTTACGGATGAATACATCCATGGGCATATTGCCTTTAGGGAGGTCGCGTGCTGATTTCAAACGCAACGTGAGTTTGTTGCCGATGATTTCAAAAATACCGTATCGGGCAATGCAAAAGAGTCGGCCGTTCACGTACCTAAACCTACGAATTTTATCAAGGTTGGGATGGGTGAAGTGTTGAATGACATCCCCCCGTTGAAGATCGAAAAGGTATAAACCATGATTGTAAGTAGCCACGTACAATGTGTTTCCCACCACCTGTAAATCCCAGCATTGTTGCGTACCCACAGTTTTTTTTATGCGGGAAAGAGACGGCTGCTGTTCTGGTGTAAAATGGATTCCGCCATCGGTTGCCACCAAAACGCTGCCGTTGGGAAGTTCTATAACGCGACGGGTGCTGGCTGTAGGCAGCCCATCTTGGGTGATGATTTCAGGAAGTTGGGGCTGGGTCTGCGCAAATGCCGCAATGATCAACCAATGCCATAGGAAGCTTGCAACACCTTTCTTCCAGTTTTGGAAAGGGCGATTTGTTTTCCATTTTTTAGGCATAATTGATTGCTTTTGTATGTGGCGATTTGGTCAACGGGCACCAGGTATGAGCGGTGTACGCGGACGAAATGACTGGGCAAAGATGGTGATAAAACTTTTAATGTTTTGGAAATGAGATGTTCTTTCTGTTGGGTGATGATTTTCGAATAAGCCCCAGCAGCTTCCACGTATTCAATGTCTTGGAAAGGCACAACTACATTCATGCCGCTCTCGCGAATGATGAGGGAAGATTTGTTGCCCAAGGTCACGGTATCGGTTTTTTTGGTCAAGTCTACGCGCTTTTCAATTTTCTGTTTCAATTTGATAAAATCATCTTCAGAAATTGGCTTCAGCAAATAGTCGATAACCTCCAATTTGATGGCTTGCATTGCGTATTCAGGAAAGGCACTGACCACGACCACATGGGTGTTAGGCGGTAAAATTTGGGTGATGTTAAATCCAATATCACCTTTGAGTTGGATGTCTAAAAAGACCACGTCAATGGCATTTTGAGCAAGTAGTTTGGTTGCTTCGTCAATATTGCTGGCAAAAAACACATCGCCAAACAGGTCGGCGGCGTTTTCAGCAATGAAATAACCCACCATGTCGCGCCCCGATTTTTCATCGTCGAGCACCAATGCTTTCAATGGGCCTTTCAGTTCAATCATCACGCTAACTTACATCGGGTTTTTCATTTTATTGGTGGGGCGAGGCCAAAAAGAATCTGTATTTAACAAGTGGTTGATTTCTTTAGCAAGGAAACCTTGCGATTATCTTTGTGTCGATGAATCGAGATAAAGTTCAAATTGTTGGTGATGGCGTGATGGCTGAAATTGCGCTGATGGGCGCGGAGTTGCAAACGCTAAAAGCCGATGGTTGCGAGAATGTGCTGTGGCAAAAGGATGATATCCACTGGAACCGCGTTGCACCCAATTTGTTTCCGATTGTAGGGCGGTTGTGCAACGATGCCTTTACACTGGATGGGGTGGTATACACAATGAGACAGCATGGGTTTGCAAGGGATCAACAATTTGTGGTGATGGAGCAAGATGAATCTTCGGTTTTGTTGGGATTGAAATGGAATGAACAGACAATGGCGGTGTATCCATTTGCTTTTCACTTTCAAGTGCGATACCGGTTCGATGAACGGGTGTTGTGGGTGGATTACATCACGGAAAATTTGGGCAATGCGGAGATGTTGTATTCGGTGGGCGGACATCCGGGCTTTGCTTTGCGGGGGGCGTTGGAGGGACATTCGTTGGCATTTTCACAGGCCGGTGAGCGCGTGGGTTTTTCGGCCGATCGGAGGTTGATTGAAGGCGGATATTATTCGGGAAAAACGGCGATGGTGGATGTGTCTACTGGGGTGTTGGCTTTGAGCGATGCGTTGTTTGAGAGCGATGCAATCGTGTTCAACGAGCCTGTTTTTGATGCGGTTACACTGTTGGATTCCCAGGGCGATGCGATGCTTGATTTTTACTGTTGGGAATGGGATGCGGTGGGCTTTTGGACCAAACCTGGTGCGCCATTCTTCTGCATTGAACCATGGTGGGGATGGGCTGATGAAGTGGGTTCAAGTGGTCAATTTACAGAGAAAGCGGGCTTGCACAAGTTGGCAGCGGGCGCTGAGGAAACGGTGAGTTACGGAATTGGATTGCCTTAATTGAGGCCAGAAATTTCCCTGGTATTTCTATCGATTTTGCCGTTGGGCAGGGTGGGAATTTCTGCGATATAAAGGATTTCCTTGGGCTGTTCCATTTTGGTCAAGGCCGATAGGCCTTGTTGGATGATTTCTATGGGGGTAGTATGTGTGGTGAACAGGGTGATTTGTTCGCCGAAGGTGGGGTGGGGTTTCCCAATAATGTAGAATGAGAATTGGGGCCAGTTGAGTAGTGCTGCGATGCGATTTTCTAGGGGTTCGATGGCGATTTTGATGCCGCCGGTGTTGATGTAGAGGTTGCTTCGTTCGAGCCAACGGAAGCGGTTTGGTGCAGTGATTTCTATGCGATCGTGCAGTGTGATCCACTGGTTTTTGGTGGTTGGATTGCAGACCTGTATTTCACCCTTTTCATTGGTGGAGATTTGGGTGCCGGGCGCGATGCAGTAGTCTGAATTTCCGGGAATTATTTCGCGCCCGGCAAAGTGTGATGCCGTTTCAGTGGAACCAAAAGTATGAATGAATCGGGTTTGGGGAAAGTCTGAAATCAATCGCGCTTCTACTTCCCCAGACAGTGGCTGTCCGCCCAGTAACACCACCTCAAAATCTGCCAATAATTTCGTGGTGTTAGCATCGCCCATGATCACTGAAAGTTGCATTGGGGTAAGCGATACAGTCGTGGGTTTGTGTTGTTCCCAGAGATTTGCTGTGTAACGCTGCTTTTCAAAGCCATGTGTTTTTGGATTGAACAAAAAAAACGTCGCCTGATCCAGGTGCAACAGCGGATTGGTTTGGGGTGGCAATACCCACATTGAAGTTTGCCAGACCGCCGCGCGGATCACCTGCATAAAACCACCTGCTTTGTTCAAGGGCAAAGCGCACAATTGGATGGGCGGTTTTTCAGGGTTGAACCAGCTCTGTAAAGTGCTATTTGCACTCCAAGTTAAAGCCTCTCTGCTGTGTGAAACACGGCTGGGATTGCCCGAGCTACCCGAGGTCCACAGCTCGAAAGTGAGCTGCTGGTTTTGCCATGCGGATAGTATGTCAGACGCCGAATCAATCACGCATCAAAATTACGGGAATCAAGACGGTTTAAATCCATCCCTCTTCCTTCAAAAAGGCGTTCAATACCTCAAAAAAGCGGTTTAGGTCGGATTGGTTGTTGTAATAATGGGTTGAAACCCGCACACAATGGATGTCGTTTTCCGCTACATATCGCAATATTACGCTGTTCTTTCTGGCATAATCACAGAAGCGTTGCGATGCTGTGGGCGGTTTGGCAATGGCCACATTTCCCTTGGAAATGGCCGTTGAACTCCCAGCAGAAATCGATTCTGTACTG
>Ga0209358_10001440_pt1 | contig 18881 bp, 15 predicted proteins | sample LauGreFa1BDMLBSN_2_FD_187574 | JGI IMG/M metagenome (GOLD analysis project Ga0209358, IMG submission 187574) | Freshwater lake microbial communities from Lake Michigan, USA - Fa13.BD.MLB.SN (SPAdes) (version 2) | ecosystem: Environmental > Aquatic > Freshwater > Lake | place: Lake Michigan, USA... | reverse complement strand
TGTTTCTATAACTTTGCAATCGTAATTTTCTAAAAATATATTTTTCATAAAAGGTAAATAACATTCCATTTATTTCACTCTTCTTTTTAATGTATTCCTTAAATTTTGGTATATTAAGTGACTTACGATTGAATTTAGATATTTCAGTTTCCCATTCTATAATCGTTTTTCCATTTATTTTTTCTTCTTTCAATTCCAATTGTATTTTTGAAAACTTCTTTTTCTTTGTTTCTTTTCTTCGTTGGTCTTGTGAATAACGAAACTTATTTGCTTCTTTATTACAATCATCAACACAATAAATTAAATCACATTTTCCAGGGTCTATTGCTACAATCTTTTTGTTTTGTAAATTAGAATAATCATTTAGTTCATCAATATAGGTTTCAGTTAATAACCCTTTTTTCATCATCGGCATTTTTTTACCAACTAAATCTTTACGCAATAATAACAAAGAACAACTTACTCCGTCTGTTTCTATCATATGGTGAAATTCATAATACTTCTTCTTGAAAAAATTTCGTTCCGTTCTAAAAAAGAAATTCCATATTTTGTCTTCTTTGCGTTTCAGGTTGCCTTTTGTTAAATAATCACTTTTATTTCCTTGTTTCTTTGTCATAAGAAGATGCACTAATGTAGTTGTATCTAATCGTATATGTTTTGGTATGACTTCACTTCTCATAGGAAATACATTATAAATAGTTTGTTCTTCCTTTTCAATTTGTTTCATCATAAAAATCATACAACCGAAATAATCAAATGGACTACACATCAAGTCATATACAATATTATTCTTCTTATAACTTTGTTTGTTAGGCGTAATGAATTGTTTGTGTTGATTAATCCAAGTATGATACATAGTATGAGATTTGTAATTATTATTTTCAATATTTAATAAATCATTCTTAATTTTGCGTAATTGATTACATAAATTATTTACTCTTTGTTCTTTTGCTTTTTGCGTAATATTTAATTTTCTTATTTTATTCATAAAAAATTTCTTTTTCCAAACAACATTTACATATCTTTCAATATATTCTACATAATGTAATTTAATATTGTTCTCATACATAGTAAGAATATCAATTGTAAGATAATCTAAAATGGTATTCATATGCGTATAATCTAAATTTTCATTTTGAATAAGCAGTTGAAAATCTGTTTTGTAAAAAGCAGTTAAATTATCTTTGAGTTCTTTAATTTCCTTCTTTGGTGGTCTTCCAGTTGCTTTTTCATTACATAATATTTTCATACAAGAGTTGATAAATTCATCATTAATTACAGGCAATGATTTATTCTTATCATAATGGTCTAATAAAAATAGTTTCATAAACATCATAGTTTGAATAACAATTTTATTACACTTAATGACGGCATTTGTAATTTTAGGTAAATTAATGTCAGGATGTTTCAAGACACTTTTCAAGGATGTTTTAATTCCTTTAAAAAAGTCGTCAGGCGGTTTTTCTTTTATTTCCATCCCTTATAATATTCCTTAATATTTTTATTTTAAGTATTTTTCGCTAAATATAATTTATTTCAAGTAAAATTGAAATAAAATAATATAAAATCTATTTTACATATAAATTAAAATGAGTGTCAATATTTCACACGAAATTATGGAACAAACTCTTACGAAAAGAGTGCGTTGTGATTATGATTTATTACAACAAGATATAATGAAATTGAGAAAACAAAATGTTCTTAATGAATTAGAAATTTTAAAATTAACAGGCAAATCGGTTATTTTTGAAAACCAAGAAATAATAGCATCAAGAGTAGTAACCGCTTTTAAGAATAGAAAAATTATAAATATTATGGTTGTATCTAAAACGCAATCAGGTAAGACTGGAAGTATGTGTGCTACAATTAAACAATATTTGGAAGATACAAGTAATTTAATTCCAATTGAAAATATATACATTATTACTGGGTTGTCAAGTTGTGAATGGAAAGAACAAACAAAAGAAAGAATGCCTGAAAGCATACAAACAAGAGTATTTCATAGATGCGAATTACCTAATACATTTGTTGATGAAATTAAAGATAAACAAAATATTCTTATCATTATGGATGAAATTCAGGTTGCCGCCAAAAAAGGTCAAACTATTTACAAAACATTTAAGAATGCTGGATTGCTAAATAAATCTAAATTATATGAAAATGATATTAAAATATTGGAATATACCGCAACTCCTGATGGAACAATATATGATTTAATGAAATGGAATGATGCATCAACTAAAATATTAGCAGATGTTGGAGATGGATATATAAGTTCATATAATTTATTACAAATAGGGAGAGTAAAACAATATAAAGAATTATGTGGTTACGATAAAGAAACTGGAGATGAAGAAGTATTTGAAAACATTGAAGAAATAAAAAATGATATTGATAACTATGTTAATTCTTTATATCATATTATTAGAACTAAAAATGGTCCAGAACAGGAGTTAACCATTCAAAATTTTAAACAAATATTTAATACTAATAATTATGATTTTATTAAATATGATAGAGAAAGTGAAATTGAAGACATAAATAAAACTTTAATAATGCAACCAGAAAGACACACATTTATATTCATTAAAGAAATGTTAAGATGTGCTAAAACTTTGAAAAAAAAATATATTGGAATATTATATGACAGATATAGTAAAAATCCAGATGACACGACAATTATTCAAGGGTTAGTGGGTCGTGACACTGGATATGATAATAATGGTATAAGTATCTGTTATACTAATATAGATAGTATTAACAGATATGAAGAATTATGGCAGAGCAATTTTGAAGACAAAACTATTAAGTGGAATTCAAAAACAACAAAATATACAAATGGTATTCTTTCTGGCAAAAATACATTTAATGACCCAAAAGATTATGATGGATTTTCAGTAGAAAGTGACGATAGTGATGAATTAAAAGAACCAGTTATCAAGAAATTTAAAACACAAGAAGAAGCAAAAGAGTATTACAACAAAGAGTTAAAAGAAATTATGGGTGGTAGAGGACCAATTAAAAGAAAACCTGATGAAAATGGGTTTTATCTTTCTACTATCGGAAAAGGCGATAATAGAACAAGAGTTAGAACAACTAAGGAAATATATGATGTTCGCAGATGGTCTCTAAATGAAACACATCATTACACATTTCATCCGTGTTATGAAGATATTAATGATAAATCTACTTTACAATGGTGGTTTATCCATTATTAATTCAAAACAATATTTCTGCGTTCTAATGTGATTGCCTTCTTTTGTAAAATGATAATCTAAACTAACCATATTGTATTTCATTTTTATCAGATGCTTAATTATTGACAACCAAGGTCTTTTTATTTTGATTGGTTCTCCAACTGCCTTAATTCCATTAAAACTATAATATTTTCTTATGTCAGGTATTAGTTCCATTATTTTTTTTTGGATTTCTTCATTTTTATCTAATTCATAAAGCGTATATTCTGTTTTATTTTCTAAATCTAATATCTTGACAATTTTATCAACTATATCTTCTTGTTCTTTTTTATACAACTCACTTTTAAGACGCATCGTAAATATACTTAAAATAATAAATAAATTTTAAGTATGTTATTTATAAATTTTTAATTTTCTCCGTCTTGTTGATGGTTTCTTTTTCAATTCATATCCTTCTTTCAAATTATAAGCATATTCAAAGTAATTTTTATAATTTTCAGGTTTCACTTTATTAATAGCTTTTTCTACATTCTTTTCTAATTCTTGAAAATTCTCAACATTTCTATCTTTTTTCAAATATGTTTTTACTTGGTTAAAGTATTGTTCTATTGCATCTGTCTTGGGAGTATATGGGACACAAAATAAATAATGATTGCCACTCTTTGTTATGGCATTTTTTATTAACTCATTGTTATGACTTCCCGCATTATCCAAAATAATAAGATGGTCTTTGTATTTTGAAAATACATATTTTTCTAAAAATTCTAATAATCTTTCTTTTGTCATACCACCTTTTTCATATAATTCTTTTCCAACACATTTTGAATTACTTATTGCTACCAATAAAGTAAATTTACGAAACACAAATTGGTTAGAAGTTTTTATTACACATCTTCTACCTAATTCACATCTACTATAAGTTGGTTTCAAAGCAGAACCAACACTTGTTTCATCTAAACAAATAATTTTATTCATAGGAAATTGTTTAACCCTATTATAAAATTTATCCAACTCATTTTGTTTCTCAATTGGTTTCTTATATCTTTCTTTTGGGAAATGTTCGTGTCTTGTTCGTTTTCTTGTTTTATTATTATCTCTAATAACTTGTCCTAAATGTTGAGGTGTAATATCAAAAGTAGGATATTTCTTTTTCATCTCAAATTCTAATTCATTCATAGTAAGTTGTTCGTTTTGTTTTAACAATTCTAACGCGGTTTTCACTTGTGGTTTAGTAATTTTATAAGATACTGGTTTTCTATATCTTCTTGTAAGATTTTTAGAAGTTTTATATCTTTGTATCCATCTTTTAAGTGAGGATTTTTTACAATCAAAAATTTTACAAGTATTGTCATATCCGTCTTCGTGATTTAAGTAATAATTAACAGCAGATAATTTATAATCTACACTTTTATGCTTCATATAATAAATAGATAAAAATTATATTAAGCGTGCCATTTTAAATCTTCAAGGGTGTAAAGGCAATTATTATTTATGTGTATATATGGAAGAAATAGATATAGTTTCTTTGATTGAAAATAATCCTGTAACTATATCTGTAGCATGACGTCATGCGTAGTAGTTACTCTCATGACCGCGTATTAGGCCTTATATTTTCAATGAGTGCATAATACACGTCCCATCCTCTATTATCTCTTCTTTGTACGGTTCGTTCCTCCGTACCTGCACCCATTCTACGTAAAGGAAGGTTCTGAGTACTACATGAATATCTAAATATCCATTCTGGTCCAGGTGAAATTGAATTAGGTGTTGATGTGTAATCGATTACACCAGTAACATTGTTTTCATCATTTCTATTGGTTGTTGACGCATAACCTCCTCTAGTATAACGTTTCTTATTGGTTTTTCTAGAACGTTTAGAACGTTTAGAACGTATAGTTCTTCTCCGTGTTTTACTATTTTTCATACCTATAATATTATGTAATATTATTTTATCGCTAATTATGTCTATTTCTGTATTTTTGTTATTTCTGTATTTTTGTAAATTTATATCAAATGCTTATAATTATTTAAAATGTAATTCAAATAATTATATATGGGGAATTCTCAATCATTACAAAAAATAAATTACGAAGATGTTCAATATGTTATTAAAAATTCCGAGAACCACATTCTAATAAATACATTAAACGAGGGTGAGCAAGAATGTCTAATACATAATACAGTGAATATCCATAAGGAAGTAGAATTGATTAATAAATTAATCCAATATGGCAATAAAGAAATAAAAATTATAATTTACGGACGAAATTGCAACGATGAAAAAGTATATGTAAAATATAATCAATTGTGTTCTCTCGGTTTCTATAATGTATATATTTATATGGGTGGGTTATTTGAATGGCTTATGTTACAAGATATATATGGGTCGAATGAATTCCCAACAACAAAAAAAGAACTAGATATTTTGAAGTATAAACCTAACAAGATGCTTAATGTGCAATTATTGGAATACTAGTTACAAACATTGGTAACAAGTATTGGCAGCCATCCTCGTGAAATATAATATCGACTAATTATATTATGGAAAAAAAATCGCTCTTGCAAAATTTATTTGTATTTTGTTTACTTTCAGCATTATTATTAAGTTTTTATTTTTTTATCGATACACTCGTATTTAAGAACAAAGACCATTCGCCCATTTTTAGCACTTGGCAATTTCCTATGTTATTGGCATTATTTGTAGATACTATTTATGGTTTGTAATCCATAATTGCAACATTTGATAAGTGGTCAGCGCGTTTATTTAAGTGTCGTAAAATATGTTCGTAATGTATTTTGTCAAAATTACCTTCTAATTCCTTCGCCCTTTTATATAGCTCTAGTAGATTCGGCGAATTGCATTGATATAGTCCTTTCATATGATTTATCACTAATTGACTATCTCCTTGAACATGCAGGCTTTTTATGTTCAATTCGACAGCTTGTTGTAATCCTAATATCAGACCAGCATATTCGGCGCGATTGTTAGTGGTATTCTCTCCCACAAAGAAACTTTGCGACCAAATTTCGGCGTCATTATGGTATATAACCGCTCCAGCGCCGCATAATCCAGGGTTTCCTTTACTACATCCATCGAAATTCATTCTATATGTGAACGAAGTAGTAGTGTCATTCTCTAAATCTAATTCAGGGAAGGGAATTTTACGAATCGGTTTAATTTTAGGTAACATGTTCAGTTAGGTTTCTTTATTTGGTAGGATAATATTTTATTTCAATTTTAAAAAATTATCTTTTAGACTTGTTCACAATACAAAAATATAATTTCAAATAAATAAAAACAATCAAAAAAATTTTCAATCAAAATTTCTCTATACCAATAACTCTTGTAAATTTTCTACATATTTTTTGGCTTTTTTATGTAATTGTAAAGATTCTCTTTTTGCATAAGATGTAGTAAATAGTCGATGACGTCTCATTCTAAATACACGTTTTTCAAATAATTTAAAAGCCTCTTGTAAAGCATCAAAATAGTCTGAATTATTGCGATACATATCATACATTATACAACGGTCTATATCGTATGCCGCTAATAAGTCCGCCTCACGCACAATATGATACGCTAATTGGTATTCACCCAAATCAGGGTATCCGTTGGCTTTTACTTTTGAATAGGACATTGTTCCTATGATATTTCCCATTATTTCTAACTCGTTCGGCTGCATATATTCGGACAAATGTACTTGTAGTCGCGCAATCCCTTCTTTTTCGTCCATATATTTTTTATCACACATATCGTGTCCAATTGCCGCCATATAAATTACTTCTTTATGGTTTTCTAGATATGGATGTTGAATGACTTCTTCATCGTATATTTTTTTTGCATATCCAAATACTTCCATACTATGTTTCAGTGCATGTGATTCATCGATGTTATAAATAGCGCTAGTATCCATAACAAAGTTGAAACAATGGTTTATTAAATTTATAAGAGATATGGATGTTGTCATTATTTTCATTTGTAAAATATCTGGGATATAAATAGGTCTAATACGATAAAAATAATATATTTTATTGTATTCAATTTTATTTTTTAGATTTATTTATTTATGAAATCATCAATTTCTCGAATCCATTTTTCAATTTGTGTTTCATTTTGATAAATATCAATATTTCCATCCAAAACTAGTTGTTCATTACAAACGCATTCATTCGAAGATTTATCGAGCATATTATTATGGTAAATATTACAACTATTTAAATAATCTAATGGTATATTCGATTCGCCGTCTCTAGCTCGTTTCATTATTCGTAAATGACATTTTTCAGCACATGTTTTCACATATACTACTTTGTGTACAGGAAATTCTTCGGAAAATGTATCAAACCAATTTAAATAAATCTGATAATTAATATGTTCAATTTTCCTACTATCATAAAGCATTTTGGCAAAAACCATTTTATCTGTATACAAACTGCGCTCTGTTATAATGATGGTTTTTTTAGTAGCATTATTTTTATTATTTAACGCGTTTTCTCGAATATTCTTTAATGCATCTCGTAACACTTTTAATCTGGACACATATGCCATCATTTGAAAAGGAAAGGAATATTTTTCTTGGTCCGAATAAAATTTCTCAAGAATGGTAGTTCCATTTTCATCTTTTATCTTTTCCCATTCATCCACAGGTTCCTTTAAAAACACAATATTCGCTTCATTTTTATAATAGTTACGTAGGTTCGCCAAGAGTGTAGATTTTCCAGAACCAATATTTCCTTCAATAGAAACAATGATGGGTGACATTTTTATATTATAATATATAGCTACGGTTTATTTATGTATTTTATTAACATTAATAATACATTTCAATTTTAAAAAAAAATGATTTATAAATAAACTTAAAAGGATAACAATAAGAATAAGATACACACTTTATAAAAATAAATGGACTTGAAACAACGAAAATTAAATAGGTCAGAATGGAATTCTATCGAAGTATCAGTTTCAAAAGACGAAATTGATATTTTAAACATGATTATAAAAGGATATCATGATGTAAATGTAAAAATTAATAATAACAATTCTATATTTACGTTTTTAAAAGTAGAATATTCAGAAAAAATGGAAGACTTTATATATAATAAATATTTACGTGAACGAAGTGATAAAATTGAAGGCGAATTAAAATATATAAATTTGGAATATAAAAAAATGAAAATAGATAGCGATATAAAATTAAATTCTGTAGACAAAGTGCGATTAGAACGTTTTGACGAAAATTCATTGAAAAGAAATGATATTTACGAGTATACATTATTAACTCATATGGAACAAATTATTTACAACAAAAAATGTGGAAATAATAAATTATTTCACTTTCATTACTTCACTCTATATAAATTAATTAGAAATAATATTGTAAAATTAAATCGTCATATAAAAGAGCTGGTAAAACGGATATTGTCTGTATTTGAAAATGACATGAGTAAGGCAACTATTATAGAAAATGGTGTTGAAATTATTGAAAAAAACGAGAGTTTATTAAGATATAATGATTTGACTTTATACGAACATCAAAAGGATATATTTACTGCGTGTAAAAAATCAAATCCAAAATTGGTATTATATATGGCTCCTACTGGCACTGGTAAAACACTCACCCCCATTGCATTATCAGAACAAAATAAAATAATATTTGTTTGCGCGGCAAGACACGTCGGTTTGGCTTTGGCAAGGGCTGCAATTTCAGTGCATAAAAAAATCGCGTTTGCGTTTGGGTGTGCTAGTGCCGACGATATTCGGCTTCATTATTTCGCGGCCAAAGAATTTACCAGAAATAAAAGAACTGGTGGCATTGGTAAAGTCGATAACAGTGTTGGAGATAATGTGGAAATAATTATTTGCGATATTAAATCGTATTTGCCAGCAATGTATTATATGTTAGCATTCTTCAAAGCAAAAGATATTATTACGTATTGGGATGAACCTACGATTACATTAGATTATGAAGAGCATGAATTCCATACCACTATTCGAAAAATTTGGAAAAAAAATTGTATTCCAAATATGGTATTATCGTCTGCTACATTACCTAAACAACATGAGCTTACGGAAACAATACCAGATTTCTTAAATAAATTTCCAGGCGCTGAAATATGTAATATTGTAAGCCATGATTGTAAAAAATCTATTCCCATTGTTAATAAAGATGGATTTGTTGTATTACCTCATTACTTAGACGGAGATTATAAAGGTATACAACATATTGCCAAACATTGTAACGATTATTTAACATTATTGCGATATTTTGATTTGAAAGAAGTCGTTAATTTCATTACCTATATTATATCCAATAATTACGGAACAGCTAGAACTCATTTGGATAGACATTTTGACTCATTCGATGATATTAATATGAAAACAATTAAAATGTATTATGTTTATTTGTTACAAAATATAGTGTCTGATAAATGGGAAAACATATATAATCATTTTAAAGAGACTAGATGTCCGCGAATATTAGAAAATAATAGTATTGACCCTAAAGGAAATAAAATGATAAAATCTAGCAGAAGTGTTGGTCCTGGAACGACTATTCAAAAAGACGTGAATCAAAAAAATAGTTTGTCAGGAGCTCCGCTTACGCGATTAGCAAGTGAACAAACCCAAACACATTCAAAAACAGAACAAACTACAGTGACACCGCCACCAAATGGCACCTCTGGAGTGTACGTTACTACCAAAGATGCTTATACGTTAACCGACGGCCCAACCATATTTATTTCAAACGATATTGAGAAAATTGCGAAATTTTGTATTCAACAAGCAAATATTCCATGTGCTGTGATGGAAGATATTATGAAGAAAATAGAATATAATAATATTATTAATGAAAAATTACATTTATTAGAATCGGAAGTAGATATTATTAAAGATGCTGCAGATAAAAAGATTAAAAATGAAGTGTCTGAATTTCATGGAGGACAAAAAGTAAGTAGTCGAAATAAATCCAATAAAGACCCCAAAAAATTAAGTAAAGATATTCCAGAAGAATTTGAAAACAAAGGAGCTCTTTCAAAATTACTACAAGAAATCACATCATTAAGAATGATGATAAAATCCGCCGCACTCAATGACACGTTTATTCCCAATAGAAAGATGCACTTGGATAAATGGGCTGAAGGTATTGATAGTAAATCATCGTTTACAAGTAATATAGACGAACAAGTCGTATCAGACATTATGGCGTTAAAGGGCGTCGAAAATTCTTGGAAAGTATTACTTATGATGGGTATCGGCGTATTTATAAATCATGAAAATATTACTTATACCGAAATTATGAAGAAGCTAGCAGACGAACAAAAGTTATTTATGATTATAGCATCGAGTGATTATATTTATGGCACCAATTATCAATTCTGTCATGGATTTCTAAGTAAAGATTTAGATTTAACACAAGAAAAAATTATTCAGGCTATGGGGCGTATTGGTAGAAATAATGTGCAACAAACCTACTCAATCCGATTTAGAGATGATGAACAGATTTTAAAATTATTTACATCAGAAACGGATAAACCAGAAATTATAAATATGAATCGCTTATTTAATACACGGAAGGTCGTTTGGGAAAATAATCAATATAACGAGATAGCAGATGATATTGAAGATGATGCTGGAACAGGACAAAATAATATGTGTAAAAATACAGATAAAACATATGTAGATGATGAATATGACCCATATGATGAAGAAGACAATATAATAAATAAAGATACCAATAAAAATAAGCAATTAGATATAGTTGAATATGAATAAATACAATTGGCAAATATATAAAATAAAATTGATTTTCATACCTTTTCTATTTCAATTATAGAAATAATAGAAATAATAGATGAGTAAAATGAATACAACCAATTTAAGAAAAGGACACCGCTACTTATTTTATGAACAAAGGCCATACGAAGAAAACGAAACAATTTTTAGAGCGAATTTTGTCAATCTATACGAAACATCAAAAAACATAATTATAAACAATTCTGAAACAGAAACATGTGCAAAAACCCAAATATCTATACCATTAGGGTGGATAACAAAAATTGAAACTTTAGAAGATATTACATGCGGAAAAAGTATTTTGCCAGAAGAAATTTTACTCATGATTGATGAATATGTATAAGTTTTACACACCAACAATAAATATATAACAAAAACATAAAGATATCTTCAATATTTTATATAATATATATAACAATGTATCAATCAATAAATAATGATATAGATTATCAAAGCAATAATCTCGACAAAAAAAGCAATTTTGAAAAAATGTGGGCTTTACCCCTGAAATTAGGTGCCACTTTTTTTGTGTTGGTTTCATTCATTACCATTTGCAATCGTTCCTATAAAACAACACTGGTTTCAGTATCAAACACAGAATTTACCTCAACATCTAGCTCCAATTCTAACCTTAACAATGATTTTTTCATTGAAATATCTGTAAAAGACCCCACGTATGGCACCATTCAAACATTAGATGATTTACCATGGGATGCACTCGCGGAACCATGTAAAAAACAAATGTTTTCCATTGAGACCTTTACTGTTGCCGATAAGATAGTCGACGTATCTGATTATATCGTGTGTTGGAGCATTGACAATAATATATTTCATGGTGACGATACATTAATAATGTTAAACAATACTGGAATATATGATGCGACGGTTTCGATTACTACTAAATTATCAAATACGATGACATCGAATACTGTATATACCTATGATTTTACATTGGCCGTGAAATATGTTCGACGTGAGATACGCAGTCTTACAGATGAAGACCGCGAAACATTTTTCTCTGCATTAGAGCTATTATATTCTCTTAGTGAAACAGAAGGACAACGATTGTATGGGTCAAAATTTCATAATGCCGAATATTTTTCCTACAAACATTTAACAGGAGCTGGAACTACTGATTGTGACCACTGGCACGATGGTGCTGGAATCATTACCCATCATATGGCGTTTACATTGGAATTTGAACAAAGTCTACAAGCTATTAATCCAGCCATTTCCAACCCTTATTGGGAATATGGTATGGACACATATTTATATGACCATTGGTCCGAATCGCCCATTTTTGACGCGGATTGGTTTGGTATGTCCAGTCCTACAAATCCTGAACATAAAATAGATGATGGTGGTCGATGGGACGAACTATTGGTTCCAGATGGTGATGCATACACCGAATGGAGTATTGTCGACACAGGTTCCTTAAACCCTTATGTCAATGGATATGGTCATATGCGCAGTCCATGGAATAATAATCCGTTTCAGCAGCTAGGCCGTCACAACAAAACATATTCCATGACTCAATATGAAACCATGCCTGATTGTTCTGTTTTGCAATCGTGTTTTAAAAGCACCTCACTTGCGGATTTAAATGATTGTTCAAATGGTCAAACACACGGACCAGTGCATATTCTAATTGGTGGAGCGTGGGGTGATGGCGCTTTATTTGATGACGAAGATATATCTATGGTTCAGAAACCAGATAAATTATTATTTTTTAAAGTGTTGTGGCGTATGGGATATACACGATGTCCTGATACCTGTAGCTATGGTACGCCTTGTAAATGTTCTGTTCCACAAAAATATATTGACGAATATGGCGCCGAAGCTATTTTAAAAGCGACAAATGTATATTATGCTTTGGAGACCGAGTTAAAAAATGCCGACGACGAACTCTTTTTAAAAGTATTGCGTGCAGTAGAGGACCCTGGTATTGCAGGAGAAATGTTTTCTTCGGCGGCGGCATTTGACCCTACCTTTTGGCCTCTTCACGGACAATTGGAGAGATTATTGGGCGCGAAACGTATTATGATTTCACAAGGTTCTATTACAGATTTTGATGAAACATGGGCATTTACCGAATATAATAAAGCTTCTGGTGCGGCTTATTTGAATGGTGTTTGTGATTGGTCAAATATAGCAGGTTCTGGTGATTTAACCATGCCAACTTGCACAATGGATGTCATTTGTGATGGACATAATGAAGACGATATTTTGGAATTCTCGAATTTTTTGAATCAAGAAGAAGAATATACCAACAAAGACTTTTATAATTTTATACATCCGTGGTCAGACGATTTGCCATATACGTATGATACATGGGATTTTGATTATTGTGCGGACCAAGGGTTTTCATTTACGGCGACGAGTAGTTCTAGTGGTTTACCTAGTGCTAATTTGCCGAATAATCCAAGCAATACAAATATTATTCCTGGCAAAAATAAATATAAATAACAAAAAATTTTATACCCAAGCGTAGTATAAAATTTTTATACATTTTCATAACCGACAATTTGGTTTCTTACTCTTGGCACACACATACCAATACTATGTTCAACATTATTATTTTCGCTATATACAGGCGTATCAAGTGTTAAATAACTAGGGGTTTTTCTAATATAAAACGCAACATTTTTATAAGTATTTTCATATATTTCACTCAATAATACATTAGATGGTTGTAGTGCTGGAGCCAATTCAGGGTCCCTACCATTTATATTATGATATTGTCCAGCTTCCACTATTTCTATATCTTCAGTTATTTGTAAATTGAAATCTCCTCTGGCGCGCATTTTAATATCATCAATAAATTGGCTTAGTGTTAGATTGGGTCGTACAAAATATTTTTTAGTTTGGCATGTATAAGCCAATTTGAAATTAAACTCGTAATATGGATTGGAACGGTTCATTTTAATATTGTTTGCCTTTTATATTCGTTACATTTTGAATATCAATTTTTTTGTTTATCATAATAGGTTTTTGGGGATTATAGGTGTTGTAATTTAGTTCCGAGTGTTTTGAAATATGTATTGTTATAAGCTATATTTTTATTTCACCAAAATGCGCGGTTTTACACCCTTGAAGATTTAAAATGGGACAAATAAATATTCTTTTTTTATTATATGAATGACGCATAAAAGCGAAGATTATAAAATATCTGCTGTTAAATATTATTTGAAAAATAAAGACAATATTAGAAAAACTTGTAAAATTTTTGATTGTAAGAAATCTACATTACAACGATGGATAAAGAGATACGAAACTTCTAAAAATCTTACAAGAAGAAACAAAAAACCTATATCTTATAAAATTACTAAACCACAAGTGAAAACTGCATTGGAATTGTTGAAACAAAACGAACAACTTACTATGAATGAATTAGCAATTGATATGAAAAAGAAATATCCTACATTTGATATTACACCTCAACATTTAGGACAAGTAATAAGAGATAATAATAAAACAAGAAAAAGAACAAGACACGAACATTTTCCAAGTATTTCGTTTGATGTTCGTGTATTATGGAACGATAAAACAATGGTAGTATTTAACCGCCAATCAAATTTTCTGTAATTATTATTATATTAGTATATAATATAATAATGGCTACGTTATCTGTACCAAGTTCATACGCTACTATTGCGGCGGCAATTACTGCTGCGTCAAATGGCGACACAATCCAAGTTTCTGCTGGAACATATATTGAAAATATTACAATTAATAAACAACTAACAATTCAAGGAGCTGATAAAGCTACTACTACAATTACATCAGTATCTAGCGCAACAATACCTACTATTCAACTTACAGATGGTGCAACTGGAACTAGTATATCAAATTTGACGGTTCAATGTAGAGTAACTACATTATCTACATCTGGTGCGGGCAATTCTAATAACAATGATAGCGGTATTTATTTTTATACAACAGATACAGCTACAAATCCACATATTAGCAATATTACATTAACTAACTTAATAGTGCAAAATAGTTCAAACGGTATTGCATTTAATAATAAAAAATCTAATAACATAACAATATCTAATTGTATTATTCAAAATAATGAAGGTTCTGGTATTAGAATTGCTACCAATACTGAAGTTATGAATGGATTTACCGTAGATAGCTGTACTATTCAAAACAACAATTTAAATGCTATTAATTCAAATTCAAGTGGAACATATAGACCAAGTTGTACTAATTATACAATACAATCTTGTACTATTAGCAACAATAACAAATTAACAGTTAATAATAGTCATGATGTATCAATTTTTGGCTTTAACGGAAATATTGAAGTAAAAGACACAACAATAACTTCAAATCATGCGGAATCAAAATCAAGTAATGGCTCTTCTGCAACTACTGGTGGCTGGGGATTTGTAATTTATGGCAGTAATAGTAGCAGCACAATTAGAGATTCTGGAACTATTAGTTTATTAAACTTAACTTTTAATGGTAATGTAATTAAGTCTGGTTTGGGTATTGAAAGATACGCTAACCTAACTTTATCAGTAAATAATGTAAATTTAAAGGATTACGTACAAAATAAAGCAAATCAAACATGGGCACAAGTAGTTATGGGTCATAATCCTTCAATAAGTGGTACAGTTGTGGATTTAAAAAATACAAAATTAACATCACTTCAACTTAGTGGTGCGGGTTCAGTTGATATTAGAAAATGTAGTTTTTATAAACAAGACGGAACATTATTAGATTTTAGATATAATAGTACTGACTTAGCACTATTAAATAGTTTAATATATGAAAATCAGGACCTAAGTGCTCTTGGAAAAGCTATTGGAACAGTAGTTAGTGATTTTATACCTGTTGTTGGTAGTTTCGAGATATCAAATCAATTACTTTCATATGTTAACTATACTATAACAAATCCGTCTAAACCAAGCGAACATACTGGAACATGGAGTTATCAAAGTTCAAATACAAATATTGCAAACGTTTCTGGAAATGTTATTACATTTATAGCTAGTGGTTCTGTTACTATTACAGCAACATTAAGTAGTACAGATATATATAACAGTATTGAATTAACGTCAATTTTTAATATTTCATCATCAAATAGTCCAAGCACACTTAACTTTAATAATATTGTAAATGTAGCAGAAACATATTTTTCAAGCGTTACACCTACTAATGATATTGTACTAATACCAAGTGATTTAATAACAAATATTGTATCTGTTTTAAATCCTACAAGTGAAAGTGCAACTGTTGAAGAAAAACAAGAATATAGAAGTACTTTAGTTAAAAATTTATTTGATTATTTTTCTACAGCAGAAATAATAAGTGTTCCGCCAAACGCAATTTATTTACCAACTGAAATTGATACAACAGGGGTTACAAATATACAATTAATTAACACAAATAGTTCATCAAGTAGTTTACCAACCATTGCAACTAATATTGCATCTACAGATGTATTTTATGCTTTATTAGAAAGTGTTGGTAATTCAATTAAATTTAATGGAATTGATAATTATCTAGGTTATAGTATTCAAATAACAAAATCATCAAGTATTGATTATACAGTGATTAAAAAAAATAGTTCAAATAATTCAACACAAACAACAGCGGTTAAAGGAGATGAAATAAATTGGGCTGGATTTACTATAGTAATAGGTAGTGTTACCGGACAGTTATCTAATGTTCCAGTTAATTCAATTTGTTTTCCAGCAGGAACTCCTGTTGTAACAGATCAAGGAATTATTGCAATTGAAAAAATAAATTCAACTAAAAATACTATAAGAGGTAAAAAAATTGTTGCAATTACTAAAACTGTTACTATTGAAGATAAAATTGTATGTATTGAAAAAGATGCATTAGGTTCTAATATCCCTTCTCAAAATACTTTAATTAGTAGAAATCATAAACTTTTTTATAATAAACAAATGATAAAAGCAAAACATTTAGTAGGTTATGTTGATGGTGTTTTTAATAAAAAATACAATGGAGAAATTCTTTATAATGTATTATTAGAAACTTACGAAAAGATGATAGTTAATAATTTAATTGTTGAAACATTAGATCCTAAAAATATTGTAGCACAATTATACAATGGCAATTACACAGATGAAGAAAAAAATAGTATTATTGTATACATTAACCAATATGCAAAATATAAAAAAGCATATGGTAAATTTTAAAGTTCCATTTCTAAATAAGTGCCATAAAGAGGTTTCATTTTTGATAATATAGTAATATTATCAAAAATATGAATCAATTTTATCAATATTCATATTATGAATATTATGATATTATTTGTACTATAGACTTTAAGTAGTTTTGGGTAATGAGTAATAAAATATTATTATATATTTGTGAAGACCACCCAAACCGCTTAATTGGAATATGCTAACCCACCCATACCACTCATAATACGTAATACGTTGTAGTTGGTGGCGTAGACACGGACCTTGGCAGTCTTTGTTCCTTCAACTGTTGCGTTGGATAAGACCAATTGAAGTGTGGCATTATCAATTCTGGAGAAGTTGCAAGTGCCGGAAGGTTGATGTTCTTCAGGTCTCAATGCAAATGAGTAAACGTTGATACCTTCATCAGGGCAACGTGTGTGTGCTTGGTATGGTTGGACCCATGAGAAGTATGAACCTTCACGTTCAGAGAAACGATCCTGTCCGTTAAGTTGTAATTTGGCAGTTACAACTGGGTTTTGGCCCCAACAATGCATATCTAAGGAGGTTTCGGTTAAAACGAATGTGCCTGCATCAGATACACCTGAGTTATCAAGGTGTGAGCCGCCGTTTTGTAAAAGAGCAGCAATGGATGCATCAGTTCCTGTTGGAACAGGGACAGCAACACCACCAATATTTACTTCGTTGTAAGGGTTTGAAGGTCCGTGCCAGTAGCCAGTGAAGCCTGCTGGGATGTATTCATCCATAGCACCAGCGTCTTGGAATAAACCACGTGCATCAATGAATGCACGAGAATCAGCTGCAACTGCTGCTGGGCCACCGAAAGCATGGATAGCGTTTGGTAAAGCATCAATAGCATCAGTGTAGTTGAATGGTTGGGCACCTAATACCTTGAATAAAAGAGCATCACATGTTAATGATGAGCAGTAATCTACGTTTTGGTCAGGTTGAACAACCCAGATTAATTCCTTGACAGGGTGGTTGAAATTTAACTTAATCTTGTTACTGGATGAACCAACTGATTCATCACCTGTGAATTGAAGCTGTGTGATTAAGTATTCGTGTGGGTTTTGTGCCATTCGGCGACGTTCATCAGTATCTAAGAAGACGTAATCAACGTATAATGATGCAGCAACTAAAGATTGGTTGTATGCAATGGTTGCTGGAACTGGACGACCAACTGAGTATTGGTTGCCAGCTGACCATGGGTTACTGTTGCAGTTTAAGGTGGTAACAGCCCATAAGCATTCATCAATAGGTCTGATATCAAGGTTAATCTTGACTTCGTGGTATTGAAGAGCAATTAAAGGTAATGCTAAGCCAGGGTTGGTGCAGAACCAGAATTGTAATGGAACATATAAAGTTGTTTCTGGTAAAGCGTTTCTTGGTGCACAAACTTGACGTGGTGCTAAGGAATCACAAGGTGATTCGACATCAGAGAATGAAGGGTCAGTGATGAATGTTAATTGAGTTGTGTTACCAATCATTTTGAAGTATCCACGTTGTTGTTCAGAAGTCATTGTAAGTTGGTTCCAGATGTGCATCCAGTCACCGTATTGACGGTCGATTCTTTGACCACCAATTTCGACTTCAACCTGAGCGATAAGTTGTTCACCAGGGAAATCTAACCAACGAGCATAAACACCAGTGTTTTGGCCAGTTGTGTAGTTTCCAAGACCCATAAGTTGGTTAATCTCAGGAAGTGTT
>Ga0209358_10001439_pt1 | contig 18886 bp, 15 predicted proteins | sample LauGreFa1BDMLBSN_2_FD_187574 | JGI IMG/M metagenome (GOLD analysis project Ga0209358, IMG submission 187574) | Freshwater lake microbial communities from Lake Michigan, USA - Fa13.BD.MLB.SN (SPAdes) (version 2) | ecosystem: Environmental > Aquatic > Freshwater > Lake | place: Lake Michigan, USA... | reverse complement strand
ATATGCGGATAACAGATCTGAACGCAGTTTATCACCTGAACAAATACTTGTATTCAATTAGCAGAGAGACAGGTAAGATTGATTCAGTTCAATTTGATTTAGATGCATTTCAAAGTATCGATCAGCCAATTTATGAACCCATCAAAAATTATACCTGGATCTGGATTGCAGGAGGAATCATCTTTATAGTTGCAATGGCTATAGTAATTAAACGATGGTTAGACAGAAAAATATCAAGCATCAAATTATCAAACCCCAATTCAAAGAATTTTAAATTCGAATTTTCAGATATCGAAAAAAGCCTGATTCATATGTTGCTGGACAAATCAAAATCAAACCAGACAGCAACCATCAGTGAAATCAATTATGTATTGGGAGTTAAAGATAAAAACATTGGACTCCAAAAGAAGGTCAGAAGTGAAATATTCAATGGGGTAAATGAAAAGTTCAAACTGATTTCAGACTGGGATGAGCCTTTGGTGCAAAGCATCAGAAGCGAAAGCGACAAAAGATACTTCGAATACATGATCAGAAAAGACATGATCAAGGAAGCAGAAAAAGTATTGCAGAGCTAATCTATCTAACGCTTTCTCGTAAAAACTTCTTTGCCATTCAAAAAGGTGGAAAGCACCCTGACTCCTTTTATTTGAACTGGATTGATGGTACGCAAGTCCTGGTCCAACACAGCAAAATCTGCATATACTCCCGCTTTGAGTACACCTGTTTTCCCATCCATGAAAGATGCATATGCATTGTTAAGCGTGTAAGCTTTCAACGCATCCTCGACAGCAATTTTTTGATCAGGATACCAGCCTTTTTCATTTTTCCCATCACCTGTTTGTCTGGTTACTGCAGCATAAATTCCATACATAGCATCAACAGGTGCCACGGGCCAATCAGATCCAAACGTTACATGCACGCCACCATCCATCATTTCTTTGAAAGCATACGTGCCTCTGAGTCTGTTTGCATCCAGTCGTTTGTTTGCCCAAATACCATCATCAAATAAATGATAAGGATGCATGGATGCGATCACTCGCTGATTGGCAAAATTTTTAATTGCATCTAAACGAATATGTTGTGCGTGTTCAACCCTGAATCGTCTGTCACGTGACCCATTCATTTTATTGGCTTCATCATAAACTGACAAAATGAAATCATTGGCACGATCACCAATGGCATGTACTGCAACATGTAAACCTGCTTTGTCAGCACCCAATACCCAATTTCTCAGGTCAGTTGTATCGGTAATGGTCAATCCATGTGATCTTGGATCATCCAAGTAGGGCTGATGAAACCAGGCAGTTGTTGATCCCAGTGATCCATCTACATACCCTTTCAACCCACCCCACTTCACCATATCATCCCCCCGACCATTTTTTTGTACAAATGAATCAAGTCTTGCCCATGTTGCAAGAGGCACAAAAGAATACATCCTGATCAATGAATTGTTTTTAGCTGCAACCCTTCTGTATGTTTCAAGATCTGCCCATCCTCCATAAGAGCCCATGTCGCATACCTGTGTAACACCTCGCTCCAATGCATGCTCAGCTGCTGCTTTATAGTAAGCCTCCAATTCGGTCTCAGTTGGCGCCGGAATAGCTTTGTCGATGAGTGACATCGCTTGATCCTTGAAACATCCTGTCAATTCACCTTTTGCATTTTTTACAATCACACCCCCTTCAGGTGAAACAGTGTTTGCAGAGACACCTGCAAGCTGTATTGCCTTTGAATTCGCAAATGCCATGTGACCATCGTATCGGCTGATAAAAATGGGATGATCGCCTGACACTGAATCAATCCATTCTTTACTCGGTAATTCACCGCCCCAATTTTCATTGTCCCAACTGCCCTCCTTGATCCATGCATCTCCAGGATGCTGTTTACAATAATCACTGATGCGCTTGATGAACTCAGACTTGGTCATGGCATCTTTCAACTTTACACTTGAAAGCGCATAGCCTGCAGATAAAAAGTGGGTATGATTGTCTGTGAATCCTGGTACCACCATCTTCCCCTCCAAATCAACAGTTGCTGCACCTTCAAATGCAGAAGCATCATTTCCCACATAAACAATCTTCCCATCTTTAATAGCCATGACAGCTGCAGTGGGATTCGAGGAATCTCCTGTCCAAATATTTCCATTTACATACAAGGCATCTGCTTTATTGGAAGAAGTGCATGCATGGAGAACAATACATACAAAAAAGAACAGGATAATTTTATTCATATGATTATTGGTTGAAATAATTCCACAAGAGTTTCGATAATTGTCTGGTCAGCTGCCATGCCTCGTTTTCATTTCCCCAACTGATGTCTTTGTTGTTTTTTGTGAACACACTGAAAATATATGGATGTTTGCCATTCACATACAGCACTTCGCTTCTGCTGGCATTTACTGCACCATTTTTGGAAGCAACAAATACAGCAGGGGGAATAGAAGACAATGCCTCTTCGTCCCAATACTGACGACCCATGATGCGCAGCATCTGATCGCTTGCCTCTTTGCTGATAACTTTCCCCTCTACAATGTCTTCCATCAATCGACCCATTTCATTGGGCGTTGTTTGTCCCCAGCCAAATATGGCTCTGTCCGCTTCCCTTCCAGGAGTCCTGCTGTTGACACGCGTAGCTTGATAACCCATGCTGTCAAGCAAATGGTTGATTCTCTTGCCAGTCCCTGCTATGCTTTGCAGCCATAAACTTCCAGTATTATCTGATATAGTCATCATCAGCATCATCACTTTGCTCAATTCAATTTCTGTTTGTGGTTTAAGGTATGCAACAATGTCTTCTCCTGGATCATAATTCAACGTATCGTACCAAACCAACTTTTGATGATAACCCAATTCCTTTTTATGTATCCGATTCATGATGCCGATGAGAATCGGGACCTTCACTATACTTGCAGTTGGAAAGGTGGTATCGCCGTTGATGGAGACTGTTTGTCCATTGCGAAGACTCTTTACATATACCCCAATCTGTCCGTTGAAGCCCTGAATCAATGTAGCAATTTTCTGTTCTAATTTTTTATCTCTCTTTTGAGCAAATGACTGGAATAGAGACAAGAGAAAAATTGAAACAAATAAATATTTTTTAAGCTGATTGCTTGCCTGCATTTGATTCCTGAATTTTATGCAATATATATTTATTAAGCTTGTAATGCTCCTGTTGAGCAGGAGTGAGATAAAAGGCGCCCTGAATTTTTCCAATACAGTTTGGTGCACCACATAGGCATTGAAATGCCCTGTCCATTTTCCACTCGGTTGAAGGATAAAAAAAAGTAATGGGTTCACCAGGTTGAATATCCTTCAACGCAATCAATTTCATTTCAGTGGTATCAAAAAATGCATTGGGGTCACAACTGTGATTCACGTATTGTAAAAATTCAGGTCCCAGTAAAATATGCTTTGTATCGCTCAGTTGAACTGTAAGGTAGGTGGGTGCATCCAATACCTCCCTGGCAAAAAAAGGAGAAATTACTTCTCCTTTCAAAAATTGTTTGTTGGATAAGAGTCCCTTGTTGGCATTTTCATCTTCGACCAATAACACAAAAGAATGATCGGCAATGATCTTATTAGCGTTGGTGTTCATACCCCTATTACCCCCTCATGATGCCTTTCACAAATCCAACTGACTCGGCCATGCCCACCAATGGATCTGTCATATCCTTTTCATATTCGATGCTGCAAATACCTTTGTAATTGACTTTTCTCAATGCCTCCATGAATGCAGGATAGTTGATGGCACCTCGCCCAATTTCAAGCACCTTGGCATCTTTGGCCATGGCAGTTACATCTTTCACATGCAAATCAAATAAACGGTCACGGTATTCTCTCACTGCTTTTTCAGGTAATACACCTGCACGAAGCGTGTGACCAATATCAATGCAGAGTCCCACTCTGCTGTCAAAATTTTTAATACGGTCGTAAATATCTTTTGGTGAGGGATATAATTTATCCTCGGGACCATGATTGTGGATAGCGAGACGAATATTGGTTTCTTTTACTTTCGCCTCAGCATAACTGAGCAAATCCTGATTGGGCACACCAACAATCATTTCGACGCCAACTTTTTTTGCATAATCAAAAGCCAGATCCACAGCCTCTTTTGAACGCATGTATATAACGCCAACGGTATAAACGTTGATACCGGCGGCGGCAAATTTTTTCTTTGCTGCTTCAATGGCTTCGTTAGAACTATTCAAGGGCAAATGAATCTCTTTCAATGATAAATTTTTCACGTTCAGCTTCTGCAACATGGATATCATTTTGTCAATATCAAATTTTGCAAAAGAATACCCAGCAAATCCAAGTGGAAATTCTGCTGCACTTTCAAATGATGGCACATCAAATGATGGTTTTGCAACTGCGCCTGCAATCCCCAGTGCAGATAACTGAATAAACGATCTTCTATTTTTCATAATGGCAATTTTTAGTAGCTGTAAAATTTAATTAGAATGCTTAAATTACTTAAAGTTTTAAAATGGCAAAACTTTTGCCTTAATATATTCACGCAATGCTTTTCATAACGATTGCTTTTTGCATAGTCTTGCTGGTTCTGCTGATCTCCTGGCTGAAATGCAACACATTCATTTCATTTATCATTGTTTCATTGGCAGGAGGGCTCCTGCTGGGTATGCCACTGGAGAAAATCCCTTTTGCCATCCAAAAAGGCGTTGGAGACACCCTGGGCTCACTGTTGATGGTAATTCTATTTGGTGCAATGATTGGTAAACTCGTAGCAGAGTCTGGCGCTGCCCAAAAAATCAGCGATGTTTTGTTGAGGACTTTTGGTGAAAAAAGAATTACCTGGGCCTTGGTGCTGACAGGATTTATTGTTGGCATCCCCCTCTTCTATAATGTTGGATTCGTATTGCTGGTCCCGCTGATTTTCTCAATTGTATACCGCCTCAAATTGCCTGCAGTATATGTCGGCATTCCCATGCTATCTGCCCTTTCGGTCACCCACGGACTCCTTCCGCCGCATCCATCGCCAGCCGCATTGGTCAATCAACTGCATGCAGACATGGGCAAAACACTTTTGTATGGCATTTGCATCGCCATCCCTACGATCATTGTTGCTGGACCCCTTTTCGCAAGCACACTGAAAAAAATGAATGTGGAGCCATTGCAAACATTTAAACCAAAAGACATCGATCAGGCAGCACTTCCCGGATTTTTGAACAGCATCATCACATGTCTGCTTCCTGTATTTATTTTACTGATTACAACCTATTTCAACCTGAATCAATCATCTGAAAAGATGCCGGGATTCATCCAGTTCATTTCCGATCCAAGCATGCTCATGTTCATATCCATGCTCTATGCAACGGTTGCACTTGGACTCTCAAGAGGCAGCTCAGTTGCATCCATCATGTCAACCTACGCCGACTCCATCAAAGATGTATTGATGATTATTTTGATCGTTTCGGGTGCTGGCGCGCTCAAACAAGTCTATGTTGACAGTGGTGTAAGCGCACAACTCGCCGCAGCATTTACACAACTGCAAATGCCTCCATTATTGCTGGGTTGGCTGATCAGCGCAATCATACGGGTTGCGATGGGATCGGCTACAGTAGCGGGACTCACAACAGCTGGCATCATCGCACCAGTAGTAGTGGCAACCAATACCGATCCAAGTTTAATGGTCTTGGCAGTGGGTTCTGGAAGCCTGACCCTCTCACATGTCAACGACAGCGGGTTTTGGTTGTTCAAAGAATATTTCAACTTGAGCATCAAACAAACCCTGAAGTCATGGACCATCATGGAGACCATTGTATCGGTCATGGGACTCATGGGCGTACTGACAATTGATTACCTTTTGAAATAAATCGATTTCGTAGATAAAGTACTTCATACATTTCGATTCAGTAAATTAGATGAAGAAAGAAAAATCATAAACGCATCATATGTTTCCAAGAAGAACTTTTTTAAAATCAACCATAGCAGCAAGCGGCATTCCGTTATTATCGTCATTCTCGTCTCAAAAACAAGATGAAATTGTTGCAGAAAAAAGAATACGCTTCTCAGTCATCAACATCAACCATAACCATATTTATGGCATGTGCAATGCAGTCATCAATGGTGGCGGAGAACTGGTTTCCGTGTACGCAAAAGAGCCTGAGTTGGTCGCTGCATTCACGAAGGCATTCCCCCAGGCAAAAGTCGCATCCAGCGAAAAGGAAATCTTAGAAGACAATACAATCCAGTTGATCCTCAGCTCTGGCATACCCGTTGAAAGAGGTCCACTTGGAATCGAAGTCATGAAACACGGAAAAGATTACCTGGTTGACAAACCAGGAATCACAACACTTGAGCAATTGGCGGCAGTAAAAAAAGTGCAAAAAGAAACCAAACGCATCTACGCCATCATGTTCAGCGAACGTTTTGAAAACAAAGCAACCATCAAAGCGGGTGAGCTTGTAAAACAGGGATTGATTGGCAAGGTTATTCAAACGATTGGACTCGGTCCGCATCGCATCAATCCAAAATCCAGACCGGAATGGTTTTGGGACAAGAAAAAATTTGGAGGCATCCTCACAGATATTGCATCCCACCAATTCGATCAGTTTCTATATTTCACCAATTCAACTGCTGCTGAAGTGGTAGCATCTCAAGTAGGAAATGTCAATCATCCGGATAAACCCGCATTCGAAGATTTTGGAGATGTGATGTTGAAAGGGAACGGGGGACAAGGTTATATCAGGGTAGATTGGTTTACTCCCAACGGATTGAAAACATGGGGAGATGGAAGATTGACCATATTGGGAACAGAGGGATTTATTGAAATCAGAAAAAATATTGACATTGCCCGTTATGACAGCGGCAATCATCTTTACTATGCCAATAACCAGGAAACAAAATATATTGACTGCAGAGACGTGCAACTTCCTTTCGGAAAATTATTTGTAGACGATGTTGTCAACCGTACTGAAACTGCGATGTCGCAGGCTCACTGTTTCCTCGCGACGGAACTTTCATTGAAAGCACAAAAATTTGCAAAAACAATCTGATCAAAGTTTGATTTGCTGATGACCTGAACGAAGCGGAACAGTTTTCCCCTTCCAGAAAAAAGTTCCTGGAACATTTTCCGGCAATGTAATATCAGCCAATACTCCTGATGAATCCTTTTTTTGAATTTCAACTTTTATCATGCCTGCTGGATGCGGCATAGTCCCAACAACATGTGTGAGCTCCCCCAGTGCAGGCGCAATGCGCACTGCAGCAAATCCGGGTTTGGATGGAGTAATCCCGCAAATCGTTGCAAAGAAATCATAATTGGGACTCGAGCTCCATGCATGACAATCAGACCTCGTTGGATCTGGCTCTTCGGCAAATGTTGTCAATCCCAAATCAATCATATCTCTCCAGGGTTGCAATTCTTTGTAATATTGATTGGCATTGCCCGTATAGTTCAAAGCCCTATTCAAGTAAAAACGATAATAGAAAGTAGCTTGACTGAGAGAAGTATCCGTCAAAGTATTCATCATGATTTTTTGCTGCAATGCTGGAGGAACACTGCCTGATAATATTGCCATGATGTTGGCATGCTGACTAAAAGTATTTTTCAAAGGTGTATTCGCAATCACAGATTTTTTTGAATCAAAGCAGGAAGCAAAAGTTGATTTTCCCAATTGTTCTGCCAGCAAGCGATAATGATTGGCTTCGTTTGTTTTGCCAAAGAAACTGAACAGTTCTGCAGCCTGTTTCAATGTATATATATATTGAAACGTAATGACAGAAGAGTTGCCATCATTGGCGCCGTCAGGAGTTCCACCCGGAAACTTTTGATTCCAATCCACGAAATTCCACCACTTCATGGGGCCCAGCATATTTTTCTGCTGATCTATTTTTTTCTCGTACCAATCCAATACCCCTGCTACAGGCATTAAAAACTGTTCGACAAATTTGAAATCATTTCGGTGCATCCAGTAGTCATGCAGCATGCTGATCCAATACAGAGAAAAAGGTGGAATTACCTGTAACCTACTGCTGGGATAACGGCCCTGTGTGAGTCCCTCAGGGACACGCGAATGATAAAAATCCAAAATTGCTTTGCGCATCAATCGGTCATCTCCCGTCACATAAAGAGATATCAATGACTGAATTCTTGTATCGCCTTCATACTGCAGCTGTTCATAATATGGACAATCAAAATAAGTTTCACCGGCACAAAGCTGTGCGGTTCTCCATCCAATATCCCAAATCTGTTGCAAGGATGAATCATTGGATTTGAATGATGCCATCACTTCAAATGGATAGCCCGTTGCCATTCCATACAAATCATTGATCGCCAAAGGCTCATCTTTTGTAGTGATATCAACTTGCATATAACGGTAGGTTCGGAACCAAAGAGGTCGAAACATTCTATTCTCACCACCATCAGCAATAAAAATATCGTAGTTGCCTATCACCAATTTGCTGTCAACATCATTGCGGTTCCCTTTTTGAAAATCTTTTCTTCTTTGTGGACCATTGACATTGACCCCTTTGTATTTTGCTGAATTGGTATCCACCAACAAAGCTTCGGTATAACTCAATTTGATCGATGCATGTTTTCCCTTGCTGACAATCAACTGAGGATATGCAACAGTATTGTACGATTGATCCAACAGGATGGTAACTTTTCTGTTAGCAGGTATGATCAGGGGTTGATTGCCTGCAAGAAAGTCACTTCCAACCTCCATGCCATCACTTCTTCGAACAGTTGAAATGCGCTGAAGCCTTTCAAACATCAAAGGAATATTTCTGGGTTGAAGGCTCCATAAATTATCTGAACCATATCCTACGTTGACAGGATTGCCTATGGATATAGCTTTCTCCCATGCATCATCATTGTATGCGTACGTTTCCCATCCCCAAGGATACTTGCTTGCATCAACCTGGTCACCTGGTCCTACAACCATATAAGACTTTACCCTCGCTCCATTGTCTAGTGAGCAAGGCAGATAGGAGCTATCGCGCAGCACTTTCCAGGTTTTATCAGTATTAATGATTTTCTCTTTTTCTCCATCGCCCTGCAATACAAATGCAGTTTGATTGGAAATCTGTGCCACAGGTGCATGTACGCCCATGTTCCACACCAATGCTGCTATGGTATTGGAGCCTTTGCGCAGATAGGGAGCAATATCGATCGATTCAAAATACCAGTTGTAGAGGTCGCCTCTTGCGGGACCGCTGCAGACGGGCGTACCATTTACAAACAAACGGTATCGATTGTCTGCACTCACATGCACAATGAATTTTTCCTGCAGGGTATCGATGGAAAAATTTTTTCTGAAATGATATACCCCATAATCTCTTTGCGGAACATTCGGGCAAGTGATCCAGGAAGCCCTCCAGGAGCCTTTCAACAGATGGGGGTTGATCGCGGTTTGGGCATTAGATAAGAGACAAGAGATCAAAAACAAAAGCGTGAGTAGTTTCCGCATGACAAATAATTTAAAACACCTGTCTGCCCTGGTGCGCAATAAAAGAAATACAATTGTCATCCAACCTTCCGCCTGGGCAATTCAAAAAATTTATTCATCTAAATGTAATAAATCTTCCGCTCGAATTGTAACTTAGGTACTCATCATTCATTAAAAAGCTTGCTATGTCGAAACAAAAAAATCGAAGAAATTTCATCAAAGAAAGTTCACTTGCAGCAGCCGGATTTTTTATCGTTCCCCGTCACGTTATTGGGAAGGGTTATACAGCCCCAAGCGATAAATTAAATATTGCTGCCATTGGTGCAGGTGGTAAGGGACAATCAGATATCATCAATGCATACAACAACGGTGCCTGTAATGTAGTGGCATTGACGGATGTTGACTTTGATAGGGCAAAAGTTGCAGTGGATAAATTCCCCAATGCTAAGCGCTATAAGGATTTCAGAAAAATGTTGGAAGAATCTGGCAAAGACATCGATGCAGTAACGATTTCAACGCCTGACCATTTTCACGCATTTGCAGCGATGGCTTGCATGCAAATGGGAAAACATGTCTACGTTCAAAAGCCGCTTACTCACAACATTGCCGAAGCGCGTATGATGACAGAAGCTGCTAGAAAATATAAAGTAGTCACCCAAATGGGAAACCAGGGTTCATCGAATCCGCATCAGCAAGTTGCCATTGATTGGTTCAACAAAGGCTTGATCGGTCCCGTTCACAAAGTAGAAATCTGGACCAACCGTCCAGTTTGGCCGCAAGGCATTCCAGTTCCAAAAGACAAACCAACTTTGCCGGCATCCATGTCGCCAGAAGATTGGAACACCTGGCTCGGCCCGGCCGACTATGTAGATTATCATCCATTGTATCACCCATTCAAATGGAGAGGATGGTGGAATTTTGGAACAGGTGCATTGGGTGATATCGGATGTCATACGATCGATTCTGCTTTCAGAATTTTGGGATTGGGCTACCCAACCGAAGTGGAATGCAGTGTGGGACAGGTTTTCATCAAAGACTGGACTGCTGAATACATTCCAGAAGGATGTCCTCCTTCTGCATTGGTGGAAATCAAATTCCCTGAAACCAAGAAAAATAAATCACAGATGAAGATGGTTTGGATGGATGGCGGATTGAAGCCATTTCACCCCGATCAGATTCCGGCCGACGAACCTTTGAGTCCAGATGCTGGAGGTGACAACGGTGTATATCTCCACGGCTCGAAAGGCGTGATGGTGATTGGCATGTACGGAAACAATCCAAAGATTTACTTGAACAACGGAGAAAGAATCACCATGCCAGCTCCTGATCCAAATACTCCAAGAGGTTTGCCGGAATGGGGACACCAGGTTGCATGGACAGAAGCATGCAAGGCTGGTTTCAACAGCAAGGAACACAAAGGGTTGACTTCATCGTTTGACTATTCTGGTCCGCTTACCGAAACAGTTCTCATGGGTAACCTCGCAATCAGAAGTTATATGTTGCGCAGAGAAGTGAAGAATGCTATGGGCAGAAATGGTTTCGAGTTCTACGGAAGAAAGAAACTATTGTGGGATGGCAACAACATGAAGATTACCAACTTTGAAGAGGCCAATCAGTTTGTAACCAGAAACTACAGAGCTGGCTGGGAAATCAAGAAATAATCTCTAACATATAAGAACTCAAAGCCCCGCATTCGCGGGGCTTTTTTATTGATCAAATCAATTTTATTGAAGGATGGACAAAGCTGCATCGATATACGTATAGTTTTCCGGCTGATGATGGTGAATCGGCTTGATCACTTTAGATTCTCCCAATCTTACCACCACAGCATTTTTTTCAGGAATGATATATACATATTGACCAAATAGCCCGTTTTGTGCAACAGCAGTAACTCCACTGTGATTGACAATCCAATATTGATACCCATAGAAATCAACCGGATTGTTGTTTTCATATCTGTCTTTCAAGTAAGCCGCAGGAGCAGTTGCAGCCGCGATGTATTGCTCAGAGACAATTTGCTTATCACCCCACTTTCCTTTGTTTAAAACCAACTGTCCAAATCGTGCATAGTCGCGCGAAATAGCATTGAAACAACAAAAAGCCTTCTCGTGTTTTTGAGTACCATCCAACAACCACAATGCATCTGCTTCAGCGCCCATCGGTTTCAAGAACCTATCAGATACCAACTGTGAGATGGATTGATTGAAAACTTTTTCTACCACCAATCCCAATACCTGTGTATCACCGCTTCTGTACTGCCAATAAATGCCTGGATCTTCTTTTCGCTCCATCATGCCAACCATGTATTCTTCATCATCTCCATAATAACCGTAGGCATTCATACTGAAATAGCTTTTATCTGCTTCATTGTAATTGGTACCTGAACTCATGGTAAGCAGATCCTTGATACGCACTTTCTCCAACCCATTTGTTTGAAAGTGAGGGATATGATTTGCAACAGGTTCTTCGAGTGATTTGATTTTCCCTTCATCCAATGCAATACCTATCAACAAAGAGATAATACTTTTTGCTGCAGAAAAAGACCCGCTCAACCTAGCTGTATCATACCCATCCCAATATTTTTCATACAGAAGTTTTCCGTTTTGAATCACCAAAAACGCATGGGTATCATTGGAGTCGATGATGCTCATGAACTCTTTCGGAATTTCTTTTTTGTTATAATTTGAATCAAACTGCCAAGGCTGAGGATTGTCGCCGCTTTCCACCAAACGCGTTGGATGAGTCTTGTAATCATGGATGGTATGAACACCCCATAATGCAAAATTTTTCAAATGAGAAAACCGATTGGTGAATAGGAGTCCCACGATGACCAGCAGAATGAGCAGGATTGAAATTGAAATTTTCTTCAGCATAAAATTTATATAATGTCATTTCAATTTACTCACTTATTTCGAAATGGAATTTTAAATATGTTTTAAATAATTGATGTTTGGAAGTAGCTTTGCAACTTCGTGAAAATTATGGCAGAACTGGTTTTAGAGCATGTAATGAAAATGCAGCAAGAGCGCACCATTCTGATGGAGCTGAACTTTTCCATGCAGCAAGGGGAGAAAATTGGACTGATGGGTGAAACAGGCTCAGGGAAAACTACCTTGTTGAAAATCATCGCTGGACTTATTCAACCCACATCAGGGAATGTTTTCTTTCAAACAAAAAGAGTGAAAGGTCCGGATGAGGTTCTATTACCAGGCCATCCTCAGATTGGTTACCTATCCCAACACTTTGAACTGCTCAACAATTATTTTGTGCATGAGATATTGGATATGCATGCTAAAACAACAAATGAAGATGCAATGCATTTGTATCATCTATGTAAAATTGATCATTTACTGAACCGCAAGACAAATGAGCTCTCCGGAGGAGAGCGTCAACGCATCGCACTGGCCAAAACATTGATCAGCAATCCAAGTCTTCTTTTGTTGGATGAACCTTTTTCAAACCTCGATGGAATGAATAAAAAAATCATTCACACTGTCATAGATCAGCTCTTCAAAGAAAAAAATCTCAGTTGCATCATGGTTTCCCATAACCCAGATGAAATTTTACCCTGGGCCGACCGTTTGATGATCCTGAAAGCGGGAGCAATGGTGCAACTGGATGATCCAGCATCTGTTCAGCGCAAACCACTCAATACCTACGTAGCCGATATCATTGGAACAGAGCTATAGCTCCATCGTTTTCGTTTAAAATTCATCTACCATCCTGCACTTCGTATCAAATGATATGATTACATTTAGTAACGATTGATTTAATGTTTTTGCTGTATGAGTACGTTTCAAAGTCGGAGAAATTTCATTTTTTCCTCCTCCATACTATTGGGAGCAGGCATGATCGGCAATCCTTTGAATGGATTCGCCAGCAACCATTTTCAAAACGGAAAGATTGGGATCATTGGATTGGACACATCACACAGTGTGGCTTTTACAAAAGCGTTGAATGGAACAAGTGCACAGGGATTTAAAATCGTTGCTGCCTATCCAAATGGAAGTGCCGACATCGAGTCGTCTGTAAAACGCATCCCTGGGTATACCGAAGAAGTCAAGAAATACGGAGTGGAGATTGTCGGATCGATTGCTGAACTGTTGAGCAAAGTTGATTTTGTTTGCCTGGAGACAAACGATGGAAGACCCCATCTTCAGCAAGCGCTGGAAGTATTCAAAGCAGGCAAACCTGTATTCATTGACAAGCCAGTCGCAGCATCTCTCACAGATACGATTGCCATATATGAATTGGCAAAACAATACAAGGTCCCGGTTTTTTCAAGCTCCTCTCTGCGTTATATGGAAACAGCCCAACAGGTTGCCAAAGGAAAAATTGGAAAAGTACAAGGCGCTGATTGTTTCAGTCCGGCTACCCTCGAAGCAACACATCCAGATTTATTCTGGTACGGCATTCACGGCGTTGAGTTGCTGTATACAGTAATGGGCATAGGATGCAAACAAGTGAAAAGAACATCCAACAAAGATGTTGAATTAGTAGTAGGCGAATGGACAGAAGGAAGAGTTGGAACATTTCGCGGAACAAGAACAGGCAAACATGAATATGGAGGCACTGCATTTGGTGAAACCGGAAATTCAATCTTGGGCCCCTTTCAAGGATATGACAATCTCTTGAAACATATCTTGGATTTCTTCCAAACCCGTATAGCGCCTGTGTCTCCAGCCGAAACAATCGAGATCTATACATTCATGGAAGCTGCACATGAGAGCAAGAGAAAAAATGGCGCAAGCATACAGCTTGAACATACTTTTCAAACCCATTTCAAAAAAGCAAATCAAATTATTCAGTCATTAAAACCAACATCATGAGTCGCTCTAGAAGAAATTTTATCAAAAAATCATCTGCAGCATCTGCTGCGATAGTTCTTGGTGGAGTCTTACCAGGATTCTCAGCCAGTCAGTACCGCCGCATTATTGGATCCAATGAAAAAATAACTGCAGCCGTTATGGGTGTAAACAGCAGGGGATTTTCAGTGGGAAGCAATTTTGCATCACAGAAAGAATGCGAAATGATGTATGTATGTGATGTGGATGTTCGTGCAATGGACAAGTGCGTTGCAGCCATCGAAAAAGTACAAGACAAGAAACCAAAAGCAGAAGGAGATTTCAGAAAAGCATTGGAAGATCCACAACTGGATCTACTGATTGTAACTGCGCCTGATCACTGGCATGCCCCTGCTGCATTGCTTGCAGTTTCGGCAGGTAAGCATGTATACCTTGAAAAGCCTTGCAGCCATAATCCCAACGAAGGTGAAATGCTTGTCAAAGCTGCAGCCAAACACAACAAGCTTTTACAAATGGGCAACCAACGCAGATCTTGGCCCAATGTAATTGCAGCAATCGGAGAACTAAGAGCAGGCGCCATCGGAAGACCTTATTATGCAAAGACGTGGTATACCAATAACCGTGAATCAATTGGTGTGGGCAAAACTGCAGAAGTACCCTCCTGGTTGAATTATGATTTATGGCAGGGACCAGCACCACGCAGAGCCTACAAGGACAATGTTATTCATTACAACTGGCATTGGTTCTGGCATTGGGGAACAGGAGAGGCTTTGAACAATGGTACACATATGGTTGATCTTGCTCGCTGGGGACTCGGAGTTGAATATCCGACACGTGTTACATCAGCAGGTGGAAGATACCGTTACCAAGACGATTGGGAAACACCCGACACGCAGGTAATCGATCTTGAATTTTCAAACAATACATTGATAAGCTGGGAAGGAAGATCCTGCAACGGTAAAAATACAGAAGGCAGCAGCGTAGGAGTTATTTTCTACGGCGAGACAGGCTCACTGTTGATTGAAAGCGGCAATGCTTATAAAATATTTGACCTAAGAAGCAAACTGGTGAAGGAAGTGAAAAACGATATTGTTGCCAATGCCCTCGACAGAACGGGTCCGGGTATGGAATTGGATGCACTCCACATCAGAAATTTCTTTGATGCCATCAAACGCGGAACAAAATTGAACTCAGATATTCTAAGCGGACACCAAAGCACCTTGCTGGTACAACTGGGTAATATTTCCCAACGCACTGGTCGAGCATTGAAAGTAGATCCTAACAATGGAAGAATTCTAAACGACAAAGAAGCCATGAAACTTTGGAGCAGAGAATACGAAAAGGGATGGGAACCTAAAATATAAAACATGGAGATTCGCCTGAAAGACAACGAGCTGACCAAAAGGCTCTATTCGTTGGATGCACTCAGGGGATTTGATATGTTTTGGATCATAGGTGCAGAAGAAATATTTCATACCCTCTCTGAAGCAACACATCACCCTTTCTGGAATGCACTTTCCAATCAGTTTACGCATCCTTACTGGAATGGGTTTCATGCGTATGACCTGATATTCCCACTCTTCATGTTTGTATCCGGGATTTCAAGCGTTTACTCCATAGACAAATCCCTACAAGATGGAGTTGGTAAAAATCAATTGCTGTTGAAAGTGATCAAAAGAGGATTGATCCTTTTTATCCTTGGCTTGATTTACAACAATGGATTAATGATCAGACAACTTACTGATTTCAGAATCATGAGTGTATTGGGAAGAATTGGAATTGGATATACCCTTTCATGTATCATTTATTTGTATGCAGGAAAAAAATATCAAACAATCTGGTTTGGAGGACTGCTGATTGGGTACTGGCTCATCTTAAAATTCACAACAGCTCCAGGATTTCCAATGGGAGATTTGACCGAGGAAGGAAACTTTGCATCGTATTTTGACAGAACCATTCTTCCAGGAAAACTTTCCCGCGGCATCCATGATACTGTTGGACTCTTCAACAATATTGCTGCAATTGCCACTTCGCTTGCGGGAATTTTAACAGGGGCCTACTTGAAAAATGCTGCATCGAATGAAAACACAAAAGTAAAAACCATGCTGGCAGCCGGATGTATCTCATTGGCACTTGCGCTTGTTTGGAATATTGATTTTCCCATCAATAAAAACATGTGGTCCAGCTCCTTCGTTTTGTATACTACAGGATGGAACTTGCTTTTGTTCACAGTTTTTTATTATATCATCGATGTAAAACAACTGCGCAACTGGGCATTCTTTTTCAAAGTAATTGGTATGAACTCCATTTTGATTTATATGTCGGGTAAATTCATTCAGTGGAGTTATACGAACAAGGGAATTTTTCAATGGTTGTCTGATTTGATGGGAGATCCATACAATGCTGTTGCACTGGCCATCACGGGACTTTCTATCAAATGGTTTTTCCTTAAATTTCTCTACGACAAAAAAATATTCCTTAAAATATAAATGTGCTTCTGATGAAGATTGAGATTTTTGAAGATGCAGCTGAACTTGGAAAAGCTGCCGGAAAACGCGCTGCAGTTCAAATAAAAGAAACCATCAGCAGCAAAGGTGAAGCCAATATCATTCTGGCTACGGGAACAAGTCAGTTCCCGGTATTACAAATACTTACTGATGATGCATCGATCGATTGGGGGCAGGTGAATATGTTTCACCTCGACGAATACATAGGTATTCCCATTTCACACAAAGCAAGTTTCAGAAAATATTTGACTGAAAGATTTCTTGATCGTGTGAGTGCCCTGAAAAGTTATCACTTGATCAACGGTGAAAATGATCCGTATGCGGAATGCAAGAGATTAAATGCATTGATCAGTCAGGTTCAGATTGATCTGGCACTGGTTGGAATTGGAGAAAATGGTCACCTGGCTTTCAATGATCCTCCGGCAGATTTTGAAACAACCGAACCCTATATCGTAGTTGACCTGGATGAAGCCTGCAGAAAACAACAGTGGGGTGAAGGTTGGTTTGCAACTTTGGAAGATGTTCCCAAAAAAGCGATCAGCATGTCAATACAACAAATCATCCAATCGAATGAAATCATATGCTCTGTTCCAGATGAAAGAAAAGCGACTGCTGTAAGCAATTGCCTGAATGGAGTTGTATCCCATTTGCACCCTGCAAGCATATTGCAAAACCATCCCAACTGTACCATTTTTCTGGATAAACATTCTGCATCACAGTTAAAAAAATAAAAATGTCTACAAACAATCTTTCCAAAAAAGATACGGCGATTTCCATTCTGATCATTGGAATACTATTTTTCATTTTTGGATTTGTTACCTGGGTCAATTCGATTCTGATTCCCTATTTTAAAATAGCATGTGAACTGAATCACTTTGAATCATACTTGGTAACATTTGCTTTCTACATCTCTTATTTTGTGATGTCTGTCCCCTCAAGCTATCTCTTAAAAAACGTTGGATTCAAAAAAGGGATGATGACAGGATTTTTCCTGATGTCTACAGGTGCATTCATTTTTATTCCGGCGGCATTCGGAAGAACCTATGAGCTTTTTTTATTGGGACTCTTTACGATCGGCGTCGGATTAGCAATTCTACAAACAGCAGCAAATCCTTATATCACTATTCTTGGTCCAAAGGAAAGCGCAGCCCAACGCATCAGCATCATGGGTATATTCAACAAAGGTGCTGGTATCATTGCCCCACTCCTCTTTGCAGCTGTTGTATTGAAAGCAACTGATACTGATTTGTTTGCACAACTCAATAGCATGAACGCATCACAAAAAGCACCCCTGCTAGATGAATTGATCAGAAGAGTAATCAAACCATATGCAGTTGTGGGGACTGTCTTGTTTTGCCTGGGACTCTTGGTAAGATTTTCTCCTCTTCCAGAAATAGATACAGAAAAAGAAAGCGATGAAACTGCTCATGCCAATGCAGAGAAAAAAACAATTTTTGAATTCCCTCATCTGATACTTGGTGCTGTTGCAATTTTTTTGCATGTCGGAGCACAAATTATTTCTGTAGATACCATCATCAACTATGGACTTTCAATGAATATGCCATTGCTTGAAGCAAAATCTTTTCCGGCCTATGTATTGACAGCAACCATCATAGGATACATCATCGGCATTGCCACCATTCCAAGATATATCAGACAAGTCAATGCATTGAGAATTTGTACAGGATTGGGACTGGTACTCACTTTCCTGATTACACTCACTTCCCAACAGATTCATTTCCTGGGGCACACTGCTTCGATCTCCATTTGGTTTGTTGTACTCCTTGGATTGGCCAATTCATTGGTTTGGGCCTCGATCTGGCCATTGGCATTGGACGGATTGGGAAGATTTACAAAATTGGGAGCATCGCTGTTGATCATGGGACTGAGCGGGAATGCATTGGTTCCACTGATTTACGGATCAATTGCCGACAATGTGGGTGTACAACAGGCATATTGGATACTTTTGCCCTGTTATGCATACCTCTTTTTTTATGCGATAAAAGGGCATACAATCAGAAAATGGAAGCAGTAAAAAATAAATTTAAAATTTCGAATGCCAACATCATTACTGAGAATAAAATTATTCCCAATGGAACGATTTTGGTAGAAGATGGAAAAATTCTTGGGACTGAAAGTTCACCTGTAGCGTCTTCTGATTT
>Ga0209358_10001438_pt1 | contig 18892 bp, 23 predicted proteins | sample LauGreFa1BDMLBSN_2_FD_187574 | JGI IMG/M metagenome (GOLD analysis project Ga0209358, IMG submission 187574) | Freshwater lake microbial communities from Lake Michigan, USA - Fa13.BD.MLB.SN (SPAdes) (version 2) | ecosystem: Environmental > Aquatic > Freshwater > Lake | place: Lake Michigan, USA... | reverse complement strand
AAGGGGCGCACTGGCGCGTACTTTTAATTTTTATTCTCTGTTCACTGCATTTATGCTGTCACTTAATAGCTAAAGGCAGGCAAAGGGGCGCACTGGCGCTTATGTTTGTGTTGCTTAGCATTTATGCAGTCATCTGCAGCTAAATGGAGGCAAAGGGGCGCATGGGCCGATTATTCAATAAAGTCCAAGTCCTCATCTGGCAGCAGCGTCTCGTTTTCCATAAGACGTTCTACACGGCGCTTGAGAGTTTTGTAATGGTCGGATGTAGGCTCGGCCCTGCAAACGTCTTGAAACTTTTCCATGCGCAGCCCCAGCGAGTCATCATCCACGCTATCTTCATACTCCAATTCGTCAAACAACCGTGCCCCAGTCGTAACGATAGCAACAGAAAACTCAGCGGTAACAAAGTATATTCCGGCCTCGGGGTCGTGCACGTTAAATATACGGCAATCGCCTTTGAAGAGTTTACGAGGACCGGTCGTACGAAATGACTCGCGCGAAACTTGAAACTTGACGTCAGTTACCTTTCCAGAAACGATGTCTGCAAAGCTAAGAAAGAATCGCACTACACCTTCCTCTTTGAAACTCATTTTCATCGAGATCGGGAATTCAGTTCGTGCAGACATGGTTTGATTTGAAAAGATGATGTTGTGATTATCAAAATGTTGGTTTAGAATCTAAAAAAAGAAATGGAAAGAATATTCCTCAACGGATTTATTATAAATGACGTGTCGCAATCTGATTGGCTGTCACGGACTAAAACCTATTGACTAGCGAAACGCTAAGCCTTAAAAGCCAAGGCAATGTTGGCGAGCACGGTTCGGGCCCTTCGGTACGTTGAACCTGGCGGAATGCCCACAAACTCGGCAATCATTCGCTTCATGCAAACCGCAAAGTAAGGTCCGTGGTAATTGAGTTTGGCGAGGGTCGAGTCTTGGCTCGTCGATGCCATCATGAAAAACACAAACGCCTCGTGCGCATCGGTAAACTGTCGGGCGTATGCGCGGATGTCAGGGACGGACATCAAACAACGCGACACAATGTCGGGCGCCATGGAGACGGCAACGAAAACCACGGCTGGGTCTGACTTGAGCGCCTCACTCGCATACGCCAACGCCAATCCGTTCTTGTGGACAGCGGCGAGCGCCACTTCCTTGTCAGCTCGCAGCGTCTTGTCTAAATGGCGGAACGGAAGCCCGCTATCTCGCAACGACGCAAATGCAAGTCTCTTATCGCATTTCTTTAGGGTACTGACAAACTGAATGGCTTCCCCCGAGTTTGACACTGCAGCGAATGCGACATCCGCGCGCAAGTGAAGCGCGACAAACTGCAGCGCCAATCCATTTTGAGAGACCGCTGCGAGCGCTACGTCGTTGTCGGCTTGCAGGGTTTTGCTTGCGTACTGAATCGCCATTCCGCAGTTGGTAACTGCTGCTAGGACAACATCCTTGTCGGCTCGCAGGGTTCCGACTGCGTTTTGCAGCGCCATCCCATCAACAGTCACTGCCGCGAGTATCACTTCAATGTCCAGCCGAAAGTGAGCTGCGAACCATCGAAGAACGCGCCAGTTGTCGGGCAACAACTTGAGCAGAAGCTCTCGATTCGTGCGGGTTTCCATGGGTAGAAACTCCATCGCACAAGGATCCTTGCGCAATGCAGCCTCAGCAACTTCCGGACATCTCTGTAGTCCCTCCGACGCAAACAGTACCGCCATAACATTGTTCGTCACTGCGGCAATTACGACGTCACGATCGTCTTTCATCCGGGCCGACAGAAATGCAAGTGCTTTGCCATCCGTCATCACAGTCGCCAGCGCAGATTCTTTTTCAATAAGGGTACTCATGGTTTAAAGTGTTGTGGAAATCCATAAAAATAAAAAAAAATGAAAAAAAGAAAAGGAAAGAATATTCCTCAACGGAATTGCAGGCGTATTAATCATACAACACTAAAACTTAAGAGTTTTCCGGCGAAAACCAGGTGTTTACTTTTCTTGCAAAGTACAAGTCGAGTTTTCGCCCTAAAAAAACGTAAAAAATCGGGTGGAATGCGGATTTAATGGATTAAATGTTTTCAGTAAGAACTAACATGCAATTAGTTACAAATGAACTGCGCACTGACGGGTTTGGAGCGCAGTTTCAATCGGTGTTGTGGACCCTTCTTTGGGCCGAACTGACCGGGCGATGCTTTCAGTACACGAACATTCCGCATATCGATTTGATTTCCAATTCGGGGACAGTGAAGGACCACGAAGACGAAAACACGCTGGATGAAGTCGTGCGGTACATGGCGTTCAAAGACCATTACCCGCCCGCCGACGGGGCGACGCCAGTGTTCAACATGGTCGCGTACGCGTACGTCGAAGCCAACATGGACGCCGTGTTTGCGAGCGAAGCGTTCCGGCGCTTCAAAACCCAGTTCCTGGTAGGAAAAACGCGCCGGGTCGATGAGCGCGTGCACGTAGCCGTGCACATTCGTCGCCTCAACAACTTTGAACGCGAACACGGGCGGTTTCGTGCAGGCTCGCACGATACCCCGAACGCGGAGTACCTTGCCATCATGCGACGGATCCGCGCCGAGTACGCCGGCCGCGACTTGGTGTTCGACATTTACTCGCAGGGGGACGCCGACGATTTCAAAGAGTTTGAGTCCGACCAAACGGTGTTGCATTTGAACGAAAAGGTGCTGGACTCCTTTACCGACCTGGTGTTTGCGGACGTCCTGGTGACCTGCCGCAGCTCGTTCAGCTATCTGGCCGCCCTCCTTTCGGACGGGGACGTGTACTACATGCCGTTCTGGCATCCGCCGCTTTCGAAATGGCGTCGCACGGACAAGTTGGAACTTCGGAACGTCCTTCAAACTGCAGGCATCCCGATGCAGCAGGGTAAACTCGTGATTCCCGCGCAGTTCACGCGCATCAAGTTGGACGTTGGGATTGCCATTGAAGCCATCCATACCGAAGACTGGCTGAACAAGAGTCCGACGGATTTGCTCGTGTTTGGGTTCGAGCCGCTTCCGTTGTGCGTGCAAAAGACCCGCGAGTACTTCCAGCAGCCCACCAGCAAATGGGTCGGGCGGAACCAACACATTGACCTGGGGTGGCTGGACCACGCCTTTCGCATCGTACCCGTGGCCCTGGGCAAGACGACTGGCATTGCCGATTTTTACGTGACGTCGGCCCGCAACGTCGGGTGTTCGAGTTTGTTGCGCCCGACCGACGACGGGTACCGCCACATGAACGTGACGCTGGACAAAACCATTCCGGTGCCCGTGTTCACGCTGGCCGAGTTTTTCGCGTTGCTGCCCGACACGGTGGAGTACGTAGAGCATGTCAAGGTCGACACCCAAGGAACGGACTTGGAGGTGATCCAAAGTGGCGGGCAGTTCATTGCCACCAAGGTGGTGTACGTCACGATGGAGCCGGAGTCGTCGACCTACCACGGCGCGGAGGGCAACACCGTGGAGCACATGACCCGCTACATGAACAGCATCGGGTTCGACCTGGTGGATGCGCGAACCAACGACCCCACGTACCTGAACCGCAAGTTTCAGCACCTGGCGCCGTCCATCTACATAAGTCAATTCAATTGAGTTCAAAAGAGTAATGGGGCAATCCCCTGTTTAAAGAAATGCGAGTTCTGGTGCTTGGGTCGAGTGGCACGTGTGGCCGGGCGGTCTGCAGTGCCTTTGCCAAAGCGGGGCACGACGTGGTTCCGTGGGATATTGCCCTGAGCCCCGCCCACGACCTGCGGGTAGCGGGATGCCTGGACGCGGTGCTACCGACGGTCGACTTCGTCGTGTTTTTGGCGTTCGACGTGGGCGGCGCCAAGTACATTGCGTCGTCGACGACGGCGTACATCGACAACAACCTGCTGCTGCTGCACCACACGTTTGCGTCGCTCAAGCAGGCCGGCCTGCCGTTCATTTACACGACGTCGACGATGTCGAGCATGACCCACATTCCGTACGCGGTGCTGAAACGGCTCAGCGAGTTTTATACGGAGTTGCTGGGCGGCATCAATCTGAAGCTGTGGAACGTCTACGGCAGCGAACCTATCTGCATCAAGTCGCACGTGATTCCCGACCTCATTGACCAAGCGAAAACGGAAGGTGTCATGCGCTTGCGCACGGACGGCGTAGAAGAGCGGCTGTTTCTGCACGCCGACGATTTCGCGCGCGGCGTCGTTGCCGTGTTTGACAATTACGCCGCGCTGCGCGGGCGCGGGGTCATTGACATTTCGGTTACGGACTGGGTGTCGATTCTCGACGTCGCGCGCACCGTCCAAACGGTGGCGCGGGAGGTGCTGGGCAAAGAAGTTTGCATTGAAGTATCGGCGGTGAAAGACGGGTCGCATACGCATCGCACCGAGCCGAACGTCGAGGTGTTAGCGGCCTACTGGTCCCCGACGATTGAACTGAAGGACGGGATTCGGTCCATGTTTCTGATTTAAGAACGAAATGTTCAAAGTAAAGAAAATGTCTGTGAAAACCCTCGAATCGATTGTGTTGACCGGCAACGGCGATTCGGACAAGCACGTACTGACGCTCTACTCCATCGCCATCGGAATGGGCGCGACGCGCATTCTGGAACTCGGGGTGCGCGGCGGCTCCACGACGCTGCCGCTGCTGATGGCGGCACACCAAACGGGCGGCAGTTTGACGTCGGTCGACATTGAAGCGACGGAATTTGTGGTGCCGCCGTCGCTGCAAGCGGCGGCGTGGACGTTTGTAAAGCAAGACGCGCTGGAGTTCTTGCGGGAGCAACATCCGCAGGAGCCGTACGACTTGATTTATATTGACGACTGGCATGCGTACGACCACGTCAAGCAAGAACTCGCCGAGGTCGACCGGCTGGTGTCGCCGCGCACGGTGATTCTAGTGCACGACCTCATGTACGGGAACACGTGCCCGCACTACCACTCCGACATTACCAACAAAACGGGGCAGTGGGCGAACGGGGGGCCGTACCGCGCCGTGGCGGAACTGCCGCCCCAGTTTTGGGAGTTTGCCACGCTGCCGTACAACAACGGGCTGACGCTTCTGCGAAAGAAGTACTCAAACAAATACTTTCAGTAACTTCACCGACGTTCGTAACACCCTTTGTTTTCTGCCGTTCCGCCCGCGGACGCAATGTCGCCCTGAAACAAATGGCACTGCAACTGTTTGCCGCGCACGGTTGAGTGGTACCCGCGGCATCCAGCGTTGGCCACGCACTCGGCTTCGCAGTCGGCGTTGGTGTCAACCAGCCGAGGCGTATAGTCGACCAAGGGAGTTCCTTGGCACACTGTCGTTTTCCCTAACAGGTCAAAGTTGACTTTGCGAACTATGTCGCCGATACGGGTCGACAGAAAGTTTTGCGGGCACTCGCCCTCCTTTTGTTTCGTGCACCGGCTAGTCATACGGTCGTAGCAGTAGGGTTCTCCGCGAAACTTTTCGTTGTTCGGGTACATGGTATCCCACTGCGAGCACTGCAGGATGGGCGAGGGCCACGCGTCACTCGCCCCCTCCGTGTTGTATTTGGGTACGTCCAGCCCTTCTCGTCGACTCACAAAAAGGAGAATCCCAAGAAGTGCGCAAATAACAAGTACCTTCATTTGTTATTTGAGTTTTAAAAAAAATTGAATCAGGATTTGAGAGTTTTGCACCCGAAAATAACCATGCTTACTTTACGTTCGCCCCGCGTGATTGAGTTTTATGCGCGGTCCGGCCTGGACCCGGAGCGCATGAACGAGTTGCTGGTCGACCTGCTGGACGACGTGCTGACCAAACGCGCGGCCAGCGATCCGGAAATCCTGTGCGCGCTGCGCGACTTGACGGCGGCGCAAGCCACGCACACGGCTGGCCTGTCGGCGCTGCTGGACGCGTCCAAAGCGGCAGTGGCCGCCGACGCTGCCGAGCGCGCCGCGCAGCTGGCGAAAGCGAGCGACCAGTTTACGGACAAGCTTGCGCTGCTGCTGCCGAAAACGCAAGACGAGGCCGCGCGGCGGCTGCACGACGAGCTGGCACGAACGGCGACGCAGCAAGAGCCGGCGATGCTCGCGCACCTGGAGCTCAAGCTAGTGGCGCACCAGCAAGCCCTGCAGACGCAACTGCAGCTGGCCCGCGAAGAGCAAATCAGTCGCCGCGTGGTGGAAGACCAGCTGCACGCGCAGCTCGGCGGATTCTTGCAATCGATGCACTCGTCGCAAACCAAAGGGCAAGTGTCGGAAAAGCAGCTGGGTGCGCTGCTGATGGAATTGTTTCCGGCGGCGGAAATCGTGAATACGACGGGGGCGACGGCCGCGGGCGACTTTGTCGTGAAGCGCGACGGCAAGCCGGACTTGCTGGTGGAAAACAAGACGTACACGCGGAACGTGGACCGCGTGGAAGTCGACAAGTTTGTGCGCGACGTGCTGCTGCACGGCCGGTGCTGCGGGCTGTTCTTGTCGCAGCGCACGGGCATTGTCGGCAAGGAAGATTTTGAAATCGACGTGCAGGACGGGCACGTGTTTCTGTACGCGCACGCGGTGGACATGGACCCGGGCCGCATCCGCGCGGCCGTCACCATCATTGACTCGCTGAGCGCGCGGCTGGCGGCCATCGTGGAAACGGAAGGCGAAACGGGGATTGCCGTACCGCGCCCGGTGCTGGACGACATCAACGCGCAGTACCGCGCGTTCGAAAAGCGGCGGTCGGAACTGCTGGCGGCGGTGAAAGAGCACAGCAAGACGATGCTGGCGTTGGTGGGTGCGCTGGAGTTGCCGGCCCTGACGACGTATTTGGCGGGATCGTACTTGGTGGAGCGGTCGGACGTCGCCAAATGCGACGTGTGCGGCCAAGTGTGTTCGGGGCAGCGCGGATTAGTGACGCACATGCGCAAGCACCGCTGAGCGGGTTTTCTTTTTTTTGTAAAAGGGTTCCCCAATGTCAATGGACATGTATTTTTTAATTTCTTCGTTGGGCAAAAGGTCGGTCGGGGTTACGAGGTGACGGTCATGTATTTCGTCCGCATGCTGAATCCGACAGCGATAGCGCCCTGTAAACGTTTTCTCGTACTCCAACCCACCCATGCCGCCAGTGTCGATATAAGGCTTTTGTATTTTTCGAATGGCAATTCGGTCCTCTTTGGTAATTTTTTCTTTCTCTGCTTTGCACACCTCCACGAGGTTTTTAGCAACTTCTCCCCACGTGGTGCCGCGTGACGTTGGAAACGTCGGTGTTCGTTGCGCGAGTTCTCGCGCATCATCGACGGCTTCGGGGCTTTTGAATCCAGCCATCTTTTCGTAAAAACTTTCCAGGCCTGCAACCAAATGAAATCCCGTGTGAAGCGGTGGACAGTATTTATATTTTCTAGATGCATCGTCGTTCACCATAATGACGGGGGTCTTGAACGCATACGCTAAAAACTCCAGCAGCGTGCCTACAATCATTTGATGCTCAGCCTTGGTAGTAGGTTTCATTTCGCAATGACTGGCATTTTTTTCGGCCTCATAGAAATAATCTTCCAGCGTAACGGAACCGTCGGGGCCGTCGTTGACCGAAATGGCGATGCAGTCCGAGGAAAATTTAACTTCATGATTAAAAAATTTACACCCCGTACAAAAGTAATGGAATTTGCCGATGTAATGACCGTTGACAGAAAAGAGGATGTCCTTGTTTGTTTTAAGAAGTTTGAATAACGCAATCACAGACATGGTTGGCGGCGCATGATCCATACGAAATTGAATTATTTTTTTGGTTTAATCAAATCCATTTAAGAATGGCGGCTACATTTTTTGATTCCATGCTCCATTGAGCGCGTTAACCCCTCGGGAGAACACAGTTGTAGCCGCTTGAGCTCGTTTCGCTTCAGTGTCACTGATTCCTGACGTATCCTGTAGTACAAATTTTTCACTCTTGTCGTCCCATACATGGGCGACTTGTAACAAGTTGGCAACAAAATTCTGGCAATTGTTTTCTTTGGCGTCGTATGTCAAAAACTTATCCCCCATTTGTTGTTGTGTAGCTTCTATCAATTCACCAAAGGTCATGTAGGGCGTTTCACGAACTACATCGTCCGTCATGTCAAGCCATTCCGATGCTTGGTCCGAATAATCTCCATTCATGGGTTTTAGTTCTAAGACGGCGCTTTTTTCAATACGGAGTGGACCGTTGGATGTATCGACAATCATAAACAAATGGTATGCTTCGTCGACGGATTCGGTTATTAATTTGGGATCAATTTGAGTTTGTTTTCGTCCAAGACGAATGCCAAGGATAACAGAGTCTTTATAAGTAGTTAAAGTTTGTTGAAATTGTGGGGTGAGTTCTGTAACGCCTCCTTTAAATTTTGCCAAAAACGTTTCGACGTCGAACTGTTTAGCAATACTTTTGATGTATCTCAAAATACCGGTTTTTACTATTGCACTTTTATCTTGATCCAACTCCTTGTAGCGCGAAATCAAATAGTTACCTACATTTCTGAAGCCGGAGTGTAAGTCCTCTCTTTCTGCCCATTCCATCATGATGTCATTTGCAGTAGCATACATTTCTTGTTTTGCACTTTCCCAAACATAATGCTGCATATGTTTCGACTCATCATCTGTCAAGGGGGGCGCTTGGACGTATTGTTCGCGGGGATCCACTCTCCAGTTACTTACAGCACTGGCAGCGACGTTTTTGGCATAGGTTTTCATTCCCTCTTCTACGAAAGGTTCTGCATTTGGTTGAACAAGTTCTTTTTTCATTACGTAGTCTTCTAAGTTACCCGGTTGTTTTGGTAATGAAAACTTATTTGGAGCACTTGCCGCACCTAGCGCCATCAATCCTACCACGCCTTTGGCAGCAGTGGTAAATTTTGTTCCGCCGCGTTTTTGGGTGCGTTGTTTGCGAAAACGTTTGGAACCCCGTTGACGCCGAGTCATTAAAATATGGATGATATTTTTTCAACGTTTAAAAGTTTACACGTAGTAGACAACAAATCTACCAAAGTACAAATGGCAGAATGCCCCATTTGTTTAGAGGCGTTGGGGGACTACGGCGACCCGTTCGAGTCCCTTCTGACGACGCTGGAGTGCGGCGACACCTTGGAGCCCCCGAGCACCGTGTGCCATACGTTTCACCGAGCGTGCCTAAACGGGTGGCGCAAGGCAAACCCTCAAAACAAGCAGACCTGCCCCACGTGTCGCCGCCAGGTACATGAAGAGGAGTTTTCAACGGTGCGCGAAGTGCAGGCAGCCAAGCACGTGGTCATTGCCATCCCGACCGAACCTCGACAGCCGCCAACCCATACCTGCCGCTCGTGTATTGTCTACAGTATGTTCGCAACGTTTCTTTGTTTTTTTATGATGGTTGTCAGCGGCATGTTTGCGGATTTAAACTCGTAAACCTTATGCTCGATTTTTTCTGTGAACCAAACCATGAATACGTGGCAGCTCGTATTTATGGTTCAGATGCTGGTTGTCGCCGTCCGCCTTGTGTTGCGCCGCACGCCCGCCTCGCTCAACGCAGACGCGTGCGACCGCTTCGAAGACCAATGGGTCGGCGACTCGTTTCCGCCGAGCACGAAAAGTCAATGGCTGGAGGTACCGCTCCGGACGCACCACTTGTACATCGAAAACGAGCGTCCGAGTATGGTGCTGCTGCACGGCACGGGGTCGGCGGCATCGCTGGCTTGGGCGTCGGCGTCCGACAAACTTGCGGTCCACTTTTCCATTTACGCGCCGGACTTGCCGGGGTTTGGGCGGACGCACTTTGACAAGGAAACGTTTCTCGCGGCTACGCAACAGGAGGTCGAAGATTTGTACGCCGACTGGTTGGCCCACTACATCGCCGCAGTGAAGTTAGAGAGACCGATTGTGGTGGCGCACAGCATCAGCGCGTTTTTCGCCGTGCAGTTTGCTAAAAAGTACCCTGCCAACTTGTCCAAACTCATTTTGGTAGACCCTGCAGGGTTACTGCCGACCATGGGGACGATGGGCTTTTATTTTGCGTGGCTGTTCAAACTGGGATTTCCCACAAAACAACTTCGCGGGATCGGCCGTGTGGGCTCGACGGTCTTGTACACGCTGTGGGATGCGCAGAAACGAAGTTCGCGAGCCTATTTTTGGCTTCAACTGAATGCATCACCTACGGCGTTCGGCGACCAAGTGGTTGCCAAGTTTATCACGGCGGCGTCGAACGGTCTTTCCGGGTACTGGAACCGCCCCGCACTTCACAAACTTGTGACAGCGGGCGTTCCGGTCGCGTTCATCTACGGCGAGACGGACAATCTTTTGCCGTCTACCCAGGGGCGCGTTATCGTCGAAGTTGCCATGGGCAACAACCCGGACTTGGTGGGCATCGTGCCGGGCGCGTGGCACGCCCCCTTTCATATACAAAAGGGGGACCCGTTTGTCGAAACGCTTTTGCGGGCCGTCGACGTCGCATGCGTGCCTCAACCGTCCGCACGTTTAGTAGAATCTCTAGTGAAGTTGGACCCGTCGAAGTATGCGTCGACATGGAATCTAAAAGCTACCACTAGGAAAATTGAACAACTGTATACCCAACTGCGTTTGGTAAAATAAAACCAATCGAACATGGTTTTATTTTTTTAGCGCTTAGCTTTTTTAAACGAAACGGGTTGCAGCAGGGCCGCGAGCACGGGTTGTGTAGCGAGCAGGAGATGGGTGACAAGTGAGGCGCGCGGGAGACGGGCAGGCAACTCGCGTTTGTGCTCCGGATCAAACAAGCGATGAAAGGTTGCGTGGACAGCATGCGCAAACGCGGGGTCGGGCGCAGCTGCGCAGAGTACAATCTTGGCGGCCGTCGCGGCATCCACCTGCTGGGCAAGCGCGAGCAACAAGTCGTCGAGCGTTTCCGCAACGAGCGGCACGGGGTCCACACCCGCGGTTTCGTCTTCTGGAAGTGGCGTGCGGCACATCGGGCAGTCGCCGCCCTCGCGCCACCACCGTGCAAGGCAAGCTTGATGGTAGACGTGGCCGCACGACGTCAGTACGGAGTCCTCACGGGACAGCCCGTCCGTACAGATGGGACAAGTCATTGTAAAAAGTTGTATGCAAAAGAAAAAAAGAAAAAAGACAAAAAGAAAATGACAAAATATTCTTGGCCTGAATTAAGGTGTGATGATGTCAAAGGACAAAAACGGTTTGATGCGGTCCCCGGGTTCAAGCGTTTGAGCGTTGACGAGTCTATCGTTGATGATGTTATCGCCTTGCTTGACGTCACACCCGTACATGTTCATGGTAATTTTTTTGTAATCAAGAAAATATTCATGTGCAGCCAAGTATTTATGAAACGTCTTTTGAATGTAATTGATAAGCATGTCGTCCGTCTCTGATATGGGCTCTCGTTCTTCCTTGCACATTTGGATTATAGTGCGCGCACACTCTCGCAGGGTTGTTCCGCGCTGGGCGAGATGGGGTGGGGCAGGGAGAGCGCCCACCTGATCCGCAACGGAAGTTGCCGTTTTGTTCATAAAACCGGCAGCTCGTTCGTAAAAGCTTTTAAGTCCGGCAACCAAATGAATGCCGGTAAAGAGAGCGGGGCAATGGGTATATTTGCGAGAGGCGGCGTCTTGCAAGCTAATTTGTTTCTTTTCAAACGCGTAGGCCAAAAACTCCAGCAAGGTGTTGAGAATCATTTTATGTTTTTCCCATGAGTTCTTCTCGCAGTCGTAGCCAAACAGGTTTGCTGAATAAAAATAGTCGTCTAGGTGCACCTCTAACGCGGTAATGCTGATTTGGATGCACGGGCCATTATCCGTTTTCGAGAAGCATGTAAAATAAACGCGCTGTTCTTGCATGTTGCGTTCAAACTTAAACACACCCAATTTTTCACCATTGACTAAAAACAATATCGTGGTGTTCGAGTTCAAGCGCTGAAACAGTTCAATTGCGGAGTGCGTGGTTGGGGCGTAGACTGGCGCCTCGATGTTCTCCATGTGGGCTAATGTTTGCAGGGAGGGTTTTCTGAAACGCCCCAAGGGAGCTTGCTGCGCCTCGTGAAGCTGTACCAGCCGTTCTAACGATTTGGGCATATACTACGCATTGCTAAAAAAACTAGCATCGCTCCACGCGTACGATCGGGCCATCCGGGTACTTAAATTTGTACGCGCTGCAATCGCACGTGTGCACGACGCGCACGCCGAGGCGACGACAAAAGTCGCGCATCACGAACGCCGCTTGATGGACGCACGTCATTTCCAGCTCGTCGACGTGGCCCACGTACTCGAACCCGGCAGCGTCCAGCCAGGAACAGCCGTGCGCGCGAAGCAGTCCGATGTGGGTGAGGTGCCCAAACGTCGACGAAGGGTGTGGTCGCGTGTATGAGATGTCGAGAACGGGAAGCGGGCCGCGGAGGTCGCGAAGGCCACACAAGGAGGCGCGGTGCAGTTTGAGTTCCGCCACCCCTTCGAGCGGCGTAAACACGTCGTAGTCGGTGCCGCTCAAGTCGACGGACTCGCACCCGTGCAGTGCGCGCAGCCGCGCGTCGGGGCCGGGCGAGTTCATCAACACCACCCGTTTGAGACCTCGCGGAAGCGCCCAGTCGATGTCGGCGGGGATGTTGCAGGCGCACAGCGAGTCGAGCGCGAGCCAGCACAGGACGGACACGGAGTCGGGGGCGCTGTTGACGCAGAGGTGGCGCAAGTTCGGCAGCTCCAGCAGCGCGGTATCAATGCGGTAGGTTTCGGAAATGTCGAGGCGGCGCAGCGTCGTGAGCGGCGCAAGGTCGGCGTTGGTGACGCCCTTGCACCCTTGCACGACCAGCGACTCGACCGCCGTGAGCTCACGAAGGGCGTCGCCGTGAAAGCGACAGTAGGACAAGTCCAGGGTTTTGAGGCGGGAGAGAAGCGGGAGGACGGCGGTCACGCCGTGGCAGCTGCGCAGCGTGACGTGCGTCAACGCTTTGAGGCGACGAAATGCGCGCGAAAAGAGTTTGGAGCCAAACACGACCAGGATGCGAAGCCGCTGCGGGAAAAACACTTTGGACCGCCCGATGTAAAAGAGCGACGTGGCGCGCGGAAAGCACGCCCGCCACCGCTCGATGGCGCGGACGGGCACGCGGTCCGTCCACACGTAGTCGGTCACGGCGTCGCGCAGCTCACGACACACCGCGCGCAGCGCCGTGCCGTCTAGCAAGTCGAGGTAGGGGAGCAAGAGGTTCGTCTGCAGCAAGACGTGCAGGGGAAACTCGGCCGTACAGGACCTTGGAGTCATGAAGAAATCCTCGTCGGTCCACGACATCATGGTTACCAAAGAAGTTGTGCTTTTCTTGAAGTCCCTTTGAAATTTGAAATTTTTATTTTCCTATAAGCATGATTGGGGTTGCCCTCATACTTATCATCGTGTACTGCGTGTATTTTCTTCCTTATCCATTGTTGAAATTATTGTTGCACGGGAAAGTGGCGTACCAGAACGAGACCTGCGACGTTCTGTTTACGTTCGACGACTCGCCGACACCGTCCACCCCTGCCATTTTGGATTGCTTGCACAAGCACCACATCAAAGCCGTGTTTTTCATTTTGACGGACAATATTCCCGGCAACGAATCCGTTCTGGACCGAATCGTGCGCGAAGGCCATACGTTGGGAAATCACGGCGCCCACGACCGAATGCACCTGTTTTTGACGGACGCCGAGTTTGAAGCAGAACTGGTTCAAAGCGACCGCCAGTTGCGCCGGTGGCAGTCCCCCCAATGGTTTCGCCCGGGCTTTGGGTTCTTCAGCGATGCCATGCTCGCCACGCTGAAACGCCACCATTACACGGTCATGCTGGGTACCGTCTTTCCGTACGACTCGTTCATTCAAGTGCCGCAAGTAAACATGTGGTACGTCCAACAAAAACTGCGGTGTGGGTCGATTGTGGTGTTGCACGACCGGCCATGGACCCCGCCCATGTTAGACCTTTTGTTTGCGCGAGCGTGATTTGCGCGTGAATTTGCAGCGCTGGTCGACGTCAAACGTGGGGCACGAGTCTTCCTGGGGCACAAAGCGCAACACGCACCGCGCCTTGGCGTCGCGATGGAGCGGTTCGGTACAGCCCTTTTCGGGGGCACCCGGGTCGACAGGGCCCGGTTTGCACCGCGCGCGGAAATGCTCGTAGCGCTCGCGCACGGCCGCAAACGACAGCCCGGATTTCTTTTTTAACATTTTGTTGACTTTTTCGTGGAGGTCGTACACGTAGCGCGAAAAGGTCGTGCGGCTCGCCAGCCGTTTTTCCGACGGCGGAAATGTGAGGTAGGTTTTCGCCAGGTTGTCGCGGCAGTACTTGCACGGCAAGACGTGAGGGAGGTTGCGCATGAAGAGGCCGTACTGCTCGATTTGGTCGGGGGTCGGGTGAACGGGATAATTGAAACTCATGGTGTGGAGGAAATGCCACATGGCCGGCCCCCAGACCGTCGTTAGCATGCCGTCGCTGCTGGCTAGATCCTTGCGCGTGAAGAGTTTCCCCATGGTTAGGTGGTGCGAAAAAAGCGCACGGCACGGTAGAAGTCGCGGTCGGTGGCATAGTCGATGCGCCGCACTTCAACGAAGCCGGTGGAGGTCTGGACAAGCATTGTCTCTTTTTTTGTGTCAAGTGTCTGAATCTTTTTTTTTGATTGGATGTCGTTCACCAATAGTTTTAGCGTCGACGGGTAGACACGCGCTTGCGCGCACTTCGTTTCAGACGCTCAATCGCGGTCAATAGAATACGAATGGTGTCTGTGGATTTGGTCGAGTCTTTGTATTTACCGTACAGATACCGCAATCCGTAGGTCAAGGGTCCTGTTACGAAAGCTTTTGAGTTTATCTGATGGAACGTACGCATCTTGTCATGGAGCTCCATGTCTTTATTTTTATGATTAAGCCAAGGGTCCGCCGTTTGATGATACGCGTTGCCTGCAATAGCAAGGCCTCTTGTCCCTAATGCGAGCATGGCCATGTGGTTTACGAAGGTGGGCTGAGAGTGCATTCGTTTTAATACGCGGTCGGCGTCGTGCGTCCTTCCCTCCGTGGGCTCGACGTTCCAAATGTCACACAACTCGTCCAGTTCGTCGCGCGTGAGATGCTCGCGCACGATGTCGTCGACGCTCTTGTTCACGGCAGACAACGCAGTTTGGGCGTTGCCACTGAGTGTCAAAAACCCACCGCGTTTGCGCGACATTATCCTGGCGTTAGAAAAATCCCTCACGAGCGTGGTTTTATGGGGACGTTTACCGCGTTGCCGCCTTGGGTGAAAATCTATCATCGTGGTAATAATGCTCGACAAGCTCAAGTCCGTGTTTAGTACCACCAACTTTCTTGTGCTGGGCGTGGTAGTCGGGGTGCTCGGCCTCGCCTATTTGTTTTACCTGTTTCGGCCGCAGCCCAAGCCAGCTCTCACGGACGAGGAGCGCGTGTGCGAAGTGTTTTACTTCTACACTCCCTGGTGCCCGTACTGCAAGAAAGCTCGCCCGGAGTGGGACAAGTTCAAAGCGCCACTGCATCGTACGACACGCGACGGCTACCTGCTGCTGATGACCGAAGTCGACTGCGACGCCGACGAAGCGCTCGCCAACAAGTACGAAGTGACGTCGTACCCGACCATCAAGTGCGTCAAGGACGGGCGCGTCACGGATTACGACGCTCGTCCGTCGGTTGCCACGCTGAACCAGTTTTTGGACTCGTGTTTTTAGAAAGTACAGAAAAATTCAACCCTCCGGAAACAACTTCTTTGCCATGCGGTTTCTAAACCCCAAATTGGCGCGACTCGTCGGCACCTGGACGTTGGTGGCGACGTCCAACCCAACTGTCCCGCTGCGCTCCGAGCTTTCCATCGACTACAGCCAGGTCGAGTTCACGACGGCCAACTACGTTGGTCCGGCACTGTTCCAAAAGACGTGTTATGGGCGGGTCGTCGGCACGGGTACGCGCTCCAACGTTGTGTGGCTGAAGCTGCTGGACTTGCGCGTCGACACGGGCATTTTGCCGCCCATTCAGATTCCGGCGCCGCCGCAGGCGCTGTACCGCATGCGCATTCACGACCTGCACGAAGACGACACGTCTATGACGTTTACGGTGAAGGCGGAGGAGCACTCGTACACGTTTTGCAAGACGCTCGTGCGCGCCCGCACGGAGCAACCCTTGCTCAAATTGTTTGCCACCCAATTGGTGTTTGACTACATCATTCATCTCAAAGACCAATTGTAGAAAAATAAAACCCGTATACATGAAATATTTTTTTCCCACTTTGTCATTTGAAGAGTTAGAAGACGAACCCACGTACAATCCCAAATGGTTTTATGTTCGTGACGGTACGACACTGTACCACGGGGTAGTCGAGGGGTTTGCGGATGAGAATACGCTTCAGTTGGGGGTTGTGCGGGTAGCCAAGTTTAACCAGCCGTTTCCAAGCTACGACGATACGAAATATTTTTTTTTAAAACGAGACGACATTGGCAAAACGGTGTACGTGTACCGCCCGCCAGACCGCAATGATGAAACGCTGCGCTTGATTGTCGACCATCCAAGCGAGACCAACGCTACGTTTTTTATCAAAGGGAAACGGGTGCCAGGGCGGTATCAATTAGGGCGTTCTCAAATTTATCTGCTGAACGACAAGCGCCAAGCGTGCATCACCATGTCCCTGCAACACAACACGCTGTTTCTAGAAAATTATTATTATGAAACCCCCCTTTCGGCGTGCGATGCCCTGTCACACAAAACCTTTTTTAACCTTGCGAACTGCATTGCCGGAGCGCTGCACTACGACATAGCGTTACGGGACGAGTCGTTCAAGCCGACCGGCCCGTGCAAGATTCCGCGCGACGTGATGGCGTTAGCGAAAGGTCGTACTTTTTACCAAACCCACGGGTTCGTGAACAAAGAGTACGACGCGGACATTCGGCGAGTGCAGGGCTACCACGCCGCCCTGTCGTTGGCCATCCAGCCCAGCACGTGGTCGCAGTTTGTGGAGACGCATGCGTTGGACCCCGCCATCTCCCTGAAGCAGCTTGCGGTCAAACTTATTGACATGTGCAAAGCATCCGATGTCGACGAAAATGTCCACGTCCTGATGCAGGCATTCAAGCATTTGGTCGAGTTGAAACGGCACTCCCTTTTCACCAAGACGGTACCGCGCGAGGAGTGCAGGATCAAGTACTTGGACGACGCGGTGCACATTTATTTTCAAGAACCAAAACGAAAGACGTCGACGCTCAAGCTGTACGGCAAACGAACACGAAAGACTTGATTTTAAAGACAAATTTTAAAGATGCAATAAAAAGTAAAAAATGTGGCTGTATGATTTGCCCGAGCGCGCGCACATTCCACAATGGATTAATTTAAGCAAGCCGTACACGGTCGACCGGCCCGACCGCCCGTTAGGGGTGCGCGTCGCCGTCGCTCTCCGGCACATGCGGGCCAATTGGGAGGCGTACGACGCGCGCCACGACCGCGAAGTGGATTACGACGGCAGCGAGTGCGGGGACGCCGAGTCGGACTGGGACGAGTGGGAAGACGACTCGGACGAGTACGCCGAGGATCCGGACGAGGAGTGGTACTACCGCAAGAACTCGTTGCTCAGCTAACGCCTGCGTCGCCGACTGTGACTCTTGCGCGGAGACGGTTTCGTGGACTCGCGACGAATCGCTTCTTGAATGATAGCTACCGTAGCCGCGGAGCGGTGAGAATCCTTGTAGTAACCCGTGAGGCGACTCGCGCCGTACATGAGAATCGAGACTGGAATCGCCGCCATCGCGCCGATGGTTGCGTCTATTTTAAGAGCTTCCATCGGGTTTTGAGCGCGTTTTTGATTGTGGTAAATTTGGTCCATGCGAATGTCCGCGTAATTCGTATACATGCCTTTTGCATATGCTTGATTGGCATGCATGGTGGTACTGACGTCCACGACGTGTGCCGCACTCAATGTAGCTACCGCAAACGAGCCCAATAAATGTTTAAAAAACGACGGCTGGGTTTGCATTAATTTCAATACATTTTGCGCATCGAATAGGCGGTGCCCAGAATAGGTTGTCCCCCAAATGACGCACAACTTTCGCATTTCGTCTTCCGTCAACACCGTTTCAATAACTTCGTTTAACGATTTTTTCAACGACGCCAGGGCCCGTGTCGTCGAACTATCTAAACTCAAATAGCCGCCTTTTCGAGTGCGCATGATATTCTTTGGTATTTTTTTATGGACGAGGTTGGAGCGTGAACAGATAGGGCATATCTTGTTTCAGATTTCGCAGAACGTCAACCCCAAGCCAATCGAGCAAAACACTAAGGGTCTTTGACTCCATGGACCGCGCAAATTTACGCGTGCGAACCATGGATTCACGGCGAATGAGTTCTTTGTTGTGCGCGTGAGCTTGTTTGCAAGACCGCACCAAAAATTGCGCGAGCGTTTTTACAGGAGTCGACCAGTTCATCCCGACCTTCTGTAAGTACTTTTCTATTTTTTTCACGTTCGGATTGATCCGACGGCTTTGTCTCCGTTTTTGGAGTGCCAGCAAATCGCCCAGCGGCAACGGCTGCAGTTGGCGAATGGTTTCCTTGTATTGGTCATTTTGAAACCCAAACCGTTCGTAAAACGTGGGGTAGCCAGCAAGAGAAAACACCGCTGCGCGAATTTGGCAATAGGTATAGTCCAACGATTTTTGAGACAAGTCGACTAGCGTAGCTGGACGGGCGTATATTTGGGTCAACCGTTTTAAAAATGAAAAAAACAAAGCGTGTGGCACATGTGGACAGTTTTCAATTTCGGTATAAAAATAGTAACTGTCCAAGTAAATTGAATCGTCTTCAATCACTAGATTGATGCAGGACGACTGTTTATCCTCTGTGAGAAAGTTAATTTGGTCTTGGGACACCTTTAGCTTCAGTCGGCGACCATTGAAGCGTACAACTGCATCGACGTGGTTGTCCTCCAGGGAGGATGTAAGCTTTGGCAACTCTTCGGGCTCGATTTCCATGGTA
>Ga0209358_10001437_pt1 | contig 18893 bp, 27 predicted proteins | sample LauGreFa1BDMLBSN_2_FD_187574 | JGI IMG/M metagenome (GOLD analysis project Ga0209358, IMG submission 187574) | Freshwater lake microbial communities from Lake Michigan, USA - Fa13.BD.MLB.SN (SPAdes) (version 2) | ecosystem: Environmental > Aquatic > Freshwater > Lake | place: Lake Michigan, USA... | reverse complement strand
TTCTTCTTGAGTAATTAAACTATCTAGCTCAGCTATAGTTTCTTCTACTTCTTCTTTCTTTGCTACTTCTTCTTTAGAAGCAGGCTTGTCAAGGAACGAGGTATCTGTAGTTTCCTTTGAAAATACAGATTTTGGTTTTTCTTCTTCTACTGGTAGCATTACATTTTCTGCTCCCGGCATTCCAAACATCTCATCAATATTTACATCTACATTCCCTACCAGTGTAGAGTCCTGTACCTGACCTTTGTCAGATTTGTTTTCTAATTCTTCCATATGTGTTGGTTTTGTTTATAATTTAATATAAGAAATAAACTTCAAAAATTTATAATAATAAAATTTATTTTTCGCACTATATAGCTAAGTACTATTCTTTTTCTTTATTTTTATTTTTATTATCGTATTTATTTTTGTTTTCTCTGGCTATTTGTAGCTGTTTATCTGCTATTTCTTTCTGTGCCATGATCTTTTCTCTCTCTATATCCATCTTCTGAGACTGTCTTAAGTTTTCATTAGATTGCTTTTCAATCTGTAAACTTGTTTGTTGCTCATAAGCTTCTGACTGTCTTATCTCTTTCATAGCATCTGCATAATCAGATATTTGATTTTTATTTACATCTGCCATAGAGCCATAACCTGCTGCTTTAATTTCAGCAACCAAGATATCTCTTTGTCTATCTTTTTCTTTTTCAGCAGCTTGTGCATCAAGTTTCATCTTCTCAGTTTGCTGCATTGACTGTAATTGCTGTTGTTGCATTTGCTGTTGTTGCTGTAGTTCTTGTTGTTTTTGTGATGATATTTTTTCTTCAGAAGCTTTAAGAACATTATTAAGCTCTGCAATTGAATCAGATTGTACTATTCTTCCAAGATCATAAATACTTGCTCCAGTAGTATTATTTTGAATAGCCATTTGTTTTAACTGTTCTAATACAGATCTATGATTAGCAGTTGTAGAACAATAAATATTTAAATCTCTCATTAAGAGATCTGTACCATTTACTTCAAAGTTTACTTTCTCATCTGCAGAAGTTGTATATGTAAGTCTTGCAGATGGTTTTGTAGAGTTATAGTATTGTGCCAAGTCAGTTCTCATTTGATGAACTCTTGGCATTAGATAATCACAGTGCTGAATAAAGAATACTTCTGTCTGTGCATATGACGCTTGTAAAGCTTGTTCTACTCCGGTAGCTGTAGTTTGAGATAACTGTTGACCCATTCTTTGTGGGTTAACACCTATTACTTCATATGCTTGTTGCTTAAAGTGATTAGCTAAACTAATTCTTGACATTAATCTTTCTGTCTGAGAAAGATCTAGTTTTTGAAAATGCTGGAAGTTTAATGCATTCTCTGTATTTGTAATAGATGTATCCAAAGGTAACATCTGGAAGTTCTTCATTGCAACATATGCTTTAGCATAGTTTCCTTTACCCCAGTCTTCTCCAAGAGAATGTTTAGGTAGAGTATTCTGATCAAGCATGATAATAGTACCTAGTTCATCTACTAAGATATCTGCAATCTGATTGTTTACAATGTTATATCCAATCTGATATGGCTTCATTAGATCTATAAGTGCAGTAGACTTAGTATTTCTATCTGAGAACACAGAACCTTCTACTGGTAACTTACAACCATATAAACTTTGATCTCCTTTAAATTGGAACTTTAATGCTCCAATTTTATTTTTTTGTACACCAATATATATTGGAGAGAATCCTCCTGGATTATTCATACCCCAGAAAGAAGGAATGTTTGGACCAATTTTAATACCACCCCAAACTTCATTAATCCAAATCCAATCTATATGCTCACCTTGTACAAGAGTATCTTTAGTTTTGTTTTTGAATAATCTATTATCATATATTGGTTTGTCTGTTACTTCATAATCTTCTGTAACAATTTCATTTGCAACTTCTCCAGTTTCTGAAATCTTTGTAAGGTGACCAACTTTTCTTTGTGACTTCCAATATGCTGTAGTTACTCTTAATAGATATGCAGTACCTTGATCAAAGTAATCTTCACCTTGTGAAAGTATTTGATTTATAATATCGCCACCATCTGTAATTGAGTTTGCAACTGCAGTTGTATACTGTCTATATGCAAGAGAAGGCATATTAACATTCCATTCATGAGATTTTGTGCCGTCATAATATGTACCATCATTTTGATATCCACCAACTATATAACCACCAGATCTAATAGGATAGATTGCTTCTAATGCCTTTAATTGTTCTTCAGACATAATATATCCAAACTTGTCTATTACATCTGATACAGTAAACATATCTATCTTACCTACCCAGTTACCTTGTGATATATATCTTGCATCTGGAGATTTGTGATAGAATGTAACTACTGGATTCCAGAGTTCTACCTCATAGTCATCTTCCATCATGTGGAAGTGCCAGAACTCTCTATCTGTAATAAGCATGTCTCTAAAGGCTCTTTCCTCTAGCTCATCCATTCTAAATCTTTCAACATCTACTTTATGCTGATGATATGCCCACTGCTCTATCATAGATCTATAATCTTTCTTAAAGAAAGATTCTATCTCTGGTAATGTTTTAAGATTTTCTGGTGATACTTGCTCTTGTACTTCAGGTGCTTGAGGATCTATTCCCTGCTCTATTAATGCAGTAACAATTTTTAACTGTGCATCTGCTAAAAGAGTTTCTTCTACCATCTGTCTTTTTTCTTCTAGCATCTCATTATATGAGAACTCATCTACCGCTCTATATGTCAGTTTAGTTGATCTTTTAGCAAACTCTGCTACTAACACATTAATTACGTTTGGAATAATTGGATAGAACTTTAACTCAAGAGCTGTTGCTTCTTCTCTGGTTAATATTTCTACTATATCTCTATATTCATTATTCTCCTCAATTATATAATCTGTTCTATCTATAATTCCCTTTGCAAGTTTATAGTTCTTCATTAGTCTTCTTGCATTTCTTCTGATTTGCTTAAGACCATTCCATTCTAACCAGTCTAAGTTCCAAGCTGCCCATTCTTCATCTTTATCTTTCTTAGATAAAAACTGTAGAGGCTGGGTAATACTACCCATCCTATTTTGTTCTGTTTTAGCTCCTTTTTTTAACTGTAATGCGTTATATACCTGCATAGTTATTTTATATTTTTAAATGGTGATTTTTTAAATACCGAACCATTTGTTAATCTACCGTTATTACCCATGTGCCTAAATGGACTACTATTTAATTTAAACAAATTTTCTGACTTTTGCAAGTTTTTAGCGGCATCATCCATTATAGTTCTTCTTGCATATCCCCTATTAGATTGTTGCACTCTCATAAATGCAACTAATGCTGTAAATGCTACAAGTCTATCCACGTTCAGACCATCTGTATATTCTTGCATCTCTTTGAGTAACATTGGATCTGGAATTCTTTCTATACCATATTTAGTCTTAACAATTGTACCATCCGGTTTTGTAACTGTATCTAACTCCTCCTTACAATATTCAATAGCATAACTTAATAAGTGACCTTTAAATAAATTACCAGTATTTCTCCAACCATACTCTTGGTATACGTTAGTATTAGCACCTAGATCCTTTAAAAACATGATCTGACTCTTTGGTACAAGATACCTTTGTTTTTTCTTAGATATCATGTATTGTATAAATAAAGAGATGTTACTTTCTATTAGTGCCCAGGCATTATACCATTCTATTATTAGCTCTAACTTCTGATGTGTTTTATTTATATCATCATATCTACCACACCATGATGCAACAATTTTATCTTGTTCTATATATGTTTCTGTTTCTACACCCGTATGTCTAGTTACTTGTATAGGGGCTTTCATTACAAATATAGAACACAATGAATCTGATGTAGTTGTCTTACCTTCTGATACAGGGTCAATAGAAGCATAATACTGTCCGAACTCTGGATCCTTAACCGGTCTTTCCCATACAACAAGAGTACCTGTTTTATCTTCTAATTTTTTAGATACGGGAAACTGCATGATGGGCAGCTTATTAGTTTCCTTAACTTTTGGCTTTCCATTCTCATCATAGAATATATCTAAGAATTCATATGCATATTCTTTCTCATCTATTCTTCTCTGCTGTGCTGCTACCAGATGTGTTGGGAATACAGAGACTGATCTATGTGCAAATGCTTCTTCAATATTTCTAGGGTGCTGAGATATTCTTAACTGGTAGTCTTCTGGAGATAAATCTTTCTTCCACTGTTCAAATTGATTCTCAAGTGCAACTAATGCTTCTTCTACAAGTGAATTACCATATTGATCTATATGTGGTGGCATAGACCATTGCTCAGGAATAAACAATCCTGAGAGACCTTCTGTTCCTTTGCTATCTATCAAGTTTGTTTCTACCGCATAGATATCTTTAGATGTAGGGTTTAGAATCATATCCTTAAGGGGATTACACTGAGATAAATCTCCTACTGATCCTGCAGCTATAAACATACCAGTAGTAATTAAACCAGATCTCATTGCTGGCCTCATATACTCATATGTTTGATCCATCTTTGGTGCAATACCAGCCTCCTCATGGAAGAAGAATTTTACTGGACCCCCTACACCATTTGTAGGATCTTTCTCAAATGACATGCCCTGCATTGTACCTTTGAGACCTACTTCATTTTTTCTATCTCCCTTTCTTACTTCAATCTTTTGCTGCCACATCATTACCTTATGTGGTGTCATTGGTCTATACCATGCGGTATGCTCATTTAAGAAAGCAGCATATTCATCTAAGAACTTCCATGAACCTTTCTCATTTATATAGTCTTTAAGACTTGCTCCTATCTTTAAAGTAACCCCAGATTCAAACCAAATCTGATTTAATAGTTTGGCCATGTGAAAATAAGAAGATGCTATCTGTCTTTTTTTTAGAATAGCTACATGCTTATAGTTGAGCTCTGCCAATAGTTCATAGAGGGCCATGTGATACTGGGCGTCACGTATTTTAGCAAAGTCAAAAATTTGTTGTTCTTTATCAAATATTGGTAAGAAGTTAAGCCACATGTAGTAATCTCTTGTAAGGTACCAGGTGTTTTCTCCTGACTTATAGATAACTCCTCTTCTACATCTAAGTTTTTGATCATCCCAGTAATTGATAAAATCTTTGGATTTAAAGGGTGCGTCACAATAGTATCCATTGTCTCTAAACTTTCTTGATTCTGTATTAAATAGTAAGCTAGTTTCATCAAATTTATATTTACCGGGTTCATCAAAAATATCTCTTACAAACTTAGAAAATTCCTCTCTTGAGGAAAAGTCTGTAATAGTCCAATTTCCATTATCATAGGTTGGTATATTTTCAAATATTTCCATTACTGATCATATGCCATTCCAATACCACCTCTTACTCTACTAGATTGTTCTTCCTGTAGATCTTTATATGCACCTTTAAATGATGCTCTAATCTGTTCAAAGTTTTTAGCTGCAGCTACCAGAGAGTTAATATTACCATCTCTACCATGTGAGATAGGTGTAGTCTCCATATACTTAGCTAATCTGTCTAACATGGATGCAATACCTTTATATGCTCTAGATGTAGGTGTTTCATACATTCTTTGGCAAAACTGTAAGGCTATAAATATATCCTGATCTTCTGTAGAGAACTCAGCATCTATCTGTTCAAGTATAAGTGACTCTTTATCTACTTCTGGTGTATAAAAGAATGGGTTCAAGTCTGGGTTAGGGCAAGTCATATAAAACAAGTATTGATATATCTTGATATAATTATCAGGATAATTATCCATAACATCTTTTAATGCCTTTAATGTATAGCAATGTTCTGTTGGAATTACTTTACCATTCTGTATGTCAAATAGTTTTACAATCATTTCTTTTTAATATTGTTTCTATTATCATGTAAATAATGCATAATAGCTGTTACTTCATCTTTTAAATATGGTATTTCCATTTGAACTACATCTTTAACAATTGGATCACCATTATCATCATAGCTTGTTAAAGGATACCCATATCTATCTTCCCCCTCTGTTTCAAATAGTATATGATGAATAAACATTCTTCCGGGTTGCAATTTAGGATTATGTTTTAGTATCATATACATGTAGATACTTAACTGTAAGCTGTAGTGATTAAAATTACAATCATCTAAGTTAGATATAGGAGGGAGTAATTTTTCAGAAACTCCCTCCCAATCTTTGTAAGATTCAGTCTTAATCTCTTTATTAGTTTTGTAATCAATAATATTTACTCTACCATTAACTACTTCTACGAGATCTGACTGACCACAGATGCCTGCTGATTTAAGATAAACCATATGCTCTGGATACACGCCTGGTTCTAATTTTTGTGAAGGTGCTGTCTTAATTCCATTTGCTAAATCATTAGGTTTAAACACTGGAACTGTAACACCTTCTCTTTCTATTGAAGCTAAAGAACATAAGTCAGCCTCTCTTTGATTATGATAAAATGTACCAAGAGTAACTGCTCTTTCTGATTCTGCATTCCAAATAGATATAATATCTTTTGGTGAAAAACCAAACCACTTAGATCTCTTATTCTTACAAACCTTTTTTGCTACTTTTTCAGCATCAAAAGGTTTTTTAAAATGAGATACAAGTGTAGTAACACTTATCCAATTAATCTCTGAGCCGTCATTGCTTTTATAGCTATGATCCTTGGCATTAAATACTATACTCATAGTTTTTCTAATTCTTCTTCTTGTTCTTCAGTAATAATAGCTTGCCATTTACCTAATGGACATTCTGATGATAAAGATCTAGTTTTAAAGGCTAGTGAACATCCACACTCATTACAGCATGGAGCCGTTCCTTTTACAGCACACTTTTTACCTTTATGTTGACATTCATCACAAATATCATATCTGAGTCTAGATATTTCTTCTACTGTCTCATCTCTAATGACAGAGTTTTTAATACCCTCAAATATTTGTGATCTATTTTGCCAGATTAGATTAAGTACATTTTTCATTTATTCTTGTTTTTAAAAAAAGCTTCTCTTTTTTCTGTTTGATCTTGAATCTTAAGATTTAATTTCAATAGTAGTTCTAATTTATTTTCTAGTGCTTTCTTATTATGATAAGCTTTAAATGTAGATGTGTCATGTTCTTTTAATATTCTTGATATCTTTTCTATTGATCCATATACCATCTTTGGTTTTGAAACAAAATGACCAAGACCCTCTATGTTTATTCTAGGATATTCTAAATTAGATAATAAACTTCTGACATCTTTGTAATAAAACTCTACTAAGTCTTCTACTAAATCCTTATCAATATTTAATTCTTCTGCAACTTCTTGATATATTCTTTTAGGCTTTCTGGGATTCATCTCCTAAAAATTTATAGTCTAATAAAATAGTACCTGTTGTCTGAATTTTTAAACTTGGATTTATCCGAATTAATTTTTTGTTTTCCTCATCTTTAACAACTAAGTTTGTTTTCTCAGCTTTATTTATACAGTTTCTCACAGTTTGTGGAGACTTGAAAATAGGCTCTTCTTCTGAAGATGCATCATAACAAAAATGTGTTAATTCTATTGGCTCATTAAAACTTAGTAAGGTCAAGCAGTTAAGGTCAGAGTCACTTAAGTTGATTCTATTAATATAGCAGTGGGTAAGTATTTGAAACTTAACCACATCCCACTTAGGCATTCTTACACGCTTCTGTACTTGATTTACTATAGCCATGACTAGCCTCTTTTAAGCTTTCTCTTTCCTTGATCTGCTGTATTAGACTCTTTATCAATATCAAAATCTGAACCTCTTTCTTCATCTGCTTCTTCTTGTTGAGGAGCCATCATCATAGCATACTGATATTGAATACTAGATCTTTTAAATCTTGCTTCATCAATTTTTAAAAGCATTTCTTCATAATCTAATTGTGCTCTTAAATAAGGCATAGAAGTTTGATAAAACTCTAGCATTTTTTCTTTTTGCTCTTCTAACTGTTCAGGAGTTAGTTGCATTTCTGGTTGTTGGTTTGTTTCCATAAGACTTTAATTTATATTAGTTTACACAAATATATATATAAAAAGTTTAAATAAAACAAGTTTAAATAAAAAAATCCAGGCATACTATATACCTGGATCACCTTACTTAGAGAAGTTTAAGTAATATTATCTATTCTTAATGGTAAGATTTAATATAGTAAGTAAGTAAAAGTTTCTAGATATATCCATTTCAAAAGAAAAAATATCTAATGATGATAATCTTATTCTTATCATTATTTTATCCCACTGTTTTGTGGATGATTTCCAAGAGTTTCTAAATTTCATTTTATAGGTTTTTTAACATTTCTATTACTTTAGGATCTGGATACATATCACTCTTATCCTTTCTTACTGAATTATGTGTATATATTCCAGGAACCCCCTTAAAGGCTTCTCTATCTATTGCCCAGATTTCTGATCTGTAAGTCTTAGGAATATCATATGTTTCACATAAGTATTCTACTAATTGTCTTAAAGATTCAATCTGTGCATCTGAATATTTGTACCAATATTTGGTACCTTTAAATGGTGTCTCAAGAGTTGTTACATTCTCTGGTTTAACCACACCATTTACATAGTTATAGTATTTACCATTGCGGAATTTTAATGGTCCCCAATTACAAACTTCTATACCTACAGAAAGTTTATTTAAGTTTTGATATTTTGCACCGTTCTTAGTAAAGTCTTCTGAATCTATTCCCAAGTGCCAAGCCCAATGTTTAGATGAGAAGCATTGTACAATATCTCCATTTTCACCAATAACAAATGCAGTTGCTATTCTTGTATCATTACTATTCCAGTACCGTGATACAGCTACTGCATTGCCTCCACCCGCTGTATGATGCAGATAGATTTGTGTCTTTTTAGACTCTTCAGCATAGAACTGATCTTTATCTAATCTTGCTTGAACAATTTTACTAATATCTAGTTTCATTAGTTCTTGATGTCTTTATAAGTGTCTGATGCGTCTTTTAGACCTTTTCTTAATTTCTTTACAGTATCACATGTTTTTTTAAGAACATTGTTACCTGTAATATCAAACCAGTTTTCATTAATAGATGCAAGTTCTATAATTGAGAATATACCAAGTAAAATATTAGTAAGAATAGCAGGCACTCCTATAACAAAATCAAAATTTAAAAACTTTAGCAGTCCATTGATAAATGGAGTTAATGCATAATAGTCTAAAGGAAAAACTACTCCTGCAGTAATATAATATCCTAAAGCTTTATATACATATCCTTGTCTAAGTATTCTTGACTTAAATACCTCTCTATATTTTCTATTAGTTTCTTTAGCAATTTTCTTAAGAGAAATTAATTTAACTACAGTATCTACAAAGATAATTAGCATTAGAACAAGAGCCATTAGCTCTATTGGTGCAAAGAATGATGTGATTGACAAGGTTACAAGAGTTAATTTTGTTTTCATATTGCAGGTATTTGAGCTTTAATCAGACGATATATAATATATAATATAATAATTATTAACCATATACCGCCAATCCATGCCAGGAAGTTTACCCAACCCGGGATATATTTTATCTTTTCAGGCTTTAATGTTTTAGTTACTACTTGTGTTTTATAAACTGTATTACCAGGTACAAGTTTATAAATAGTATCTGTCTTAGCAATTACTTTGTATTTATTGTCTTTTATTCTAGCTTGAAGTTTAAGTATTGTTCCATCTTTTTCAGATAGTCTAGAAGCATAAACATTACCAAGAGAATCACAAAATAAAGTATCTTCTATAAATACAGTTTCTCCTGGAATTTCTATTGTGGTATCTTTATATTGTATTACTGTAACTGTACTATCTTTTTGAGTACATAGTGGACAGTATTTAGCTAATTTTTTTTCTATTGAGCAACTTGTAACTATTACAATCAGTAATAAAAAAAATAAAAACTTTTTCATTTATACAGTGTGTATAATAAATGCAACAACACCAACACCGTCATAAACAATATTTTGAGATATCAATTGACTATTGGGATTAGATACAAATAAAGCTTGAATTTGAGCAGCTAATCCAAGAGCTGTAACATCTGTAAAAGTGCTTATTGTTAAATTACTAAATGTGTTTTTAGTATTAATTTCTGATAATTCATTACAAGCACAATCTAAACCTTTAAGTGATTGCAATTGATATGGAAAGTTATTTCCTTTATTTCCATAATCTTTTAAATTTCCTACTGACATAATTTCTATTTATTTTAATTATCTACTTACTTCTTCCCAGTCTACTGAAGCATAAGCTCCTAAAGTTCCTCCTATAGTATCAATAGCCATTTCAATTACTATTTCAAACGCTGTTCCTGTAAATGTATTTCTTTCTAGTTGAGTAGCAAATAAAGCTTCTTTTAATATGTTAATACTTGGAGAACCTTGGTTAGAAGAGTTTACATATCCTTGTGCTAATACTCTACCCCCTGCAGCTGATGTTCCTGTTAAATTATATTCAACAGAAGAATCAACTCCAGCAGAAACCCAAGCTCCACCAGTTATTGTAGCTCCCTGAATAACTCTCCATGCATAGTTTTTACCGTTACCTAAACCTAATATTGAAACAGCAGTAAGAATAGCAATACCATCTAATCTAGTAGATTTTAATCTAATGCCTACCATAGGGTAAAATGTTCCAGCAGCAGCAAATGTTCTAGGTGTTGTAATTGGTGTACCAACAGCTTGTTGTCCACCTCTAAGTTCATATCCCCCTTCTGAAATTGCTGTAGAGCAAACTTGTTTTAATGTGCTACTATTTGCTGTAACTCCAGTATTTGTTATTTCATATCTAATTGGAAGAGATGCTGTAGTAATATAAGTTGATGTAACAAGATTGGCATGGTTAAACTTATGACATAATAAAAATACACCATCTATAATAAACCCAACTCTTACTGTTCCTTCACCTAACCACTCAATATCCATAAATAATATTTGTGCTTTAGTAATATCCAGAACTACACCAGAAGGACCATTACCATCTAAAGTATCTACATTCCAAGCAGATTGATTTACTACAGATTCAGTAACTATACCAGTAACTATACTTCTTTCTACAAAACTTAATGTTTGATTATTTAACTGAAGATATATTCCATTATCAGTTCCAAAATAACCAACTCTTTGTCTTAAGTTAGTTTGAGCAGGAGCCATCACAAATGTATTAAAAACTAAAAGTGATTTTCCAGGTTGATAGGAAAACACTTTTAAAGTTTCTCTTAGTACTTGTGAACCATTTGTAGTATTTACATTTAAGTTTACTAGTCCTTCATTTGTACTAAATACAGCAGCACCCCCACTAGCAGTGGATGTTGCCCACAAACCATTATCTTTATATCTATGAGATGAATCAAATAATGTCAAAGGACTAGAAACTCTTTGCCTTCCAAAGGCATCAATAGCCATTGAATTGGCATTTGTAATGTTACCGGTTACTATACTACTATTAATAGTATCTAACCCTTGCAACATTTTCAATTGCCAAGGAAAATTATTCCCTTTATTCCCGTAATCTTTTAGGTTGCCTACTGACATGATTATGTGTTTTTATAGATTATTAAATATATTGCCGGGACAATAAATGCCCCGACAAAAGTATTTTAACATCTATTAGTTAATAATCATAAAGTGTACTTTAACTATATTGTTTAATGCAGCATTTCCACCATTTGCTATAACAACCTTGAATGATCCAGCAGCAATATCAGATACACCAACTACAGGAATTCCTGTTGCAGCTTCATCATATTGCACACTTACTAAAATGCGTGATGTAGCAGTTATGTTTGAGTTGTTTACTGTAAAAAATGTTTTAGCATTTGCAGCTAATGTAGAAGATACAGTAGTTATTACACCGTTTAATGTATCCAATGTTACAGCCGTTGTAATAGAAGTTAACTGAGTTACAGTACCTGTATTATACAAAGATTGTAAAGGTCCTGCATTTACTGCTAATGGTAACCAAGCATCATCTCTAGTTACATCTTTTGATCCAATTGCCAATAGATTAGGAACATCTGTTGGAAGAGTTTCTCTATAGTTTCCTGCTTTAATCCAGGAGATAAAATTTAAAACATCCATGACTTTTTGTTTTTATATATTATTATTAAATTCTTACAACTGATAAATATCTAGCTCCAATTTGGTCTGTTGCACTTGATTGAACTGTAACTACAACATATATGTTTTGAGTCCAATCAATTGTTCCAACTGACATACCATTATCAAATATACTTGAATTATATGTAGCTGCATTTGCTCCAATTCCAGAATCTGAAAAGCCATCACTTGGAAGACCCAATGGTAAAAATTGTAAAGTTGATCCTGAAAAGAAAATATCTTTTTCAATTTTTACAATTTTTTGACCTGAGCCATTAGTTGCTGTATCAACTTCAGCAATTAATGTTGCTCCTGCAGTAAAATAATCAATTCCTTGAAAAGGAACATTATTTGAAACATACACTCTTACAACCATAGTGTTTGCAGATGCTATTTTTTGTAAAGCAGTTTTAATTGCAAAAATTGGTCTAATAGAATTATTAAAAGTATTAGCCGGTATTGTTGAAAAAGAAACAACTGTATTAAATGGTGAAGATGCTGAAACTAATCCTGATGGTACTGCGCTAAAATTAGGATTTGAACTTCCTGCAGGTCCAACAGGACCTTGGATTCCTTGAGGACCTTGGGGACCAGTGGCTCCTTGAGAAGCTAATAAAGCCCAATTTAAAGGATCTGTAGCAGGGTTTGTAGGAGATGGTCCAACAGGATTAATACAAAAATATGATGCTCCACCAAAACCTACTGCATCATTTAATACATAAACTCCAGCTGCTGACCATGATCCTTGCCAGTTAAGCCCTGCTGGTCCTACTGGTCCTGGTACACCTTGAGGTCCAATTGGTCCTTGTGCACCAGCTGGTATATTTGCTGCAACTTGTGTTGTAAAATTTTGTACAGAAATTGCACCTGTTAAATATTCATCATCTCTTCTATCATCTTGAAGAGCTACAGGTAGTAATGTTTTATTAGGATCAACAGAGTTAACCACTCTACGTCCTCTAATCCAAGAGATAAAATTTAAAATGTCCATTTCTAAATAATTATATACATTATATCTATAATATAATGAAAATTATTTAGATAACAAATTAATTAAGATATTATATCCCCAATTTCTAATATGTCAGAAATGATATAAGTTGTTTCTGAAAGCATGTATAGATTTTCTTCTTCTATACTTATAATATTTTCTACCTTATTATCTACTATTATTGCTACTCTTAACATTAGAAGTAAGTTATAATTATACAAAACCCATTTCCTCCAGTTCCTCCACCACCTGAGTTTGCACCATTTGTAGATGCACCACCACCAGCACCACCAGCACCAGGTCCACCGTTACCACCTTTTCCACCAGCTATTGTGCCCGCAGCATCTCCTGAATTTCCACCACTACCACCAGTTGAGAAAAACAATCCGGAAGGGCTATTAGTTATTAAACTGCCATTATTACCACTTGCACCTACAGTTCCAGATACAGTAACACTTGCTATTATTTGAGCTGTAGCAAGACCTGTTAAGTTCATACCTCCACCAGTATTAGTAGCATTTACTGTGCTAAGACCTCCTCCTTGTCCACCAGCCATTAATGGTCTAGATATATAAGTTGTTGTACCTCCAGAAAAGTTAGCTGGTCCAACAGAACCAGTACCAAAAATTGATGTAGTATAAATTACACCAAACATTATTGAGTTACCAATACCAGAGCTACCTTGTGATGCTGCAGTTCCACCTAATCCACCAAATCCATTTCCAGTACTAAGTTTTGCTGTAGTAGAAACACCTGTTCCTCCAAAGAAAGATGGTGCTCCTGTTCCTCCTGCTGCACCATTAGTATCATTGACTCCTATAGCTGAAGCACCTGTTCCACCAACACCAATCCAAACATTTTCTGTAGACCCTAAGTTGTTTGCATTTATTTTAGCAATGTTAAAAGAACCAGAAGACCCACCCCCACCGCCATATCTAGCTGTACTTGCTGCACCTCTTCTACCTGAAGCACCTCCACCACCTCCTCCAACTAAATAAATTTCAACATATTTTGCATTAGCAGGTTTTGTCCATACACCACTAGATAAGAAAATTTGAGTATCTATTAGTGATTCTGTTGATGTATAATTAGGAATATTTAAAGTAGAACCTGTAAGTGTAGCTGCACCTGACGTACCTGTAGTAGTTAAACTAAGTATTGGCTGATATGTGCTTGCTGCTGTTGCTGATGTAAGATAAGGTAATAAAGCAGATGATGTTATATAACCAGCAGGGTTAGCATTATCATAGGGTGTATAACCAAGAGCAGTAGTAATATCAAAAGCTGTAATTCCTGAAATATAACCTGAAGGGTTGCTGCTATCATAGGGAACATACCCTAAAGCACTAGTAACCATTGATCCTGATATGGCATTTAAGTAACCAGCTGGGTTACTAGAATCATATGGTGTGTATCCTAGTGCAGTTGTTACATCTAAACTTGTTATACCTGTGATATATCCATTAGGATTTGTAAGTGGATAATAAGTACTAGCTGCTACAGCAGAAGTTAAATAACCTGAGAGAGCTGCACTTGTAATGTATCCAGCTGGATTAGTACTGTTATATGGTGTAAACCCTAATGCGGTTGTTACCATTAAACTAGTTATTCCAGAAATATATCCAGAAGGATTAGTTAAAGGATAGTATGTACTTGCTGCAGTAGCAGAAGTTAAATATGGTGTTAGTGCAGTAGAATTAATATATCCCGCTGGATTGGCTGAGTCATATGGTGTATATCCAAGAGCACTGGTAACCATAGACCCAGATATAGCGTTTAAATAACCTGCAGGATTTGAACTTAATGGATAATAGTACATATTATATGTAGATACTCCTAAATTCCAATCTACTCCTGGGTTAGGATAAGTACCATAAAGGTCCCCACCTGCTGGTCCAGTAGGAGATCCACCACCTCCACCAGTAGTTTTTGGTTTACCATCAGGACCAGTTATCTCAATCCCACCACCAAATACATTACCATTACTATCTATTACTTGCATATCTATTGAGCATAATCTGTACCGTAAACATAGTATGATGTTCCTACTATATCACTATATACAATTAATTGATCTCCTGGGTTTAGGGCATATATGGTATTATCAGTAACTGAATCCCCAGCAGATAGATTAAATTCATATATTGTTTCAGTAGATGCTGTTAAAGCATCATATCTAGTTAAGGTAAGTATGTAAGCTGCTGGATTATAAAACTTTAATAATGTTATTTTAGTAGATAAGGGTCCGGCTATACCAGTATATATTACTGTACCTAAAACACTTACTTGACCCTGATTTATAATTTCTGCCATAAACTAATATACAAAAAAATCCCCAGCTTTGCAACTGGGGATTATAGCCTGAAGTAAACCATTGGAAAGAAGAGAACAGGCTAAAGTAGTAGGCCAATGGTAAATGCAAAAAACAACATAAAGAATACACAGACTATTGCCAGTTTAATACTATCTTCATCTGATACATATTCTTTTTTGAGTTTGTCATATGCAGGTTTATACATCACATGTGCAACCATCCATAATATTGCTATTGCAGATAATAACATTATGATAGATAAAACCTTCATTACTTCATATTTAATAGCTTCTCAACAATTAATTGAGCAGCTGTAATTTGGCCAATTGCTTGATCAAATAATAAACTCTTTACTGGAGATTTAGATTGGTTATAATTTTCTTTTAACATCTCAGCTATCTTAGAAATTGATCTTCTTATTTCTAAAATTTCTTCTGTCTCTGTAAATTCTTCTTTATCTAAACCAACTAAGATATCTCCAAAAGAATAGATCTTAGTTTCTTTAAAAGCTACTTGCTCACTCATAATCTATCAATTCTTCTTTGTAAATATACTAAAGCTTTTTGTAAATCCTCTTTCTTACTAGAAGTTTTTTTACCCGCTCTTGCTAAATATTTTATAACATTCCCCAGATAGAAATCTTCATCTAAACCCCAAGCTTCTAATACATTAAATACTTCATAAGTATTCCCTGCACCACCATAATACTTAGGCCTATCAAGATTTATAATTCTATCTTTTAATGGTATCTCTTTAGATATTATTCTATCAAAAGGTGTACTCATTTTACTTTGATAGAGATCTTCTGATTCTTGTGTAAAGTTTACCATACAATTGCAATATCTCTTTCAGCAACCATTAACTTCATTCCATCCTCAAGCTCTACTGCTTCAGATGCTTGTAACCCGGTAATTCCCATGTACACTTTATCCCCCACCTTTACACTTGATACTTCATCCCCTACTGCATAAACTTCTAGTTTAGTCCATGTCTTTCTCATATCCATTTCAAGTGCAAGCTTGTCAGCCTCACTTAATTCAAATTGAGATTCTTTTACTTCTGGTTTATTTAATAAAACCCTTTTTCCTTTTAGTTGCATTGTATTGGTTTTTAATTTTTCAAATAATTCTCTAGCTTGCAAGTTGTCTTCTGCAAGAGTAGTAGCCTTTTCCCAAAGTACTTTTTCTTCTAGAGTCACAGACAAATATAAATAAAAAATTTATTTACCTTGTCCTCTATATAACTTTTTATAATTCTTGCTTGCTTTAAGTTTGCTAATTTTAGTTTTAGCATGTACTCCTGGACGGGATACTTTTACTGCAACTATTTTTTTTGGAGCTTCTTTTATTTTTGCCATGATATAAATAATTAAGTACTATATAATATACTCAATTATTCGTTATCATAAAACATTCTTTCTGAATCTTCTGTATGCCACTTATCAAATCCCTCACAGTTATAGTAATCTTTATTAACTAAGTAATCTGGTTTTTCAGGGAATGGTTTAGTTACAAAACTTGGTTCAGACCACTTGATTCTATTATTTGGTTGTAATGCTATCTGCCCATTATCTAATAAAATCACATGATGACTCTTGTGTTCTAATGGGTCTTCTGCTAAAGATATGTCAGTATTAATATCTCCGCTACCCCAGTTTATTGTTGCATAGTAACTACCTGGGTAGAACTTGTGATCTTTCATATATACTTCTACTGGTGCATCATACAAATATGATAGATGTAACAAAGTAAAGTTATAAGAGAAACAATTCCATATCTGTAGAAAGTGAAATGGTAGATCTGGATCTGGTAACTCTGGCTTAGTTAGTAGGGCATGACTTGGTAACTTGTCTCTAAGTACGCCATTCTCTAACAATACCTGGAACAATGCTGCTTGTCCTGGTAGACATCTTACAGATATAATTACCCCCGGGGTAAATTCTCCATGACCTTTTGTACCTTGGTACATGTACTCATTCCTAACAAATACCTTGAGAGGAAAGAAGTTGTGTTCTATGTATGCCATTATTTCTTAAAGAAGTTTTTCTTTGGTTGTTCCTTTGTACTGAATCCTAGCTTTTCAATTATTTTGTTTGCTTCATCCTCAGCAAAGGTAATAGCTTCTTCTTCTTTATCCTTGATATTCCAGTTATTTAGTAGAAGACTCATATGCATAGTTTCATGCATAACAGCTGTGGCTTTCTCTGTAAGAGAGTATTTCTTAAATGTCCCTAGATTAATAAATAGAAAAGGTTTGTATGGAGCTTTTGCTGTTAGTTTTTTATCAGCAGGATCATAGTTAGTAAGTCCATAAATATAAACCCCATTGCCAACAGTCTTATCTACTTCTTCAGCTTGAGCATCTTTACGGTTTAACCCGTGCATTTCTGTAACGTCATAGTAATCAAATATCTCAGTAGCATTATTACCAGCTATTAAGATATATTTACCCATATCATACTCTTTCATAATACTAGTTTTAGATATCTGTAGACTCTAGCAAAGTATAAGAAAACTTATTGCCATGTATCTTAGCTGCCCTTTTACATATGGACATAAACTCATTAAAGTCTTTTACTCTTTTAAACACTTGACATCCCTCACTCCAATTCTCTACCCATGTACTATCTGTACCTGCTTTGTGAATATTAATTCCAAATATGCCAGTATCTTTTACCTTTTCATCAAACACTAAATCTTTATTAGCATCTCTCCATACAGTAACATTGCCTAGTCTCTGGCATAATGCATCATACTTACCTTGGTGTTTATCAACCATCCATGTTGATCTATACTGCCCAGGTACTAGTCTTGCTACACCCTTGGCATTGTGGAATTGTTGTACACCTTTTTTACCAGGGTCAGTAGTTGCATTCCAGCAGAAAAAGTTCCAGTTACCTAAGCTATCCTTAAATGTAATGGTAATACAATCATCAAATACATTGGTTACTTTTCTATAAACTGCTGGAGAATTATTGCGGACACCCACAACATTAACATCATACCCTTTATTAGCAGCATCTTCAAACCACTTATAACCTTTAGCTTTTACAGCACGTTCTATTTGCTCTCTAGTATAACACATATCCTTTTACTTTAATATACAAATTATTTCCGGATACTAGTCTTACTATAAGCATCACACTTTTGAGTAGACTTACATCCCGTCATAAGATACCCTATAGCCAAACCTATGCATATACCAAATACACATAAGCAAAATACTTTCCATTTTTCCATACAACAAATATAATAAAATAACAAAGGCCCGGGCTTTCAACTCCAGACCTTTGTACCAGTATTAACCAAATAATATAGCATGACAAATATACAACTGTATTTTAATATTCCAAACCGGTGGTAAAAATATTTTGTTTTAGAGATTGTTAGGGACCCCTAGTAGCCAGACCCCCCCACCTGCCGCGCTTGGTGCTACCCCCTACTTCTTTCTACTAGGCATGTTGAATTGTAGAATAATTTGTAAATGTTTTACAGCTGGAAGTTTCTGCTACT
>Ga0209358_10001436_pt1 | contig 18907 bp, 19 predicted proteins | sample LauGreFa1BDMLBSN_2_FD_187574 | JGI IMG/M metagenome (GOLD analysis project Ga0209358, IMG submission 187574) | Freshwater lake microbial communities from Lake Michigan, USA - Fa13.BD.MLB.SN (SPAdes) (version 2) | ecosystem: Environmental > Aquatic > Freshwater > Lake | place: Lake Michigan, USA... | reverse complement strand
GAAGATCTCCTCGACGAAATTATTGAATCAAATCTTCGAAGATATCAGGAAGAGGATCAACAACTTGAAGAAGACAACGATAGAGCTAATCCGAAATCGACATCATCAGACGAAGCTGATGAAGATCTCCTCGACGAAATTATTGAATCAAATCTTCGAAGATATCAGGAAGAGGATCAACAACTTGAAGAAGACAACGATAGAGCTAATCCGAAATCGACATCATCAGACGAAGCTGATGAAGATCCCCTCAACGAAAGTATTTTAGACGAAATTATTGAATCAAATCTTCGAAGATATCAGGAAGAGGATCAACAACTTGAAGAAGATGAAAATAGTCCCTAATTAAATTTCTTATGACTACCCAATCACAATATTTTTCCATGTTTCATAGCGCATTTATTTAATAATAAATTATTTCTAAATCATTTCTTGAATAGAATAGTATTGAGTTGTTGCTGAACATGCCTAGAGATAGGAACCGCGCTCTGCACACGCTGTAGAATGATATTACATATCCCAACTCGAACACTCGATTCTGAATGAACACTCGAAGCAAGAATTCGAGAACACAATGCTTCAAGAACGGCAAGTTGATCTAATCGTTCCTCCTCGCGATTCATACGGTGGAATAGGACAGAGTCGTTGCATACACAATACGACCCCCGATCCTCCAGCTTTTCTCGGAGAAAATCCTTTTGAGCGCAGGTCATCATGTGGTAAGGAAAGACAAGGGATGGCTTTCCTTTGAATGGTGCTAGACCGCTCGATGTTAGGCAAAAATGGAGTTTTCCTGTAAGAAGTTCTAGTACAGTCGACGTCACAGGGTCCCATGCCCCTGGTTGGCGACTGTTGCAAAAAAATGGGATGATCATTTGTAATGATTCTGGGGTGAAGAAAACCTTGCTCATAGAGATTGGATTCGAGTCCGTACTTGACATTCTTTTGAGATTTTGCCAAACGCTGTGCACGTGACATGAGATTCAGGAGACATAGAGCATCGATATAAATAATACGAGCCTTGTATTTCTTTCTTAATTACCAATATAAACTCTATAAAAGAACCAAAGTAATAACTGATATTCTCAAATGGATTCTAGACACTCTGAATGTTGGCTGTGCGTAAACTGCAAGCAAGAACAGGGGCAAGCCATGCATTCTTTTATTCTACAGAACATATCAAAGATAAGCACGAAATCCATAACAGAAATGATAGTCAATCAAATTCTTAGAATAGAACCAGAAGGGAACAGAAGAACTATCCAAGAACAAGTGAAAGAACACGTGGAGGGGAAACACATACTATGCCCTTCACTGCAAGTAGCTCACATATTGAGAAGCCTACTCGAACTCAAAGAGACACTTCAAGGAATAGTAATATCAGAAGACGAAACTGGAATAAAAACAGTTGACTCAAAAAATATGGCAATTTACTTAAAAGTCATATCAGAGATAATGCAGGTCTACAAAACAGGAGAAGTATCGAAACTCATGTTCGCATCAGAAGAAAAGAATACCTGACACTATAAATACACCACGTAATACAAAAATAGAAAACAAAAAGACAAAAAGACCCTTCCATGCAGTTCACAATTCCTCCCCATATTATTCTCATGGTATATACATTCATTTCAGCTTTTACTCTGTCTCTCATCTCATCTTTCTACACCCCAAAATGCCCATAAAACCAGGAAAACGCGGTAATACCAGAACTATATAAAGCTCTCTTCCTCATCACCAAACGTTTATGTCACGACCATCCGTCATCTCAGAAAATAGCATGCAGAACAATCAGCGAATTGGCAGGGTTATTGATTTTGCAAATGCACCCATGCCACATCAATTCTCTTCACTCGCCACTTGCGCCTACGACGACCCGTACGGACACTCTCCCTACAGTATTCCCATGCTGGGGGCACAGGTGGGCTATGGAATGCCACCGCCTCCTTCCATCCCAGTAAACTCACTGTATCCAATGGGGGCTCCGGGTTTCATCGCTGCTCAACAGGCACGACCTATGCAGTCATATCACACGGTAGATGCCCCTCCTCCATGTCCCAGTCCCAGGCCCAGCATCTCTGCTCATGTGACGGAGGACGAACTAGACCACAAAATCAACGCTCAGATCAATTCCATCATGGCTGCTCACAAGGCAGAGACTCTCTGTAACAAGGTTGAGAAGCTCACAGACAAGGTTCAAACGCTATCTCGCAACATGGAAATGGCTCAGATGAATAACTCAATGTCATCAGACTTTTCCTCTGCATCCAACTCACATCACTCACACATGGATTCGTCTTTTGATGAACCACCAGTACACTCAAGTGGACGCCTGGGGGTCTCAGCTCGAGAAGACGATATCAGCTATCGACTTAGGAAGCTCGCAGCTGAGAGCAACAAGCGAGTAGGGAGGAAGTTTGTGCATGACTATTAAAAAAAGCTTATTCTCTCTAACCTTCTACCTTCCTTTATTTTTTTTGACAAAGCCCTCTAGTGTATAAATGAATTAATTTAAGCTTATAATAAATCCGTAAACGTGAAATTTAAATCATGCTTCCCATGTCTAAATTCATCAAACCTTGCTTTCAGCAAAGAACTATCAAACTTGCATTTCTATATCCAGGCAAAGACGATCCATTTATTAATAGACTAGTCGCAGAGGTATCTAAGAACCCTATCTGTCACGTAGAACTAGTTTTTGAGAATGATATGTCTTTCTCCATTTTCCAAGGATCAAGTCTCTTTTTCAAGCAGAGGACATTCAGTAATCCAGAATATAAACTCATGGGCCTCAACGTTAGCAATGCAGAATATGTCGCAGCTTACAGTTTCTGTGAACAAGCAGTGAAAGAAAACCTTCAGTTTACTGATGTAGGAATGGTAGGTGCATGCATTCAACCTCAAAATTGCCCCATGTGCTGCTTTAGGCCCTCAGAGAGCACAGGCCAAACCTTCTGTAGCAAGATAGTGACAGAAGCCTTGCAATTCGCAGCTCTCCCAGAGGTACAGGGATTGCATCCTTGCACTACTACTCCTTCAATACTTTTTGATGCAATATCAGCATCGAAAAGGAGTGTGTGTGACACAAACAGCTACAGAAGGCAACTTCTCTACGACCCACAGGTGGTTTTCGTAAATAGACTTACTTGAATACAAGACTTCATTTGTTCCCCCAAAAAATTCATTGTCTCACTGCTTCTTTCTCATAAAAACGCGAACTGTAGGCCATAGTTTCTTCCATCCTTCATAAACATCTTGTGTGGTCTTCCCTCCGGTAATCACAATCTTACCAGAATAAAAACAGAGAAGAACCACGGGAGACGATTCTGGTCTGTAAATGAGACCAGGAAACATGGTCTTTTGATACATACAGTGGAGCTCTAGCTTGTTATACATGCTTTGTAAGTCCAGTATTTCGTCACTATTCAATGGGAGTTCAACGTGGGCTACAATATTCTGTATCTCACAATTTACCAGGTTGAATTCTCGTGCTGGAAATGAATCTCTGAGTATTCTGCAAACACATTGGGATGCAAGCACACACTCATACCAATTTCTACCCCCAGTCACAACTAATTTCCCACTACTGAAGAGAAGAGTGGTACAATCTGGAGACTTGAGTCTTATGGTAATTGCTGCAAAGCGTTGCCTATCATAAAAACTATACGGCAGTATCATGGATAGCAATGGGAGGTCTATGATCTGATCTGATTTGATCTGTGATGTACTGACTATGTTGTGTATGGTGGGGCATGGTACGGTAGGGAGTATCAAAGGATCTATAGGGGAACTAGATCCACAGACATTGCTACATACATGGGGCATTGGAGGGGGCTGGACTAATGAAGTCACGTCACTCGAGGTACAGAGAGGAGTGTATTTTCTCTTGCGCATATTAAATTAAACTAATTTCAATTATAATATCAAAGACACATACGCGAGATGAACGCATCTTTTTTTTATCCAAAATGATTTCAATTGAAATCAGACGACGAAGATCACATGAGATTTGAAAATAAAGTAGGATCCAAGTTGAGTAAAACAAAACAAACCATATAAGTTGAGTTGACACTATCAGCCAGTCGTCATAGACGTCTGGCTTGAGATTTTACCCTTGGCTGAGGCTTTTCGACTTTAGCCTTCACTTTGCTCTGAGTTTTTCCATTAGATTGAGCCACTTTACGAGATGTTGGGCGAGACGATTGAGATTTTGCGCCCTTCTTGGAAGAACCTTTAGACTTTGTGTTACTCTCTCGATCATGCCTCAAGAAATCCTTCAAAACACTAAAAGGAACTTTCTCAGTCCCATATTCGATAACACGTTCAAAATCTTCCTCTTCATCTTCATCAGCCTCTTCTTCATCATCATCACAAAATGAGCCATAAGCATTTAAAAATTCACTTTCTGAACTCTCTTCGTTTTCAGACTCCTCAGCAGAATTTTCCGATTCACCATTCCTCATGTATTCCTTTCTCTTCTTCTCTGCTTGCTTCAGTGCTGAAGTTTCAGATAAAACCGATTCTTGACCTGATTTATAAGATTTACGACCACCATTAGATCCAGAAGTGGAATGGTTTTGTGATTGATTCAATTGACTAGATTTTCTCTTAAGACCCCCCAATGGCTGCCTCTTACTGCTTCCTTCCTGAGTCTCGACTGCAGGGGTGGCAGTTGCAGGAATTAAACGCCTTGACCATCTTTGCATCACAGGAACATTCTCGAGAATACCAAACCCCATACTAGTAGCCATAGTATCACACACAGATATAATCCTCTGCATTTGCTGATATCGCTCCACACTAAACACAGCACTATTCCCGTCTTCTGTAACAATGTAGTAAAAATCCATCTCATCCCAACTAGGGGCAATATCATAATATTCCCTTACTGTGATTTGTTTCCTGACAAAATTTCTTGCCTGACCCATCTCCTTGAAAGGCCCAATTGTTGTCAAAATAAAGTCTGACTTCTGTTTTTCACACTGCAGCCTATCATAATCCCTACCAATCAACATAAGAAAAGACACAATATCTTTCTCGTAGAGGAGCTTGTTCATACCCTTGCATTGGCGACTCGAAAAATACAAACCAGTCCCATTGTAAGAATCTTCCATAAATTTATAATTATTCAATTTGACACTGGGATCACTCAAACGAATGAAAGTTCTGTAATAGTAAGCATTGGTTTCATGATAGCGATAAAAGGTCCAACCTTTCTGCTCTCCAATGTATCGTTCAGCTGATCTCTTGTAGTATGACTCTTCAACAACCAATTCATATGTTTTTTCACCCCTCCATTCAGTTGATATGCGACGACAAGGTATTCCATCAATGGCCACTCTTTCTATTTGAATAGTGGGTTCCTGGTCTACTGATGCTGGTTTTACTGGCTCTGGATTGGACGATCCCGGATTGGTTGAGCCTGGTTCTATTAAATAACATTGTACAAACTCAGGTTTTTTCTTACCATATCCTTTAGAGTATACTGAGTCATGTAATATAGCAGCAAATGACCCTGGAGGATTTTCTGGGGTAGTAGATTTCTCCTGAACAGTAGAGGAAGTTGTACCAGACGACTGCTGTAATGCTTCTTCAAAAGACATTTGTGGGGTACCAAAAATCAATTTTCTTGGAACAGGAGGTAAAGTCTTGTGAGGGCTTTGCTGACTGTTCATCCAAACGGGGACACAGACATGAGCAGGAGATCCAGAGGGTTTAACAAAATTCTTGAATGGGGAGAGTTGACTAGGAGAGAGAATTGGCGAAAAAGCCTTGCCAGAAAGAAGTGGTGATACACAAAAAGTATCAGTTTTTTCTGACTTATCACCACCTGAAATCTTGGCATCATATTCAGCCAAAGACATATTGTGACAATCACTTCCAAATGGGTTAAATCCATCCATGAAATCAGAAAATTCCTGAAGAAATGAATCTATTACATTTTAAATATATATACAATCAAGAGAGTATAAGACTTACATTATTTCCATCATATGGGAAACCATTAGAACCATCTACATGATCAGGAGTCAGTGGTTCAAAGCAATCCAAAGCACAAGGTCCAGAATCCATAAGACAGGTTTGAGCTGTAACTTCACTAAGGGGATTGGAGGCAATTTCCCCGCTTTGAACAGTTGTTTTAAAAACGTTTAAAAGATCTTGAATAGCTTCAATATTCAAAAGGGGATCATGGGTAATGGAAGAAGCAGATTGGATATTGACCTCATCAACAGGAAGAAAAATTTCAGAAGCAGGGAGCTTCTTCGCTTCTCTACCTTTCAACTTGATATTTTTCTCATTGAATTGGGATGACCTTGCAACAAACATCCCACCATTGTCCTTGAAAACCCTCAAAGTAATTACATAAGGGAATAGAATTCCAGTATCTTTGCAAAAAGGGGGCTCAAATGCTTCTTGCCCATGCAGTCTGATATTCTTCTCATACAAATATTTTTGATTCAGAACATACTGAGAACCGTCAAGAGAAACACCGACATCAAATTTCAACTCTTGCCATGAGTTTTCAATAGGGCTGAATAGGCTTGGATCACGAGGCAATTCAAGTCTTTTACGAATTGTTACAGGTGTGCAATGTCTTGATTCAGCAGGGGGGCTAGGAGGACTGTGCAAAATCCTCAACAATTCATTGCCATTCTGAAATAATAATTGGATTAGTATATGTGTATTTGAATGAAACTCCAGATGTACTTACATCTCTCTGTGCAGATGCTTCTTGATCATTTGAAACTGTGCCAAGATCTGACATAGTAATAGGAAGTCGCTGAATTTTCCAACACAAAATTTTTTCTAAGTCAAATTTTAAAACAGCATGTTTGCGTGAGTTTGAGATGTAATATCTACTCATTTCTTGACATCTACATGCTTTAAAACAAATATATCATTACTAAAACTATATTTATACTTGACATTGTATTTAGATTGGAGCGTAGAAGTCCATATCATGAAGCAAAACATACCAAACATGTAAAAAAATTCAAAAAAAATGAAAATTTTTCTAAGTGTTTTTTGTGAAATTAGCCCAAAATGTAAACCCAAATATTTCTAAAACTAAACATAATCAACATGTTTATTATACATCAAAAGACTCACCAAGTCTAGATCTGGACGTAGATATGCCCAGATTGTACCAATTCGCTACTATTCAAAAGATATTGAAGTTAGAATAACACAACGGTTCAGTACTTTCAAAAAACAATAAAAAAAAAACTAAAATAGATAGCTCCCTGATATTTTCAGTATGATAATATACAAGTTTTGATCTTTCCAATGAGGTATCAAACTCATTTCTATCATGATTACTTACTGAGATATAGGTTCCTGAAGTTCTAGCACTTGAGTGACTCGGACAAGCCTAAAGCGTGGCAACGTGCCTGTTTCAAACCCTTTTTCACTTTGCTCTGCTCTTTTATAGACACTAAATTCTTTTTTACTCTGAAGAGCCACACCCGATATAGATTATAATAATATATATACCTCTTCAGATATTTTAAAAAAACGAAAAGACGTCTTTTCAAGTGAATCGTTGCGTTTTCGCAATGTTTCAGTTATGGGGGCCATAATTCAAGCCCCCCTTTAAGTGCCCCCCTCAACGGTTATTTCTTTTTTTTTTGGGCCCGACCGGCCCGGGCCCGGCCCGGTCCGAGTCCGGGCCCGGGACGACTCGGATAATCTATGAAATTCATGTGATTTTTAGGGTACTTTGAGGATGCATATCTCAGCAAGGAAAAACAATGGCAGCCTGAAATTTTCAGAGGGATGGAGTCTGTGTATTTATCTATCGATTCATGTATTATACATATATACACTGTTTTGCTTCGGAATTTTATTCACAAATGAATAAGAGGTTTTTCTGTTGTTTTTCATAGTAATCTGATTTTTCTGACTTTGGACACCCATAACTTTACAACCAAAACAGCTCTTGTCATAATTTTTTCTGCGTCGGATAGATCTTTTCAAGAACTTTCTTAGCATATGCCATACATGATACATAGATGACTAATTACAATTTTATTCACATAAAACAATTCAAAAAGTGTATTTTGTGATGAAGTCAATACACCACAATTTCACTATATATTGATCATAAATCCAACATATACTCACATAAACCCCGCTTTCATATCCATGCAATATATCTATCATAGACAAAAAGAACCAGAGACCCCACGTTTGGCATGGGACAACATTTTTTACTTCACATCAGTATGGCTCCTAGGCATTGGCCTACTAGGGACACTCATCTATGCCATGGATAATTTGGAAGAGAAAAAGAGTGTAACATGGCACATGACACAACATCCTGAATACAGAATGACACTCTCTACATTGGTCATATTCCACTGCCTTGTGTGGGCATTTTGTGTGTACAAAAAAAACTCACCAGATAACTGCCTTCACCTAACACCTATTCTCATCCTCTGCTCTATCATCCTAACATGGATAGGATTGGTCATATTTCTCAGTGATTTCATTCATTTTGTATTCGTAACTGCATTCCTTATCTTTACAATATCATTACTCTTAACTCTGTCATTCTCAACTCAAGACACAACAGCGAAAAACACTCTCAGAATAGGGGTACTTGGTCTCTTCATAGGAGGGATACTCATGTATGTCTTGGAAAGCAAGGAGGAATTTTACATTCCTGAATACACAGCTTTAATGTTTTATTCAATTATATTTACAGTTTACTTCACACTACACCCTTACTACAACTGGGAATCAGACATGGAATTGCTCTCACAACAAGAACTCAAATCCATAAAATTTACTCATGGCACTGGGGATTCTAGCAACTTTTACAGCGTTACAGACGACAGTGATTCGTCTCAAGTAACTCCTTTGCTTGTCACTCATCAATCAAACAGGACTCCAAGAGGAATACTTACTGTCTACAATTTGAATAGGTGCTGATGCATTGCAGTTTCAAACTTAAAAAAAAATCAATTCACACTGCCTATCCTCCCACTGATAGATTCTACTCCATTATCAGCACTTGATGCAACGACTCCTCTAGCTTGACAGGCCATCTTGAAGTAAAGCTCGAGATCTTCATCATCCTCTTCTACTAAAGTTTGACTTTCCTGTCTTTCCTGATGATGAGAAGCAGATGGCTCTACTAAAACAGCAACAGAATGCTGTGGCTGCTGTGAATGCTGCTGTGGTTTTCTAGCTTGAGGCATTGAATGGGCTGCTGAAGAGGAACCACATTGACTGTAGGAGTAAATCAGAAATCCAACAGAGAACATCACATAAATCACACTCAGAATAGAATTTACAAATAGAATAGGACAGAACTTGGCCACAAGAGACTGACTGGATATTCTACTCCTCTTCCAGACTCCGACAACGTAAACCCAGGCAACTGAAAGAATTATGAAACCCAGACTGCGCATGAATTTCACTCCCATGGATTCAGGGGGAAGCTGAGTGAAAGCCACAGATGCCACACCAATCCCAGTTCCAGCTGCTGCGTGGATTTGTCTAATACAAAGCTTATCTGATATGAATTCCGTGAAGAATACAGGCTCAACGAGAATAATCCCAGCAAATAACAACCAAACCAGAGTCCCAGAGTAAAGAAGAAAAGCATAAACTCCAGTCAGAACCTCAGCATCACTCCTGAGATAATTGACTATATGCCCCGCCAACAAAACACAGAGAAGAGAATTTCCATCGAATATCCGAAACGAAGACATAACTCTATCTACATTCAAAATGAGAGCCATGATAGTATAAACTCCTAAGTGATCTCCTGGATTTATGAATATGAGAACAAAGCACAGGAATACAGCTTTGCTGACACACTCTACTGCAGGGAGATAATTGACTGCCAGAGACAAATCTATATTCTCAGTCACTATCATAGCTGTATCACTAGGAGGATCAGAACTCTCAGAAATAGTAAAATTCTTCATCTTATTAGCCATTATAGGTAAACACTCAGAATCAGATATCTCATTTCACGCATGCCTATGTACTTTTATTACTTCAAAACAAGATCACCAATCTTCTCACACAAGTCGACTCCTACACACCCCACCACTGCAGCTTCTCCGAGTCTTCCATGGAAGGCCATGGCAAAAGCGAGGAGCTTCTCCTCTCTCCTTGCTTTCATGACTTTTCTAAAAAGCCTCTGTATCCTGACCAGAAACATCAGACATGTTCCCCCGTAATGAAGCCAACTTCTCAACACAAGGCACTGTGAAAGAGGTATTCGAATGTATTCCTGGTCGTAGTAAAGCATTGAGAAATCCCATACAGTTGACATTTTGTCCAACCTGAAAATCCGTGATTGCTTGGCATCCTCCCACTCTTTTCTTCCCAGTGTAGGTAGCTTGAATAGTTTATTCTCTACTCTTATCATCCCGAATGAGTCATAGAATGTCAAAGCAGACTCATCGAGGTAAGTGCGCTCAATGGTAAAGAGACTCATTGGCAGGGGCTAAGTGAAAAATATGAGTTCAATTACGTCTCATTCGAGTCGTTATTTTAGATAGACACTCATGTATAAAAAGATACTCTTATTTTAAAGTGAAAGAAAAAAAATATGAACATGTCAAAGAGACATAGATACGTATTTGATGAACTCGAATCGAGTCAAAGGGCTGCACTAGTTGCTAATTTTGGAAATTTGTTGTCTCATTATAATAGGATGCCTAAGAGATCTCGAAATTCACTTTTAATGCATTATATCAGTGAATATGGAGCAAACAAAATTTATGCATATTGGTTGAGCTACAAGAAATTTGCTCAAAGTCACAAAGGATTCACGAACATAGAAAGCTCAAATTTTGAGGCCATCCGACACTTCATCATGATCCACCAACACATAGGGTCAGACCTACCCCACAACACAACAGACCTCGAACCCATCGCTTCTATGCTTGAATCCCTTCACGAACGGATCAGCGTCTTAGAAGCAAAAATTCCTACACACTAATAAACCCAAAAACCACACCCTTCTCTTACACACAACACCCATAATTCATTTTTTATTACGAAACAACAATAAAAATCCTGTCTGCAACCCATTGGGTAGCAGCCAGTACTTGTGCCTCGTTCTCCGCAGTCCACTCCAGATTCTTCCAAGTATACCTATGAATTAGCGAGCCCTTCCCAGTAATGAGAATATCATTCGAGATAGGCCTTAACTTCTCCTCGAGACCAACCGTCCCCCAATTGCTAACAAACACACGTACAGTATTGCAAGTATCCATAGTCCGTGTGCCAACTTCCAGAAATTGAAGGCATCCATCACGCACTCTATTCTCTAGGTAACAACCAGGAGAAGTCTGAATCCGTTTTCCTAGATTCAATCCAATGACCCCCATGTGAACAGAAACGCCAGTAGTATCTTCAGGATACAACATGTCACTCACAATCTCTCTAGCAGCAGCATGGCCTCCCACCCCTTTAAAACTCACAGACTTCGCCAATCCAGGCGCGTTCCTCACTGTCACATGCCCTCTCAAATGATAGACTTCCGTCTGTGATCCAAATGGGCTAAATTTCTTGAAGCAGACCTGAGAAATATCCTCGCTAACAGCTTTGTCACCTCCTCTATCACCATACTCAAGTGGAGGGCCAGCCTTGGCAATGCACCATTCTTCCACTCGCTCTTCCACAGGAGGAATTCTGACAAACTTTCCACATATATTCTCGACCATTGCAGGCTTTTCAGGATATGGGTCCCATGCTTTAGGAAGATCAGCAACTTTCACAAGTCGCTGCTTCTCACTCTCATTCAATTCTCCATCATACTTGCACTCATAAGGGTTTCTTAGCTCTAACAGCTTTACCATGCCTGGCGCGTGCCACTCGCGTGGATTTGGGTGCGACACGAAAGATTCGAGCCCTTTTATTGCCTTCCCACAAAAAAAAAATCAAATTTCCCGGATTTAGAACTGTGTCAACTGTAGACTTTCTTTTTTTTTTAAATGAGTCTACAGTTCACTTATGAATTCCACAGAAGTCTCCATGAAAACATAGAGAGATACGCGTCTAACAGAGACTACTGGGACACAGAAGATACAATTCTTCATGATGCATTGGCAATGACAGGGGGTAGAGTGGGACCAGAGCGAAAAAAATGGAAATACTTTACTGACAACATCAAGCCAAAGATCATAAACATGAGACATGTCTTATGAATTCATTTCATTCATTTAAAAAAATTCAAATCCAACTCCTCGTCGAATCCAACAGGCAACTTGAGCCCATATACACTCTCCTCATCCACTTGTCTCTTTTTAGACGCTTCAGCAGAAACTTGAGAGTCTTGATGAAACCCAGCATTAGCAACACAAGCATGAGAGTCTTGACGAAACCCAGCATTAACAACACAAGCATGGGCATTCAAAGGCTTGATGTAAACAGCAAACTGAGGTGAATTAGACCAACGGACTTCCTCATCTCTGTTATGGGTAGCAATCAAGATCTCAACCAATCTCTGGTCCCATGAAGTTGTAGTCATGACGTATATCAGTTCACGACGAAATCTCCGAATAGAATCCTGATCATTAAAGGACAACCTTCGAAAAGGCCATTTTTTATTTACCGCCAACTGAGCAATTATATTAGAAGGCAGACTGCTATTCATGGAAGTGAGATTTTCCATGGCCTTTGGTTTGACATGCCTTCGCATGGCGTGCTGGGATATCCCAAGAATATTACTAGCATCCTCGATTGAGATAGTCAACATTGCTCCTACAACTGTATATGGAACTGCAAGAGGAACATTAGACTCCTCATACGCAATGAAGAAACCCTTATCCACAAAAGCCACTTGTTCTTCAACATTTACATTGGGAAAAACAACGACACCCGTCTTCACAGTCTCTTCTATCATGACAGTTTGAGATGGTTGAGGAAGACCTATGACTCTCTTCTTCTTTCTGTGAGTGAAGCCTCCCATGTGTTCAAAGTCACTGAACAATGGGAAGGCCTTCTGTACCAAGTTACCATGGTCTTATATAGACACTTTTTTTTATCTGTGTTTTTTTTATTTTTTTTGACTGAAAAAACGAAAAAAAAAGAAAAAAAAGAAGTTCATATATATATATTGATCACATAGTCTATTGATTTTATGTACAAAACAAAAACTCAACTAAACACTACATTAGATACAAAGAAAGAGAGATTTGCATATGTAGCCCTAGTCATGAGAGGAGACGCCTACATACCAGGTGCCATTATTCTTGCTCATAGCCTGAAACGCACTGGGACACTTCATGACATAGTATGCATGATAACAAGTGATGTATCACAAGCGGCCAAGGAGGCTTTACTAGCAATATATGATGTAGTTGTTTCGATTGATTATCTTCGATATCCAACGAAACCTTTGCTCACTACTAAACAGCAAAATATGTATGACCATTGGATGAGTGATTCCCTTACCATGTTCCAAAGCCTAGGACTCACACAATATACGAAAATCTGCCAACTTGACGTGGACGTAGTAGTTCTTCGTAATATGGACTCAGTTTTCAACACAAAAACACCTGCTTCTTGCTTTATTAATCCATGGTTATCCAATAGTCGAATGAACACATTCTACCCAAGATACATGCACCATGGGCAATTGGTTTCAAAGCAATCCATTCAGAAGGCAATCTACAGCCGCAAAACATCATTTGTAGGAGGGTGCAACTGCATAGTCATTGAACCGTCTGATCAAGTACTCGAAAAATTTAAACTATGCATTGAAAATCTCATAGCAATACACGGAACACTCGGGTTTCCAGGGAATTTCTCAGGCATAAACGAACAGTCCATGGCATATTTCTACGCAGTAGAGATGGACAAACCAATGTATTGCATAGGAAACGAGTACCAATGTGTGCCTTGGAAGCAGGAGAGAAAGCACTCAGGAGTGCCTCCTTACTTATTCCACTATTTCAACATAAAACCATGGGACATGCAGAATAACGAGCCGTATCCCGACTTGGCGATATGGTGGAGCCTAGCACTGGAATGTTGCTTGAAATACTTGAATAATCCATTGTTCGAGAATTTCCTCTTTCCTTCAGATAAGACTTACACACTCAAAAGCATCACAGATACTAATGAAAAAAATTGGGAAAACCCACATCAATGTTTCTGTTGTAAGAAAACAGATCATTTATTCTGGGACTTCAAATCTGTCAAGTGTTTATGCCCTGAAATTCCTGATTTCTCAGCACTCTTCTATAAAACTCTAGAAATAACAGACTCACTATTAGTCATCAAAGAATAATGTCTTCAAGAATCCAGGATTTCTCCACTTACTATAATCTTCATTCATCATTCCAAATGACTCAGATTCCCATTGGTTATTTTTCCAGACCCTGCCATTAAATGCCCAATAGGCGAAATCAAGATTATAGATCTTATGAACATAATTCCATAAGTAACGAAATACAGGCTCGTCTGGATCCCCCGTTCCAAATTCGCCTAACCAGACAGGAACAGGTCTATTATTCAATGCCCACACGCTCAGAAAATCATTCATAGCTGATTCCGAAGACAAGTATATACCAACAAAAAACACACTCAGAAAAAAAACACTTAACCAAAAGAAACCAAATCCTATCAGTAAGAGCAGCGAAAACTCACAACAGAAACAAAAAAGGTACAGTCCAGTCACCATTACAAGCACTGATGTCAAGCCAATCATCCAATAAGAGTCTTGGGACAATGAACTACAACCAGCGTCTGCAGTGACGTTTGAAAAAACAATACTGAGTGTAAGCCAACCAGCATGGAAAAGTATGGACATAGACAAGAATGCAAATGTAGTAGTTCCCCATTGAGATGTAGTTCCCTGATCATCATCACTGGCATAGAGTCTCTCATACTGTGAGATTTTTGATTCACAAACTCTATTCTTCACTACTTTACCTTCGAAGTATAGATAGAAACAACCAAGACTAGCCACAACACAGACAATAAACAACCAAAACGACACTGGAGTTACTATGTTATGAATTACATGATCGCCAACTCTCCACCAAAAAGAGAATGAATAGAGATGAACAGTGTATACCAGCTTTCTGTTATTGAATGCTTTTATGGGTCCAACATTCTTAGACATAGCACGCAAGTCCAGATTCCAACACAACCCACCAACAATAGCAAGAATATCAGGATCTATCCTGTGCAATCGATCATACGCCTCAGTAGTGGCAGCCAGCCAATCAGTATTGATATCATTAGATTCTCCCCAGGTAATTCTGACGCCGTCTTGATCATGTATCTCATTTCGAAAATCTACACCAATTACCTTGTAACGTCTTACTAAAAACTCCAGACTTCTTATCCAATCTTCAGTGGAGTAATCCGGGAAATTCCACAGGCCCTGCTGAACCTCTGCGCCAGCTCCCACCCAACTAGACCACGAATTGTGATTATTCAATATAATGAATATTCCTCTCTTCTGAAGGTGAAAAACAACACAATCAAATATATCAACAGCCCTATCTGTTGAATTGCAATTGTCAGAAGGAAGAATACCAGCAATAGCCTCTCGTTTGACAATTGGATTCTTCTTCACCATCTCAATGGAATAAGGTAACCTAACACAATTTGCACCAGAGTCCAAAAGAGAGTCAGTCAATCGACTAATACTGCGGAGCTCCAAGCCTCCAACCACAAATAATTCTTGATGGGCTCCATACCAATTGGCACACTTCAAGTGTAGCCTTTGATTAGTAGTACTGTTTATAATCCATGGTCCTTGAGTAAGAACTTCAGAACTAGTAAGACTTGGCAACAAAAAAAGCAATATTCTGAAACAAAATACACTGCACATACTCAAAATGTTGACTGAAAAAAAATAAATACCTTTCACGCTAAACTACACAACTACATAGAGAAAAAAAAGATCTGGTACTTACTATACTAAAAAAAAAGATTTTTTTATACATGTCAACACATTCTATGTATAAAATACATTTTGTTTTTATTAAACATGTCTCTCAGAGCAAGCTACGACCTCATACTAGTCATGCTTTTAGTATCATTGACATTCTTCTTGGTATTAGAAAATAAAGACTTTTGTGAGCATCTTTTCAAAAGAACTTTTAATATTCGAAGCAATGTAGTTCCACACATAAAGAATCAAAATTTAAACGAGAAGATTTGCAGACACTCAAAAATAACTCTTTATGGAATATTTTCTATGTTACATAAGATAGAGACAAGAAATACGCTAAGAAAACAATCTCAATGTTCATTTAACAATGAAAACCAAAACACTGTATTTGTTATGGGTAAACCAAAAACACAAAATGAGTATGATTTGATCATGAGAGAGAAGGACGAATTCAATGACATCTTCATACTATCTTGTGAAGAAAACATGAATGACGGAAAGACGTTTACATATTTCAAAGAGGCACTGCAGCAACTTCCCTGTTTTCAATTTTATGCCAAAGTCGACGACGATACAGCATTTTCACCAGACAAGATGACCTCTCAGCTTCTAAGTTACCCCAATGACTCCCCACTATACATAGGCCGTGTAATGCAGAACGTTGACAATAACTTGAAGATGTTTATTTATCACACATTCAAATATCAATTCAAAGACATGAGATGGTTGTATCTCCACGAAAAATACTTTGCAGGAATGCTCTATGTATTGAACTCTCAAGCTATCCAGAAATGGATCCAACTCAACCCAACGTACACATACGGAGACGAAGATAGTAGAACTTCATCTTTCATGGTTCAAGTCGGAGCAAAGTACATTGATGTTGGAACAAAATTTCACGATTACTTTGAGTACAACCCAGGGCCAATGGGCGAACATTGGAGACTGGAAATCACCAATAACTCTATAGCAGTTCATCAATGCAAAAAATTGTATCAATTAAATGACGCATTTGAAAAGGTTTGCACTCTTTGAAATAAAAAAAACTTTTTTGAAACAATTTCATCTCATCTTCTACTTTTTTTTGTATGCACTCTTGTCTCCATGAACTATATGTGTTTCACCAAAAAAAAAATTATACCAAGTATGCACAAGATTATAATCAGCAAAATGATCATAGTAACCAATAGATCCATTATTTATCTGAATTATGAATGACAGCACTTGATCTGATGGCATGTTCCATGATTTAAATTTTGTGATACTCAAATCTCTGAATATCTCAACTTGCTCATAGATCAACGTAAGATTCATCGCAAGCTTACGCAGAAATTTTCCTCGAAACACAGTCCCACCACATCCATTATACCAACTATGCAATGTTGCTCCAGGCGTGTGGTTTCCAATATAAGTTTGAATCACATCCCACCAATACGTCTGGGGCATAAAATCCACATCCGCACCATTCATATCGTAACGTAAATCTTCCATATGTAGAGGCTTTAGAACCATAGAGTCGTCTTCCAGTAATATCACCCAGTCACTCATTGAATCAACTGCAGTAAATATCAGATCCTTCACGTATCGAAAGGCCTTGTCACTACTATTCCAATAATTTCCATGAGAAACAGTCACAGCATGCTCTCTGTAGTAATGATACTTTGCTTCATACCTCATTGAAAGATGTCTCAAAAACGAGTTTCCAGCATCATTGAACATGTAAATGGGTGCACGAGGGTAACTTTTTCTAAAATGAGATAAGACTTTATTCACAGATCGGATCTCGTCATGACAAGTGTAGAAAGCAGATATGTTTTCTCGTTTCACTTCAAAAATTTCATCTTCAATATTCAATGCTTTCAATATGAAATTTTTATCACGTAAAAGTAAGAAATACATTAAATAAACTAAAAGAAAAACATACAGAATCAATTGACTATTCGTTCTATTCATCATTGCTCCACATCAAAGAAAAACACCTTTACACTCCCTTGATACAAATCTTCTTTTTAAAATATATTTTGATAACAATGTACTTTCAAGATTTTTCATAAGCACACCATTGTATATAACACACAATAATACCATTGTTCATAACACACAATATACATGAGTCATGGTAACTCAACCCAACACGAATTGCTAAGCATAGGCTCAATCAAATGGAACAGAGTAACATTCTACCACAGAGACGATGGGCAGTACGGAGTAATATTCATCAACAGCCCTGAGACAAAAGTAATCAAGTGCTTCTATAACCCAGATCAATGCAAAGACGAATACGAAAAACTGAAACTATTCACTACACTCGTCCCAGAGTACAGTCCTTCCCCAATATCCATGATCAAAACAGATGACAAGGTACACTTGGGGATCCTCATGAGCTACGCTGGAAAATCTCTGTACGATTGCAAGCTTTCCTTGAATTTCCTCGAGAAGACATTGGCAATATTACAGTACATCTACGTCGTCCTATCCATATCAGATAAACTGAAAATGGAAGACGTAAATCACATGAATTTATGCATATGGAAAAGATATAATATACTACGCCTCAGAGTCATCGATTGTACTCTCTGGATCATGAAAGGAGACGACAGAATTGACTTATCGTTTTGGTATGACAATTGTAATCATATTCTTACACTAATCCAGATATTATTCGGGATAGACGCAGAAAACTTTCTAGGGGACGTATGTAGACTTTTCAAAGCAGAAATAGAGCATTGTGCAGCTCAAAACAGGCACAGCCACTGGGATTTCTATGTCAAAACAAGAAGACAATACATTGATATTCTCAAAACTCTCACAGAGGGAATCATGGACACAATAGACATAGAATCAACTATCATAGATAAACCATTCATAGATATATGCAAGCACATGTCACAGAAAATCAACAAAAAGGCATCAAGAGTCCAAGACTCAATACTTTTTCATTAAAGTCACAGACTGTATTAAAGAGAATCTATAGATCTTCATTACCCATCACAATACACAAATTTCGTTTCAATGAAATACACTTTTATT
>Ga0209358_10001435_pt1 | contig 18908 bp, 17 predicted proteins | sample LauGreFa1BDMLBSN_2_FD_187574 | JGI IMG/M metagenome (GOLD analysis project Ga0209358, IMG submission 187574) | Freshwater lake microbial communities from Lake Michigan, USA - Fa13.BD.MLB.SN (SPAdes) (version 2) | ecosystem: Environmental > Aquatic > Freshwater > Lake | place: Lake Michigan, USA... | reverse complement strand
CAATTGGAACTGAAACGGAGGTAAAACGATGGCAAAATGGTGGGCTATTTTGAGCCTGTTAATGGTATTTGTTGGCTTAACTGAGGCGGCTGATCCTGTGGGTGGCCCATTCAAAACATCCACAACCAAAGCGGTGTTGGCCGATTCGAGCCAAGATGGCATCCCCCTTCAAACCACCCGGTTTGCCGTGAACGGCATGCATTGTGGGGAGTGCGTCAAAAAAATCACGTACCACTTAAGCCAACTCAAAGGGGTGAAAGGGGTATCGGTCAGCCTGAGTCAAAACATGACACTGGTCACCCATGAAGCATCCATTTCATTGTCTAGCATCACCGATCGACTCAAAAAATTGGGGTATGAAGCCAAGCCTGTTTCCCCCAACCAATTGCGATTGGTACGATACAAAATCAGTATGTAAGCCACCATGTATGAGATGGGGCTCACCGCCCTGACGGGGGGTATTATTGGGGTGATGATGGCCCTAACAAAACGGGTCTTTTCTGGCCCTGAGTCCCCCACTTGGGGGTATTATTTGGGGGTGATGGTTTGTGCCATGATGGCCTTGCAGGTATTCGGATATAACAGTTGGGACGATCCATTGCCATGGCTAGTGGGCAGTCAACTTGCATGGGGTACCTATCATGTGAGCCGAACCTGGTCCCGCCGTCACTTGGCACATCGCCCGATGTTTCGAACGGGGGGATGGAACAATATGGCATGGCGACAAGGGCTGGCAGGATGGGTATTGGGCAGCATCCCCTTTTGGCTTGGCTCACCTCTGATCACCCCCATACCTGGGGGCACTGGGTGCCTCATCGTGATGGCCCTATGCATCATGGGCATCGAATCGATACCCGATCGGTTCATCCACCCATCCGCCCCCGCTTCCTCCCCCAAACCCCCTGGGGCATCCAAAATCCACCCGTTCATCCAATCAGGATCACGGATCGTATCGGCCATTGGGTCGTACGCCATTGCAAGGCCCCAATGGGCTCTTTTTTCTCGGCTGATCCCCATCCTACAAAAGCCCCTCTCTATTCGGTCTTCATGGATCCCCCCCCGATGGATGACACGATGGGCCATCATCCGTCATTGGCGACACCATCCGGTCCATCATGAAACAGGGCAACGCATCCTACCGTTCCCCATGCTCACACCCAATCACACCACCCCATTATCACCCGACGCCCTGTTGATGGCGTTCGCCCAATGCGGTGATGGATATCTCCCATTTGGTATGCCTGGGTTTTGGGGTCATGCCCGCAGTATGGCCCAATCTGAATGGGACATGATGGCACGCTTCACCCAATTGATCGGTATTCAAGATGGGCAACACATCATCGAAATGGGGTGCGGTGGGGGGGGGCTCACGCTATATTGGGGACGTCGGTTTCCCAACGCCCACATCATAGCGGTCACGCAAACCAACGCCCAAACCGCTTATGTCAGGCAACGATGTCAAAAAGCGGGCCTTGGCAATATCACCGTGGTAGAAGGCCACCCCACTAAATGGTACGACGGCCATGGGGCCGATTGTGTCATCTTACATCCCACGCCTGGGTATCCGGTACACGATCCGATGACCTATCAATCGTTGCGTCCTTTGATTCGATCGGGTGGCACCTTGGTCACCCATGCCATCACCCATGTCACCCATTATTATGCGATCAAAGACCTCCCCGAACCGGTGGCCCAGGTGTTGGGGTATTGGATTCCCCACGGAATAATCCCCCCTCATTCATTATTATCAACCCCACATGAAGGCTATCAATGGTCTCAAACCGAGCGATATAACGGGTACCATATTCGTCGCAGTGCCCGAGCGTGGCAACAACTCATCACCCCGAATCGTCACCCCGACACGCCCCTACCTGATGGCGTGTACCCAGCCTTATGGGTATTAGAAGCGATTGGGGCAGACCCCACCCAGTCAGTGGGGATGAGTATCGGACAGTGGCAAGCCCAATGATTGAATCCAAACATGCCATACTTGCCGCATTTCGGTGCCATCGTACCGGTCACTGTTGCCAAGCCGGTGGCTACGTCAGGGTATCCAACCAAGATATCGAGCGTATGGCCCAGCACGTGGGACTATTGGTCAGTGAGTTTAAACACCAATATGTGGTGATCAAATCAGGGTGGGCCTATGTCGCCACCCCCACCCATCGTCCCCGGTGTTTTTTGGATGATGCCAATCGTTGTCAGGTATATGAGGTGCGCCCACTGGCATGTCGAACCTATCCCGATTGGCCCAGCATTTGGGAATCCGATGCCGCATTGACCCAAGAAATGACCCAATGCAAAGGATTACGCGAGGCAGTCCACCGTGTGGTATCGTAGTGCCCGTTGGGCAGGTATCCTGGGCTTGGGAGGGGTCCTGGGGGGATTGTTATGGGTCATGGGACACTATCATGAAGTGGTCATCCAAAACGGTCGTGTCGTCAGGCCCGATGGTACCGTCAAAACCCTTAGCATAGGGATTCGTCGGGGCCGTATTCATCACATTCACCACGGTCCATTGTGGGGGCATCGCGTCATAGATGCCACGCATCACGTGGTGGTCCCGGGGTTCATTGATGTGGGAGGATACCCCCGGCGTCATTCCCTCGCCTGGCATGATGGGGTGACCACCGCATTGGCCATTGCCCCTGGTGTAGCCCACCCCGAATCGGTGACAATGAACCCATCCCTCACCGTGTTGGCCGGCTTGGATACCGAATACTGTCGCCCTAGCCTTCCCCGTGATGATCCCCACTATGTACGTCGTTGGGCGATGCAAATCGGTCATCGACTCGAGCAGGGAGGAATTGCCATTCACTGGAAGATGCCATCTGACCCTCACAGGATACCCACAGAGTTGGCCATGATGTTGGCGATCGCCAAGCGGTACCAAGTGGCATTGGTGGTCAGTGTCCCCATGATCGACACCGAAGCGAACGGACGCTGGGTCATTCAACAATTGGGCAGGGGATCTCAGGCCAGTGGGGTATTAGTGGTGATGAGACAATGGCCCACCAGTGCCCATTTATGGACCACCCATTGGGCCCCGTTGGTCAGACAGTGGCCCTTGTTACGATGGACATTCTCACCCTATACAGCTGATATCAGACAGTGGGGGGATTATCCCTTGGGAACCCTCAGGCAATTGGGTGCCCGAATGGTCACGTTGGCCACGGGTGAAGACGATGGCAACCATCCGGCCGATCGCATTGTATTTGTGACCACGCAACGACAAATCCAACAGGCCATTTTGGATCCACAAGCCTGTGTGGGGCGTGATGCCACCATCCGTCATCCCCGAGAGGTGGCCGCCTTTTCCCGTTTGATTCGTCGGTGGGTGATCGATGGCAAGAGGGTGACCTGGATAGAAGCGGTGCAATGCATGAGCGAACGACCCATCAAATGGTGGGGCGATCAACTACCTGCATTACAAAAAAAAGGACGATTGGCCAATGGGTTTGACGCCGATGTGGTGATGATTGATCCGGATGCCATTGAAGATTGGGCCACGTATCAACTGCCCGATACAATAGGACAAGGCGTCATGATGGTCATGATAAAAGGAAAGATTGTGTGGCAAGCCCCCCCTCAACCTCGCCCATTACCCCTCCGTTAATCCACACACCTTTATAAAGGAGGGGGGGTATGACGATAAACAGGGGCTTGATACAAGGACCCCAAGGCACTGGCAACCGATGCAATCAACCCATTGACTTGTTCAATGGACACCCCCGACGGAATAGGTGATGCAGCACCTAGCTCACTCGCTGTTTGGTTGGATTCAATCGTCGCGGATGATATAGGGGGCACCGACGGGGACGATAATCGTTTGGACATGTAATCCTCCTCTTTCAAACAATGGATACCCATCCATTCCCCACTACCGGAACCCTTAAACATCACCTCCAGGAAAACACCCCGGGCACCCCATGAATAACACCCTCACCCCTCACTGTGAAGCATCCGACTCTACCAAGTGGCCGGTGTTAATGACCCATCCAACATGATAAAGTATGGCCGTGAAGATTGACCAACATACCCGATTAATTGTGCATACAAGGCCTGACAAATTGGGTGATCATGTGTTGTTGATTCCCATCTTGCGTGACTTATATGAGCAAACAAATTGTCACATCACCCTGATCAGCAGCGAAACGGTGGCACCTTTTTTGCGGCTCTTTGATTGTATTGCCGACGTCATCACCATGGATATCAATGCCCCCGAATCAGCGTGGTTATCACGCACCCGCGACACCATTAAGGCACGTCAAATGGATGTCTGGGTCTCATGTTGGAACCATCCCTCAATGGCCAAATTGGCCTTCCTCTCTCGGATTCCAATCCGCATAGGCGATGCCTCGATCGTTCCCCTCTCATGGTATTATACCCACCGAATTCCCCAACCTTGGGGCAACCCATTACGGCACCAATTGGATTATTATGAGTCGATGATGGCCCCGTTGGGTATCAAAACCCAATGGCGTCGTGATTGGCTCCCCCTATCGCCCCATGCACGCCATACCATAAAAGCCCTGTATGAAGGCATCACACAACCCAAAATCATGGTGTTTTTAGAAACCGGTGGCACCAACATCCCCATTCCCCACCCCATTATTCAGGCTGTGATTCCTGATTTAGTGGCCCAAGGATACCACGTGACCGTATGTGCCCAAGCCCCGCATGATGGATTCATGCCCCCCGTGCTAAACATGACCGGACAAGGCTTATCCATCGAAGAACTCATTGCCTTATTATCTCAATGTGATTACTACATAGGGGGGGACACCGCCCCTACCCACCTGGCATCGTTGTTACAAAAACCCATCCTGTTTTTCTCCCCCATGAAAAACCATTCCCCTGCACGATGGGGGCCCTTATCCCCTTATCAAATCATCTTAAGAAAAGAATACCGGTGTCTTGTGCCTTGCCTCGCCACGCCATGCCCCCCTGTTTGTGTCAATTGGGTAACCCCCCAACGGGTGATGGCAGGGTTTTTAGACTTGGTAGCCACCACCCACGGCCCACCCAAAACACCCCTTGAATACTACCGCAACCACGCCATCCATACCCTACGGTGTATGCGTATACAGCATGCCCCTGAATACGGGTATTGCATCACGCAATCGGAGGAAGACGGGTATGTCGTCTTTACCCTCTCCACCCATCGGTGGTGGCCACACATCAAGGCCATTCTTTCTTTTGTAGAAGACCGCAACATTAACGTGTTATTGGGCCCCATTCCCACCCTACTGCGATGGATCATCACAGGATACATGGGGATTATACGGCAAAAAATACCCCCCATTCACTGGGACACCCTGGCCGTCGTCCCAACACAATTGGCCACTAAAGCCATGGCATCCCCCCTGTAACCTCAGCACGCATCCCATACCCTCGCCTTAAAAACCCGAATATCCCCCCGGAATACCACAGGGAACCTAACCCGCTACCAAACCGGCCCGTGGAAAGAAAAAGTAGACCCCACTCGCCCACTATCCAATCCAGTGTGCCTCGGTTAAGTCGCCTTCGACCCTCACCAACTGGGCCATTCCCATCCGGCTGCCAGGCCCCGTCACACCCACTCCCGTCACCAACACACGAACAAACTCATCCGTCACCCCCCACCATCCACCGTCCCCTTCCCGCTCCAATACCACCCTAACCTGACGTCCCAATTGCCCCACCCGAAACGCCATCCGCTTGCGATCACTTAGTGCCCGCAAAATCGCCGCCCGCTGTTTAATGACCGTCCCCGATACCGGATCCCCCCATTTGTGTGCACGGGTTCCAGTTCGCTTGGAATAAGGGAACACATGGAAATAATGAAAGGGCAAGGTACGCAAGGTATCCACCGTCTCATCAAACTGGGCATCCGTTTCACCCGGAAACCCCACCATCACATCCGTACCGATGCCAATGCCAGGAACCCGTTTAACCACCCCCGCTAAAAAGGTTGCCACCGTCGCCACATCATATTTTCTTGCCATGGCCGACAAAATGTCATCCGACCCACTTTGAATGGGTAAATGCAAATACGGGCACATGGCGGGGTGGGTGGCCATCCACTCAATGATCTGGTCATCTACCGTCGTGGGCTCAATCGAAGACAAGCGTAATCGACCCAATCCCGGCAAGGCCAACAAGGCCCCTACCACCTCACAAAACGACCGGCCATGGTCCGCATAGGTCCCCATATTGACCCCCGTCATCACCAGTTCCGGATGGCCTGCCGCAATCAATCCCTTGGCATCCTGGATAATATCCGCCCACACACGACTTCGGGCGGGGCCCCGGGCAAAGGGAATGACACAAAATGCACAATAAAAATCACACCCATCTTGTACCTTTAAATTGGCCCGGGTGTGGCGATGATCCACCGCCAATGAGCCCATCTCAAACGAGGTGCGGGCCGGTTTGGGCACATCCAATACCCCGTCAGGATGCGATTGAAGAATCCCTGCCAACATCATTTTATTGGCCGACCCTACCACCCATTTCACATTCGGCCACTCGAATAAAGCACCCTGTTGAATTTGTGCCTGACACCCGATCAACGCAATCGCTACACTCGGATTGCCACGGACCAACCGTGACACCAATCGGCGGGTATCCGCATCCCCATTTTCGGTGACAGTACAGGTATTGACCACCACAATATCGGACCCATCCAATTCATCCGAAAGGTCAAACCCCGACTGATGGAATTGATGCCTGAGTGCCGCTGTTTCAGATTGATTCAGACGGCACCCAAAGGTATGAAAGGCCACACGGGGCAATGGTTATACCTGCACCACATCCCGAATCTCGGGAAACTCTTCACGCAATCGGTTTTCAATCCCCATTTTAAGCGTTAATGTCGAGCTGGGACAACTCGAACACGCCCCTTGCAATCGCAACATCACCACCCCATCTTGGTAAGCCTCAAACAAAATATCCCCCCCGTCCATGGCAACCGCAGGCCGAATTTCTTGGTCGATAATATCGCGAATACGGGCCGCGATGTCCCCATCGGATGCATGGCCCGTAGCACCCGTCACCAATGCCGGGTCAATCAATAATCCCCCCCCGTCCAATTGACTCGACAAACAATCGGTTACGGGTGCGGCCAATGTCGTCCAATCCACTTGACTGGATTTGGTGACAGAGACAAAGTTGGTGCCCACCAACACAGCCACAATCCCTTCAATATCAAATAACGCCTGAGCCAATGGGGAGTTGGCGGCTTTTTCCTTCGACGAAAAATCAACACTACCATAATCTAAAATCAACCGGTCCACTGCAAACTTGAGGGTATGGGGATTGGGCGTAATGTGAGCAGAAATGGTGGCCATGATGCACTCCTTTTATTCGGTTGATACGGGGTGTCCCCCCGCTTCAATGGCGGCTTCAAACGCACGCCAAACCAAAGTAGCACATTTCACCCGAGCTGGAAACTGACGTACCCCGCCCAATGCCGACAATTTTCCCAATCCATCCGATTCACCATCGGAACTCAAAAAAGCCAAAAACCGATCCTTGAGGGACAAGGCATCCGACACACTTAACCCCATTAAGGCCCCCGTCATTAACGAGCCACTGGCCTTTGATATGGCACACCCTGTACCTGAAAATTTGACTTGTTCCAACCGATCCCCCACGACCGTAAGGGTCACACGGTAGGCATCCCCACACAATGGGTTGTTACCCACTGCATCATGGGTAACCGGATCTGCCTCCCCAAAATGAAGGGGGGACTTGTGATGGTCCAAAATCAATTGTTGGTACAACTGCTCCAATCGACTCATTGAAACACCGCCTTCACCTGTTTGAGCCCCACTATCAATTGATCAATATCGTGCGACGCATTATATACCCCAAAAGAAGCCCTGACCGTGGCCGGGACCGCCAAGGCTTTCATGAGCGGTTGGGCACAATGGTGACCCACACGCACCGCCACCTGGTGTTCATCCAAAATACTGCCCACATCATGGGGATGAATACCAGATAAATTAAAGGAAATAACCCCCGTTTTGGTCGGGGACTGGCCATAAATGGTCAGCCCCTCTATCTCTGACAAGCGATCGGTGGCCTCATGGCACAAGGCCTTATCATGGGCCATGATGGCACCAAATCCTGTCTCACGCAAAAAAGTAACAGCAGGACCCAACGCCACGATATCAGCAATGGGCGGGGTACCCCCTTCAAAACGGGCAGGCAACCCACAAAATGTACTACCCGATGGGGTGACCGTTTCAATCATATCTCCCCCATAAATAAAAGGATCCAAGGTAGATAGCCAGTCACCCTTGCCCCACAACACCCCCACCCCAGTAGGGCCATACATTTTGTGCCCACTCCATGCGTACGCATCCACCCCCAAAGCTTGTACATCCACCGGAATATGGGCAATGGCCTGGGCCCCATCTACCACCACCTTGGCCCCCCACTGACGGGCCATGGCCACAATACGGGGAATATCGTTGATGGTCCCCAAGACATTGGAGACATGCATCACCGAGACCACGGCCGTCCGTTGGGTCAGGTTGGCCGCCATCCACTCATAATCCAACTCCCCCAACGGGGTAATGGGCACCACTTTAATGACCGCACCCGTACGCTGTGCCACCTGTTGCCATGGCACCCAATTGGCATGGTGCTCCATTTCGGTTAATACAATCTCATCCCCGGCTTGCAACGTTGACATCATGCCAAACGCCAGCAAATTAAGTCCCATGGTGGTACCACTGGTAAACACCACCTCATGGGCATGGGGGGCATGAATCAATGATTGGCATGCTTGACGCACCTGTTCACAGGCCTCCGTAGCGGCCATGCTGTAACGGTATACCCCCCGATGAACCGTGGCATATTCTTCACGCAAAAAAGTGGTCAGTCGTGCAATGACCGACTCATGTTTTTGGGTGGTCGCCCCATTGTCTAAATAATGGTAACCGGGATGGGCCGAGACCCAAGGAAAATCCAGAGACAAAGGGGCTACCGCTGGCACGATACCCCTCCCGGATTGACTCGAGATAAATAAGAGCCCATCACCGATTGAATGGCTAGCTGATGCTGAGGATGGACCCATTCCGGCACCATGTCGTGGATAAACGCCTCGATCAGCAACGCATAGGCCTCCGAACGAGATAACCCCCGGCTACGCAAATACCACCATTCTTCGTCACTCACTTGTGAAACCGTGGCACCATGACCGCACGTCACATCATCCGCATAAATCCGAAGCTGGGGCTTAGAAATGGCACGGGCTGACGGGGTCAACAACAAATTGGGATTCCGTTGGGTAGAATCAGTCCCATGGGCACCATGAGATACCCAAACCGTGCCGTCATATTCTGAATACGACTTGCCATGACCGACGGACTTTAATAATTGGGTGGCGGTGGTATCCGGTACATCATGCCGCAAAAAGGAACGGGTCCATAATGACGATGCGTCAACCCCCAAATGCAACCCTTGTAATGACACCGACACCTGGGGGGCCGCCAGTTGGATGGCCCATTCCATCACCCCGCACACCGATTGGGTCAACACCCCATGGGCAGACAAGGAACCCCCCGCACCCAATCGGAGGGCCGACGATACCACCACGGGTGCCTTGCTGCGATGCAATACCGAGATGGCAACTGGCTGATGAAGATCGCCAACCAATGCCACCCCCACAGGGGCCGAAGAGTCGTTGACAATGCTAAGGTAACGGGTTGAGGCCAATGAAAGGGCCAGCCGCTGTGGCTGATCACCCGACAGGGTCACCACACAATGATCGTGGGGGGCAATCCAATGGGCCTGTTCAAGAAGGGGTTGGGTAAACCAAGGCAAATCCATGAAAAGCGATGACTCAACCGAAACAGCCCCGCCCCATCCCCCCCCCTGAATATGGACACCATCCGTCGCCGTTGTACCGGACATCACAAGGGAAGCCAAGGGGGCCCACTCGGCGGCCCAGCGGGCATCTTGGCATATGGCATCGTTGAGGTGCACCCCCTTCATGATACCACTACCCAATCATATCCCCGTTGCTCCACTTCCAATGCCAATTGTTTGTCGCCGGTTTTGACAATGACCCCATTGGCCATAATGTGAACCACGTCCGGTTCGATGTAAGACAACAAGCGCTGATAATGGGTGATTAATAAAAAGGAACGATCAGGGGACCTTAGGGCATTCACCGCCGACGCCACAGTACGAAGGGCATCAATGTCCAAGCCCGAGTCTATTTCATCTAAAATGGCCATTTTGGGATTGAGTAACGCCATCTGCAACACTTCGTTGCGTTTTTTTTCTCCCCCCGAAAACCCGTGATTTAAAGACCGGGACAAAAGTGCCTCATCAAGTTGAACGGTTGAAAGGGGCCCCGATAATGCCGCCGCAAAATCAACCGCATCCAATTCAGATAACCCCTTGGCTTTTCGGTGGGCGTTATACGCCATTTTTAAAAACGCTTCGTTTTGAACCCCTGGCACTTCCACTGGATACTGAAATGCCAAAAACAACCCCGCCAATGCCCGTTCTTCAGGATCAAGATCCAACAAGGAGACCCCATCTAATACCGCTGACCCTGCCGTAACTTGGTAGGCAGGGTGACCCGCCAACACCTTTGACAAGGTGCTTTTTCCAGACCCATTGGGCCCCATAATGGCATGAACTTCCCCCGAAGGAATATGCAAGGACAAGCCATTTAAAATGGGGTCCTCACCAATTGATGCGACCAACGAGTCAATAGTTAACATCCTTATACTCCTTTGCTATCCCACCGAATGCTCTAATTTTAGCCCCAATAATTGGGTGGCTTCGACTGCGAATTCATGGGGAAGTTCTTTGAACACATCTTGGCAAAACCCATTAATAATGGTGGTCATGGCATCTTCGGCACGAATACCACGCTGGGCAAAATACAACAATTGATCATCCGTGACTTTCAGTGTCGAGGCTTCGTGTCCCAACGTAGCGGTGGGATTACGCACATCAATGGTGGGCAAAGTGGTAGCCGAACAATTCGATCCAATCAGCATCGAATCGCACTGGGTAAAATTGTCAGCATGATGGGCCGATGCATTCATTTGGACCAACCCGCGATAGGTATTATGAGACTGGCCCACCGAAATACCCTTTGAGACAATGGTGGATTTCGTGCGAGGGCCAATATGGATCATTTTGGTCCCCGTATCAGCCGCTTGGTGATGATTGGTCAGGGCCACGGAATAAAACTCACCCACCGAGTCTTCACCGATTAAGACGCAACTGGGGTACTTCCATGTAATGGCTGAGCCCGTTTCGATTTGTGTCCACGAAATTTTTGATCGGGCACCCAAGCATTTGCCTCGTTTGGTGACAAAATTAAAAATGCCCCCTTTACCCGTTTGAGGGTCCCCTGCATACCAATTTTGAACCGTTGAATACTTAATGGAAGCATCATCCAAGGCCACCAATTCCACCACGGCGGCGTGTAGTTGGTTGGTATCAAACATCGGGGCCGTGCATCCTTCGAGATAACTGACCGATGCACCCGATTCGCACACAATTAAGGTGCGTTCAAATTGCCCGGTTTCTTGGGTATTGATCCTAAAATAGGTGGATAACTCCATCGGACATACCGTATTTTGAGGCACATACACAAAACTACCTTCGGTAAAAACAGCCGAATTAAGGGCCGCAAAAAAATTGTCCGTATGGGGAACCACCGAACCCAAATACGCCTTGATCAACTCAGGATACGTGTGAACAGCCTCTGACAACGGGCAAAACACAACCCCGGCATCCAATAACTTTTTTTTAAAGGTGGTGGCAACCGACACACTGTCAAAAATGGCATCCACCGCCACATTGGCCAGGCGTTTTTGTTCGGTTAGCGGAATCCCCAATTTTTCAAAGGTTCGAAGCAATTCAGGATCCACCTCATCCAAACTGGCCGCTTTTTTAGTGCTTTTGGGTGCCGCATAATAATGAATGTCTTGGTAATTGATGGGAGAATAAGTCACATTTTGCCAAGTAGGCTCCGTCATGGTCAGCCAATGCCGATAGGCTTTTAATCGAAACTCCAGCATAAACGCCGGTTCTTGTTTTTTTTCTGATAACTGCCGGATCACCTCTTCATTTAATCCCTTCGGAAAAACATCCGAATCGATGTCGGTAGAAAACCCATATTGATACGGCTGGTTGGTTAGTTGATTGATCAGTTCACTCATGGGATGTCCTTTGGATGAGTCGATCGATGGTGGTGGCCTGAAGCAACCCATCGATTTGGTCTTGAATAGTGTGTAATACCGATTGCAAGGTACACCCCCCATACAACCGACACAAGGCGGGATCACGCAAACAATCCGCCAACCGGGTGGGGCCATCCACCAAGGTGATAACATCGCGGAAGGTGGTATCAGAGGGGGGTTTTAGTAACTGAACCCCCCCGTTTTTTCCTTGTTTGGTATGAACCAATTGGGCCTTGGCCATCACTTGCACCAACTTGGCCACGTGATGATAGGGAATACCCAGTCGCTCGGATAACAACGGCATGGTCCCCGAGGTTTCATTGGCTAAATAACCCATAATTCGCAAGGCACATTCTGCTGATTTGGATAATTTCATGGCACTCCCTTGGGCACAATCGTTTAAAACTAGGGATTATTATACTTGTTTTTAAGATCAGAACAAGGGTAATAAAAAAAGCCCCCGCTTCCCCACTACCCCCATGAATACCACACCTCAGCCCCCCCTCACCCAATGGGGGCATCCTAAATATGGCATCGAACGGCGACCCAAACCGTCAAGCCCCCTCCATCCACCACGATGCCAATTGGGTGTCACGACACCATGAGGCACCATTCGATTCGCTCATTGTGAAAAAAATCCGGATCAATAATTGATGGACAACAAAACGCCACCATAGAGGCGGTCCATCACCCGACCCTCCCTTGTGAGCCGCCACACCCCCACCCAAAAAACGTCCCTTCAATCGCCGCCTATTGACCACCCCCTTTCCTCGGGGTGATCAACCAAGCCATTCGGATGGAGCCCATCCCATGCCCTTATCCCATCCTGGCAACACCCATCTCGCCCTATCGGACCCCCATTTGGCAAGCCCTTCATAATAGGGGGCACAAGACACCCATGATCACCATTGTGAAAACACCGTGCAACCAACCGTATATGCTGTATCCGGCTCTAACCACTAAGTTAGGCGTACCCAGTGATACAACCCAGTGACACCATCCTAAAAGGCCACAAGACACCCATGGTCACCATTGTGAAAGCACATTGCAACCAACCGTACATGGTGTATCCGGTTCCAAGCAGCTAAGCTAGGCATACCCAGTGATACAACCCAGTGACACCATCCTAATCGACCCTTTTTTAGCCCACACCCCGCTGATGGCCCGATACAGCCCATTCCATCTTGTATTGACCCGTGCCTTGTTTTCAGCCCATGATGTGGAAAGAAGACTTTTATGGCGATTCCCGCTACACTGAGGCGACCCCATCCGTGGGGGTATTCGGGCGACGATAAAGGAGACAGTATGTCAGGCAGTACATTTGGCACCCTATTTAAACTCATGACATTTGGTGAAAGCCATGGCCCGGCCCTGGGTGTCGTGATAGACGGCACCCCACCCCACCTGCCACTCAGCGAACAAGATATTCAAACCGAATTAGACCGGCGTCGACCGGGGCAAAGTAGTGTGACCACGCCACGCCAAGAAGCGGACCGCGTCCGTATCTTATCGGGGGTCTTTGAAGGGGTCACCACCGGTGCCCCCATTGCCTTGGTGATTGAAAACACCAACCAACAATCCCGAGACTATGCCCATCTTCAGTCGATTTATCGTCCAGGTCATGCCGATTACACATTTCAACAAAAGTATGGCATTCGCGATCATCGGGGCGGGGGCCGATCATCCGGCCGTGAAACAGCCGCACGGGTGGCGGCCGGTGCGATTGCCAAACAATGGCTCCTCCGCCATGGCATTCACATACAGGCCTACACCCGCTCGGTCGGTCCCATCGAAGCCGATACCTTTCAATTGGATACAATTGAGCAAAACCCCGTCCGTTGCCCTGATCCCGTCAAAGCCCAAGAAATGGTGGCCCTGATTGAACGCTTACGGGATGAAGGAGACAGCATTGGCGGGGTCATTGAAACCATTATTACAGGTTGCCCAGCCGGATTAGGCGATCCGGTATTTGACAAACTAGACGCGTGTTTGGCCCATGCCATGTTATCGATTGGGACCACCAAAGGCATTGAATTTGGGGATGGCTTTCACGCCACCCAACACCGGGGATCAGACCACAACGATGCTTGGCAGGTTGATGAGGGGGGACGCATCAAAACCCGTAGCAACCACGCTGGGGGTATTCTGGGTGGTATTTCGTCGGGTGAACCCATCGTGTTTCGGGTGGCCATTAAACCAGCCTCTTCTATCGCCAAACCCCAACAAACGGTCACCACTACCGGCCAACCCGCTCAAATTGAGGTGCATGGTCGACACGATCCCTGTATTTGTCCACGGGCGGTACCGGTCATTGAAGCAATGGCCGCCATGGTACTAATGGACCGATGGCTGATCCAGCGATCAATGAATCCAACCTGGGGCCACGAATCATAGGCGTCATACCCGTCAACTGACAGCCAGGGGGCACGTTACAAATCAGGCATGGGGGAACCGCACGAACCAATCAGCAGCGGGTCGGCGATTAACCCAACCCGACCGTAGGCCCCCGACTTTGCCACGTTGTATCGTCCCTGCATCAGAACGGGGTCATGATCGGTCAGGGTCAAGCCCATTAGCATCAGACGCAATCAGGATAGGGGAAACGCATCACGCACCGATTACCCGCACCAACGATCCCATCCACTCGTCAGACACCGGTCACCCGTAACCGAATTAAATTCAACAAACCACCCAAATACCCTGCTAACGTCTATCCCATCCCTCACAGCGATCCCTCCACCTGGCCTATTGGATGCCACCACCGGATCCCCCATGTTGTCATCCCAGCACCCTGATGCTACAAAAATACACTGGTTGGATCATCACGAACGGCCTCTTATATAGTCCCGATGACACACCAATCAAGGCAGGGACTTGAGCCTTATTGGCACAAAAAAGGGGCCAGTTTTGATGGCCCCTACCCAGTTAAAACGGGGGGATGTATGTCTCCGCCCAAGAAGACTAAATCCAGTTGTGAGACTAAGACTGAAATGACACCTGGTGGGTTGTGGTGGGCGGCGATTTGATATGTTGCTGATAACACTCAAAGGCATGCCATGCCTGCTCCGGTACATACGATCGAATCCGAGAGGGGTCTTCTGACAACGCTCGCAACAAGGATAGATTGTGTTCATACCCAATAAATTCTTGGATCATGTCACGGGTAAGGTCATGCACATTGCGTTGTTGATAAACCGAGGCAGGCCCATAAATCACCGAGGCCCCCAACGCCTGCACATAATAAGAGGCCCAAATATCATCCATGCGTCCGATACCGGGGAATAAAAAATAGTTGGGTAGCCACGACGCCTTAATAAAGGTATTTTGGGAATTAAAAGGCCCCGGCTTATTACTGGCAATCGGAAAACAAGCCGGATCGAATACGGCATCGGGTGAATGCTCCATGCGACAAATGGCGTCAATGTCCGGATCGCCATTCCAAAAATCTGCCTGAATATCAGCCGACACCAGTTGGGTTGACACCACCGCATGATGGCGTTGTGATAACAGCTGAAGCGGGTAGCCCCGATGCCATAAATGAGGATAATTGGTAACCGACACCGGATCAAACGCCGGTAACTCAGTGTGATAAAAATGGGCCATGGTGGGTGTTCCCAGCATCAGAGAGGATCCCCAACCGTCCATGGGGATATTGTCATCATCGACCACCGCCACCACATCTGCTCCACGATCCAAAGCCATTAAAAACCCCACATTGCGGCGCTGAATACAGTTCCAACCCAACGCGTCCGACAACTTCGGACTATAGGCTTCTTGCTCAGCAGGGCTCACATAAGTCCCTCGATCCAATCGATAATCAGCCGGTGTTTTTAAATCCCCAATCACAATCAGCTCCCAATCAGCTAACCGATCAAACTTGATCACGGCTTCCGTGGGGGGATTAATAGTGGTGGTAACAATTACTTTTTTCATGGTGTGACTCCTTGGTAGACCCGTCTATTTTCCCCTCTGTGTGAAAGTTGAAACAAGCAAATGATGGTGGGACTGTTTTAAAATCTGGCCGGGTGAAGAAAAGCGAGTCAAGATTCCCACTTTAAAATATAAAAAATTCCTAAAAAAAGGATTCTGAGAAACCCCTTCAATTCGAGGGACCCACTGGGAGGCCACTTCTCTCACGGAAACCCCCAAACGCAACGGCTTGACAATGGTTTCCAAGAAAAAGGGGTGTCGCCATTCTTTCCACTCAATGGCTTGCACCAAGGCACGAGGGAACAGCCGATACCCAAATGTCATATCCGTCAAATGGGTACGATAGAGCCACCTAAAAAAAGATTGGAACAAGTAATTGCAAACCCATTTCACGGGCTGATACCCCTGAAACGAGCCTTTTTTGATCCACCTTGACGCCGTAATGATGGCATTGGGATACGACCGGGCCATGGCAATCATATGGGGCACATCACGAGGATCGGTTTCAAGGTCACTGGCCATCATGATCACATGGGTACCTTGAATCACCTCAAACGCATCCTGAAAAGCCCCCCCCACAAAGGGTCGGGTTTGGTGTAACAACGTGAAGCGGGTGGGCTGTTGCTGACAATACGCCTGACAAATGGCCATACTGTCCGCCGTGGTTCGGTCACAAACCAACAAAATATATTCCAGAATATCATCCGCAGACAATGACTCTGTGGTGGTGATGGTTTGCTGTAATGACAGCGTCTCATTCATCACGGGGATTAACACCGAGACACGGTCTAACCTCTCAGCCCAACTGATGGGACGGGTGATGGGTTTATCCATTGAAAACACGATACCCCATTGTGAGGCGACAACCACCCGTTGCGTTGACTATATGCATAGCCTGTATAGTGTCTGATCCCCGTCCATTTGACAAGTTACCAATCGATCAGCACCCCAATATGATGGGTTGATCCCAAGGCCTCATGCTGAGAAAAGGCATATTGGAAGGTCATATCTTGAAACCGACAACTGACCCCTGCGTTGGGTTGCATCGACTCATTCAGTTGGGGAAAGGAGAGTGTCACAGACACCCCTTCCCACCATTGATTGACCACACTCAATGAGACTGTGGCACGGTCTGAAACCAACACCCCTGAGTACACACTTAAGGAGGGGAACAGTGAGACCCCCATCCCCAATCCCATGGTCATGGGCACCCGTTCGACGGTGTCATCGTGCCATTTGATCGGGGTCTGAAACACGTTTTTAATCACCCCACCCAATTGAAACCGATCCAGTTTCACCTGTCCGCCCACGTCAATGGACACCTGCTGTGAAATGGCATCTAAAATGGTATGGTGGGTATAGCCCACGCTGGATCCCAGTTGTAATTGGGGCCACACCTCCCAACATACTCCCGCTCTAAACTCCGACTCGGTATCGGAAAACTGTCCGACTTGCAACCCGGTGCCAAACGGCCCCATGATGGTATCGGGAATATCCCCCATCACACGGGTGGCGGCGGCCGCCATGAAGCCCAGGTTGGACGAAAGGGGAACCCCTACCCCTATCAACGCCGTTTGCATCATTTGGCTATAAAAAGAGCCAAATCCCAATACCATACTGGACGGGGCATCCAGCACCATACCCGCTGGATTCATGGCCAACGCATCCCCATCCATCGGCATCACCACAGCACTTCCACCCATTGACGCCACCTTGAGACTGGCACTTTCTAACACAGTGGTGGCATCAAGCGACTGATAGGACAACACCATGAGGATGGCACATACAATCTGATGATTCCAAACTCCCCCCCATGGTCGCATGAACACGCCCCCTTTTATTCGTTACGATTGATGGGGGAAATATGCCCAGCTTGTGATACTTCTAAACCCCCCTACCCTCATCCCCTTCATCCCATCGGATCCACCCCTCACGACTACCCCATGGCCTCCTCACCCATCATCGCAATCCAGTCGATGACACATCGCCTGTCACACCTGCAACCCAATGGCGTGTGATCAGCTTGTAGAGCCCACCCCAACCACACACATGGCCCATGTGACCGCTGATCGCCATCCAAAAGGTGTCACACGAAGGGGCTTAGGTCATGCCCACAATCCGTTCAACACGGCCTCTTCCATCGCATCGCCCATCAAGCTGGCATTGTCATGGCGGTAAATGGCTTATGCCCCACATCATCCCTTGCCCACATCGTCCCTTGTATGTAACCGAGGGTAACCCAATGCGGCCTAACAATACCCTCCTGCCATGCCCCGCATGGCCGATGGTCATGAGCAATTCAGCCGATGGATGAATAAGGCCCAATTCCCACCCTCATCTCTAGCCTATGCATCACCCCCATGCTGGCATACTCTTACCCAATGGCTGGATCCTGGGCATCCAACCCCATACGGGCACGCCATCATGTTAACAAAGGGTCGATTCTCCGTTTCTATTTCAGATTCTATGGCCGTTTATAAAAGGTGGGCGGCGACTGCACCAAACACAAGAATGTGGGTTAGCATAGTAGAATACGGTCATGGTTATGACTCAGTGAGAATCAAGAGATAGACCCGCGACCGGTCCATCCCAACGAATACCAGTCAAGTTGGCTCCCGTTAAAATAGCCCCACGTAAGTCCGCCCCCGTTAAAATAGCCCCACGCAAGTCCGCCCCTGTTAAAATCGCCCCACGCAAGTCCGCCCCCGTTAAATCCGCCCCACGCAAGTCCGCCCCCGTTAAATCCGCCCCACGCAAGTCCGCCCCCGTTAAATC
>Ga0209358_10001432_pt1 | contig 18919 bp, 10 predicted proteins | sample LauGreFa1BDMLBSN_2_FD_187574 | JGI IMG/M metagenome (GOLD analysis project Ga0209358, IMG submission 187574) | Freshwater lake microbial communities from Lake Michigan, USA - Fa13.BD.MLB.SN (SPAdes) (version 2) | ecosystem: Environmental > Aquatic > Freshwater > Lake | place: Lake Michigan, USA... | reverse complement strand
ACTTGTTACGACGAACATCAGTAGCACCACCACCACCGCCACCAACACCCGCACCACTACCGTTACCCCCACCATTCCAACCACCAACATTTTGTGTTGAAATAAGAGAGCCACCACCCTTGCCGCCCACATACAGATACAGCACCTCACCAGGCGTCACATTGAAGGCTCCTTGTGTACGGCCACCTTTGCCGCCAACACCAGTTGCCCCGATTGCTCCCTGCGCACCAACGGCATCAATGAAGATCTTGTCGACATTCGCTGGCACTGTGAATTGCTGGACATCGCCGGTTGCAGCGAATGTTTGTGCACTACTGAAGCTTGGCGTAGCTGTTACCTCAGTTGATTTTTGAGATTCAATTGCCCCACTCACAATAGAAACTCGATAGAAATATCGAGTTCCTAGGGTTAAACCATTTTGTAACTGCACCGCACCAGCAGAAACCGATGTTGTGACCACATTTGTTGCGCTAAAAGCAAAAGACAAAGTTGTCGACGTCGCCGCGGTCACTGTTCTTATTCCATCCCATAATGGGTCGATGCCGCTTACAACAATTTTTGAACTTGCTGTTATTCCGTGTGGCGTCGCCGTTGTGAGGGTCACAACATTGCTCGCCAATGCCTTGTTAGTTACCACAAAGCTTTGGCCATGATGGTCAAACGAAGTGGTTCCTGCTGGCAACGTTGCCAACAACGTCGTTGGGTTTTGTGAAGTTCCTCCGTATACGCGGTACTGAGTGACACCAGAAATATCTGATGGGTCCCAACTGATGGTGTTATAGCCAGTCCAGCCCGAGGCATCTACGCCGGTGGGGTACGCCCGTGTCGGCACCGTCAAGGTAAGAGATCCATCTTCGGCATTAAAGCCTTGCGTATGCATGACGCCGGCTATTGTTCGCAAGTCTGTTGCACTCAATACTTCAGGTGAGGTGTAACTCGAACCGCCGCCACCACCTGAATAACCACCAGCACCCGTGCGATCAAGTTGCGGAGTATTTCCTGCAGCCCAACCACCCCAATAACCGCCGCCGCCGCCGCCTGAATACGCAACAGTGCCAATACCACCAACACCAAGCGAGCGACCGTATGTCTGCGAACCACCAAGGCCAGAACAGTTGCCCGTCACACCACCAGCACACGAGTTACTGCCACCTTCACCAGCAGTTAAACCACCACCAACACCACCGACTCTGTCGTTGCCGCCTCCACCGCCACCGCCAGCGACAACAACACGAGTAGCCAACGACGCCGCAGTAGCAAAAGCACTCGGACCCGACACCGTTCCACTCGCAACACGACCCGCATACGTCGAAGTTGTCACCGCATACGACAAAGTTTTATTCACCGCATTAATCGCCGTCACCGTAAACGTGCCATCAAACTCTGCACCCACACCCGCAACAATGACCGTGTTACCCACAACCAAACCATGAGTTTCAGCAGTCGTCAACGTCGCAACACTCGCCTGCACAATCTTGTTCGTGACCACCAACTTGTTACGACGAACATCAGTAGCACCACCACCACCGCCACCAACACCCGCACCACTACCGTTACCCCCACCATTCCAACCACCAACATTTTGTGTTGCAATAAGAGAGCCACCACCCTTGCCGCCCACATACAGATACAGCACCTCACCAGGCGTCACCGGAATAACGCCCTGCGTACGACCACCTTTGCCGCCAACACCAGTTGCACCAGTGCCACCGCCCGCGCCTAACGCATCGACCTGTAGCCACGTCACACCATCGGGAACCGTAAAGGTTTGCACGTTGCCACTTGAACTCAAGATGACATCGCGAGTAAAGATTGGGGTTGCGTATCGCTGACTTGAGGACGACGATTCGCACGACGTATTACATGCACGTGAAGCATCGGCATATAGCGCAGATATTTCGTAGTAATACGTGGTGTTAATAGTCAATGATTTCGTCTTTGAGACATTCCCTGTTGGACTCACTGCAGTCGCTGCAATATTTGCGTTGACACGCGAGTACCTCAGCGTTGTTCCCGTTGTTCCCGTTGTGGCAACATACGTGCCGTCAAACGGACTCCCCACACCTTGAACGACGAACTCATTGCCGACAGCTATTCCGTGGTTAGTGGTAGTGGTGAGAGTTGCCACATTTGTCGTGATCGATTTATTCGCCACCGCAAAGTTATTTCCGTGATGGAGGAAACTCTGTGCCAATCGTCCGGGCACATCAATGTATTGAGATAAAACTCCTTGAGAAGTACCCCAAGCAATGCGATAGCCCGTGACTGCAGATTCAGTTGATGGCGTCCAGTTCAAAAGGTTGTAGGCCTGATAACCGTAAACCTCAAAATTTCGGGGCGCATCGAGTGAACCAGTCTGTGGCGCATAGATAACGAGAGCCCCATTGCCCGATTTATAACCCTGCGTATGTGTAACGAAGCGAGCCGAAGAGTTGGTCCAGCTTGAACCACCGCCGCCGCCTGAATAGCCACCGTTACCTGTACGCCATTGCTGAGGATTCTGACCAGACCCGTAGCCACCGAAATAGCCGGCGCCGCCACCACCAGCATTCGCTCCAGCTCCAGCTCCACCAATACCTACAGCATTTCCGTACGTCTGAGTTGCGCCAAGACCCGAGCAGTTTCCAGTGACGCCACCCGAACAAGAGTTACTTGAACCTTCACCCGCAGCAAGACCACCACCTGCACCACCAGTGCCTGCACCGTGTCCGGTTCCACCGCCGCCGCCAGCGACGAAGAGTCGATCGGAAAGACCAACATTGGTGGCATTACGTATTAACGCGCCATTGACGCTGGCCGCGCCGATATCAACATTCACGAGCGCATAGCTCACCGTATTTGTGGTTACTGCGGTTGCGGTAAATGTTCCGTCGTAAGGAGCGCCAACACCAGCAACCACAAATGAGTTACCCACCACCAAACCATGAGGTGCAGAAGTTGTGAGTACAGCAACACTCGAGGTCAATACGGCATTGGTGACAGTTGTTCCTCGGCGAAGATCTGTTGCTCCACCTCCACCGCCGCCCACACCAATGCCGGCACCGCCACCATTCCAACCACCTGTAACGAGTGATTGATACTTAGCTGGGTGATTATCGCCGCCACCACCACCGACAAAAGCAAAAAGAATTTCACCAGGAGTAACAGCAAGAGTTGCTTGAACGCGTCCGCCTAGTCCACCAACCGCAGTTCCACTTTGACCACCCTTACCGCCTTGTGCATCAACACGGATTTGGGTGACACCAACTGGCACTCTGTACGACTGAATTGTTTCAGTGAATTCAAAAGTGCTCGTCGCGGAGAATCGCGTGGTCTCGGAAATTTCAGATGAGAAATCAGACAAGCAGAGTGCTTGACATGCGCTGTTCAGATCGGTGTACCTAGTCGCTATTGAGTAGAAAAAACGAGTTCCCATGGCAAGACCCGTATGGAGATACTCGTTTGTATTTCCACCAGCCACATCAATGATGTTTGTCAACGCTCCCGATGAGGTGCCCCATTTAATGCGGTATCCCTGAGTTTCAGCATTCGTTGATGCCGTCCACGAGACATAGTTCTGTCGATCTCCACCCAGGGCTGCCAGATTTGACGGCGCAGGAATTGTTGAGCTCACTGCAGTGGTAATTGTTAGTTGGCCGTTCCCATTGCGATGACCCTGGGTGTGTTTGACAAAGACAATGTCATTCGCCGTCCAACTTGAACCGCCACCACCGCCGGAATATCCGCCAACGCCGTCATCACCTGGCTGATTCGCTTGACCTGAACCGTAGCCACCCCAATATCCACCGCCACCACCGCCAGCATTTGTTGATCCAACACCACCGACACCTAGCGCGCTACCAAACGTCTGACCGCCACCCATCCCGCCACAGTTACCAGGGCATGACTGCCCAAATCCTTTACCACCCACTAGTCCGCCACCTGCACCGCCGTTCTTTGCTGCGTAATCAGCACCGCCGCCACCGCCGCCAGCCACCAAAATACGGCGCGACAAACCAAGCGCTGGGTTCAGATAAAACACAGCGCCGTCGACAACTGCCGATGTCACATTCGCATTGGTTTTTTCGTAACTAAACGTGTTGGTAGTGACCGCTGTGAGAATGTAACTACCGTCGTATACCGCACCAAGACCGGCGACAACCACGTAATTGTTCAGCACAAAACCGTGCGCAACTGAAGTTGTCAGCGTGACAACGTTATTTGTTAACGCTGCATTCGTTACTGTGAAGCCTCGACGAATATCGGTAGCCCCACCGCCGCCACTTCCAGTTCCTGTTCCAGCACCGCCGCCATTACGTCCGCCGGTGATCGGGTCTTTATAAGTGAATGGATAATGCGTTCCGCCGCCGCCACCTACATAGATGAATAGGGTTTCGCCTGGAATGACAGGCACTGAAGCCTGTACACGACCACCCTTTCCACCATTCATGATTGAAGAACTTCCGCCTTGTGCTCCTTGTGCATCAACTTGAATCTGAGTAACTCCGGCAGGAACCTTGTAGGTGTGCGTTCCATCATTGAATGCGAACGACTGAGTAGATCCGAAGCGCCCCACCACTGTTGAGGTTGGCGTATAGCTCGACAGACAGACCGTCGTACAAGCTTGAGTCATGTCTGTATAAATGGCAGCAATCTTGTAGTAATAGTTTTGACCAAGAATCAAGTTGTTCGTGCGCTGAACAAGTCCGGATGGCGTCACCGCTGTTGATGTCACCGCAGCACCTGTCAATGCATACGTAAATGTTTTCGTTGTTGGCACCGAGGCGACAGTGAACGTGCCATTGAAAGTTGAATCAACTCCAGTCACCGCAACTTCTTGGCCGACTGCCAATCCGTGATCAGTTGAAGTTGTCAAAGTTGCGACCGTCGCTGTCATCGCCTTAGTAGTAATCGCGATCGGTGTTCCTGAATGCGTGAATGAGGTGGTTGAACCACCGGCAATATCAAATTGATTCACGATGTTCGCGATATCGGTTCCCCACTTCACGCGATAGCCCGTGATGTCGTTGACTCCCGGCGTCGCCCACGTCAACTCGCTTGTTCGCGACCAACCAGTTCCAACCAACTGCGAAGGCGCAGGAACTGTGCCTGACAGAGGAAGAGTTAAACGAATCGAACCATTTGACGCATTGTCGGCGTAAGCCAATGTGTGGATGACTCCATAACTTCCTGTTGATGTAAACGAGGAACCACCACCGCCACCTGTATACATGGCACCGCCACGGCCTCCCCAATAGCCACCGCCTCCGCCGCCAGTATTGGCTGCTCCTGCGGCGCCGAGTCCCAGTGCATTACCTGTCAATTGAGTGCCTGCGACACCACCAGCGTTGCCGCCGTACGTCCCACCATCTAACGCAACGAGACCGCCGCCACCGCCACCACTTGCCCAGGTAGTTGCTCCACCGCCGCCGCCGGCAACGAGAACTCGTTTCGCCCAACTTGAGGCTGGCAACGTTTGGATCGTGCCACCCATGCCAGTGACTGATGTATTTGCTTCGCCAACTCTGCTGTAGGTAAATCTCGTCGCATTTGGGACGGCAACGATGGTGTACGTGCCATCAAACGGTGCACCAACACCGGCAACAACGACCGAGTTGCCTACTGCATATCCATGCGCTGTCGATGTCGTGATTGTTGCTGTACCCGAAACTAATTCTGCAGAAGTAATGGCAGTACCACGACGAATATCGGAGCCACCGCCACCTCCAAGTCCTGGCGCAGTTCCATTTCCACCACCGTTAAAGCCGCCCGTTGATGCCGAATTACTTCCGCCCACGAACACAAACAAAACTTCACCCGGAGTCACTGGAATGACTGCTTCAATTCGGCCACCCAAACCTGCGGCGAAAGTTGTGGCGCCACCATCACCGCCAATCGCATCAACCGACAACGAAGTAACACCAGTTGGCACGACATACGACTGCACTCCGCCCGTAAACGAGTACACCGAGGTCTTTGAGAACTGCGTCTGCGCAGAAACCGGACCAGAGAAGGCGCTGAGACACGCAGTAGCACACGTTTGTGTGTTGTCGGTGTAGATAAACGCCGCTTGGTAAAAATACGTTTGACCGATCGCAAGAGAAAGTGATTTTTGCGCCGATCCAGCAACTGTTAATGCCGCCGCAGTCACGTTTGCGGCGACGCGATCGTACGTGAAAGTTGTTGCTGTCTTTGTTTTAACTCTGTAGGTGCCGTTGAACGTTGCGTCAACGCCACTAATGAATACAGAGTCTCCAACTTCGAGTCCGTGCGTGATATCGGTAGTGAGTGTTGCGACGTTTGTTGTTAGCGACCTATTGACGACACGAACAGGATTACCCGAGTGGACAAAATTTTCAGTTGTTCGACCAGCAACGGTGAATTGATTTGTCAAGGCACTTGCAGATGTTCCCCATTGAACTCGCAGTCCTGTAACCGTTGAGTCAGACGATGGCGTCCACTTCATTGCAACCGAGCGCGCTTCGGCATAGAGAGTGAGACCAGTTGGGCTTGATGGTGCAGTAGCGATTTCGACAATGGCCGAGTCACAAGAATTCTTGTCCGTCGCCAAACAAGTTTCAGACAAACCCTCATTACTCAAGTCATTGATGTTCAATACGTTGCGCAATTCGCTCGTCGTTATGGACGGCTGAGCAGAAATGAGTCGAGCAAGCAATCCGGAAATGTGCGCTGCCGCCATTGATGTGCCCTGACGATATGCATAAGCCTCGGCACCTGGTTCACGAACTCCCGCATTCGACAGCGAATAGATACCAAGATCACCACTTGCGTTGAGGTCTCCGCCCGGCGCATACACTTCAACGTTGTCACCGAAGTTTGAATAGTTGGCCCGACCGCCGGTGGCATCAGTTGCCCCGACCGCAATCACTCGCTCGCAGTTGGCCGGCGAATAATCGCGAACATCGCTATTCGCGTTTCCGGCGGCAACGACAACAACACTGCCGAGTTCGGTCGCTGTGTCAATCGCGGTTTGCAGAGTTGCGCTACATTGCGCCCGACTCGCCATCGACAAGTTGATGATGCGTGCCGGATTCTGATTGTCGTCGACCCCAGCAATGTGGCCACCCGCGGCCCAGATGATTGCTGCGGCTACGTCTGATGAGAGTCCACCGTTCCAACTCAGCGCACGAATCGGCACGATGCGAGCACCCGAGGCCACACCAGCAATTCCGATTTCGTTATCTGTCTGAGCCCCGATGATTCCGGCCACATGAGTTCCGTGCCAACTACTGGGTCGCACGGGGGCAACGCCACGCCAGTCGCCCGGGTCAGCAGGATTGGCGTCCCACCCCATCAAGCCAAAGGTGTCGGGATCGACGTAGTCGCCATCAAAGGCAACCTTGTCGCCTTCTGGACCGCGAGCTGCCGACAGTTCGGGGCGATCGGATACGAAGTCGTAACCCTGAAGCACTTGTTGACCCAAATCGGAATGAGGCGCGATACCGGTGTCGATCACGGCGACCGTGACCCCCTGCCCGTTAGCCCCCGAGATCGAGTCGGTCAACGGCTCTGGCACCCGAAGCGAACGGTCGATTCCGAATTCGCCCCAGAGATTCCACTGGCGGGTCGAGTAATCGGGGTCGGACACATCGGCGGTCAACAAAATCTCGTCAACTTCGACCCAGGCAATGCGGGGGTCGGATTCAAGTTCATCGATGATCACTTGAGCCTCGGCCTCGGTCACCGACTCGCTCAACTCAACCGTATGAAGACCCTCACCAAGATCGACTGAAGATGTAAGCTCGACATTGTTGACAGATTCAGAACCCGTTGCGGTGCCATCACTCGCAGTTGCATCAACCCCATCTTCGTACTGCACGACAAGTTGACCGACAACACCTTCGAGTCCGCTCGTCGGAGTGACCGACAGCGGACCAACAATTTCACTCGCACCAAACTCGTTGATCGCGACGACAGTGACTTCGTAAACTTTTCCATTCATCAATCCGCTGACCGATGCGGTGTGTGATGTTGCCGCAACATTGACCACGATGTCGCCGGGTGACAACTTCACTTGGAATGAAGTCGCAGTGTTGACATCGTTCGTGGTCGTGTTTGCACTCGTGTCATCAACAGAATTTTCAATTGCTGTTGCATCCCAAGAAACTTCAACACCTTGATCAGCTGGCAACACTCGTACACCAGTTGGTGCACTCGGACAATCGACAGCGCGTTGCGTTGCATCAACTGCAAAAATCTCTGAACAACGGTCGTTCTGATCGGCCAAAGCACTGGCACGATTCACCGAAAGCGGAAGCAGAGAAAAGAGTGTCACCGACACTACGAGGCAGGGCAAAATGTAGGCGCGCGAAATGCGGTATCTACTTTCGGGAAAAGACCTGCTCAATCGCACTATTTAAGAATAATCTTGGCGAGTATTTTTTCTCAACTTCCCTGATGAAAAATAGGCATCAACTAACAGTTGAGGGTTGGACGTTTTCCCTGATCAACCCTCAACCAAATCGTCCAAACCCTCAACCAAGGCAAAATATTTTCCGAAAGTCCCAAATACCCACTCCGAAAATGCTCCACGAGTAAGTTGAGCCAACCATGACATCTGCACCTTTTCTACGCACTCCCGACACCAACTTTACCGAGTTGAAGGGCTTTGATTTTCAGCCGCGTTACCTCGATATCAACGACGATGACGTTGCCGGATTGCGCATGCACTACATCGATGAAGGTCCGGCCGATGGACCGATTGTTTTAATGATGCACGGCATGCCGACATGGTCGTATCTGTATCGAACAATCATCAAAGATTTAGTCGCGCATGGTTACCGTTGCATTGCTCCCGATCACATTGGTTTTGGTCGATCAGACAAAGTTGTTGACACGAGTTGGTACAACATCGCGCGACACACCAAGAACATGAAGCAGTTCGTCGAACGACTTGATCTTCGCAATGTCACCATCATGGTTCAAGATTGGGGTGGACCGATTGGTCTCGCACAAGTTGCACGCATGCCCGAAAGATTTTCACGAGTCTGCATTATGAATACATGGCTCCATCACGATGGCTACGAATATTCACCTGGCATACAACAGTGGATTCAACAATGGTCGCCCGGCGGATTATTCGAAGCGAATGTCCCCGAAAAGTTTTCTCTCGGTGGACTCATGGCAATGGCAACTGCGCGCATCACTCCGCAAGATTCGGTTTTCAAAGCGTTACAAGGCGAGACCCCGGTGTACGAAGGTGAAGCCGGCGAAGTTCAGCATGCTTACGATGCCCCGTTCGCTGGGTTGGGTCGCGAGGGACACTCTGGTCCCTACCGTTTCCCGATGAGTATCCCATTCCATGACATGATTTCTGGCGATGCGACCAATCAAGAGCAGAACTTTGCGACCATCAATGCCCTCGAGGTCCCCATCCACTTCATGTGGGGCACCGAAGACCCCGTCTTCGTGACCGATTGGGGTCGTAAGTGGTCATCGCTGATCCCCCATTCAACTTTTGATGAAATTGTGGGGGCGCGCCACTTCTTGCAAGACACCCACGGCCCCGAAATCGCCCAATTGCTACTGAACTACATGCGGTCGTAGAAAGAATTCACTATGCACGCAGACGAATTACAGAAGCTGATCGGCGGCGACCATAGTTGGACAGCAAATTGGAGTCTTGGTGGTTGTGAGTTCTACGGCGAAGTCATGGATGATGCAACTTTTGGTGTCTGGCTCACGACCGAGCCCATTTCACCTGAGGAGTACGCAGACCTCGTCGTCCCCGATGGGTTCCGCAAATCTGGAGTCGGTCGAAGTCAGCACGATGCAGCATTCTTTTGCCGTCCACCGAACGCCGAAGTCGATGGCCCAGTCGAGACAACTGACATCGGCGAACACACTTTTGCGTTAGTTGCACGCCCTGGTCGACCCGAAAAAGGTTTTGAGGGTGTCACCGTCTTGCCCGTATACAAAAGTCATCGCGTCTTCTTTGCCGCGGGCAGAACTCTTGAAATCATTGATACCAACGATGATTTTGTTGGCGGCACGACCTTGTTACCACAAGCCGTCGAATCTCATCTGCATCAACGACGCAGCGAAATCAGACCACGACGCATGCCCGAAGGTTGGTCATCGCGCTTCATCACGTTGACCGACAATTTAATTGTTGATCTGCCGTGTCCAGCCCGAGTCGCCATTTTCAATAACGGCGACATCTTTCACGGCCCAACGACTATTTAGATAACGAATCACTATTTCTTCGACTTCGCAGCCTTCTGTTGACTCACAAGAAAAAGCGCAATGGCTCGGTCGCTTTCCAAAAATTCTTTCGTTTGATCGCGATTGAAACCGACGATCTCTGGATACAGCACTGACACGACAACTGCGGCCACTAACTTTTGCGCCATATGACGAGCATTGGCGTCATTCAGCCCATACGTATTTTGGTAGTACGCAGAAACCGCTTCAAGAACCCTTCCGTTCTTTCGAGTTTTAAACCATTTCGGTTCGTTGACCGCCAACCAACTCACGAGTCGGATCATGCGGACCAGTTCAGGACTCGGAAAAGTTTTGAAAGTTCCTTCCTCAACGATGCCAACAATGGATGCGCTCGCACGCGGAAAGACTTCAACAAAAAGTGGGCCTTTACCTCCGAAATAATCGGGGATGTAGCGGTGATGAGTTTTTGCCTGTGCCGCAATTTCGCGAATCGTCAATGATTCAGGGTCGCGAGTGAGCAAAAGGCGGAGTGCAGTGTCAACGAGACGCTGTTCAATATCCGCTCGACGAACATAAGTGCGTTTTTCAGGTTTCGCTGGCGCCTTTGATTTCGCAGGTGTTTTTGATTTGGCAACCATGTCTACAAACTAATCTCGCATATATGGTCAATCCAATTGTGCAACGAAAAGCAATCGTTACTGGCGCCGCCAACGGACTCGGATATGCAGTAGCAAAGTCTCTTGCGCAAGCCGGAACATCTGTCGGCATCTGCGACATAGATCCGCGCGTGATCGAAGTTGGCGAAGAGCTACGGCAGTGGACGGACATTGTTTATGCCGAGGTCGCCGATGTCAGCGAACCACAACAAGTGAAAGATTTTGTCGATAACGCCGCTCGGGCGATGGGCGGAATCAACATCGTCGTCAGCAATGCCGGCATCGTTCGACCAACGCAACCTACGAAAGATTCGTATGAACGCGCCATCCAAGATTTTGATGACGTCATCAATGTCAACTTGCGGGGTGTCTATCTCACGGGTCGCGCAGCGATTCCCCATATGCTCGCAACCGGTGGCGACATCGTGAACATCACGACCGACCACATACATACGTGTGGCTGGCCAGAACTGCTTGATCACACTCATGCCCAAGAGTGTCCGTGGAAAGACGTGCAGCGTCCGCCGGTTGGTAGCAAGAACTTCGATATATATGACTCGTCAAAGTGGGGCATCAAAGGAATCACCAACGCCTGGGCTCGCGACCTGGCACCGCACAAGATTCGCGTGAACTCGTTTGGTATGGGTGCCACTATTACCCCGATGTTTTTGAGTGTGCTGGGCGACCGACCATTGCCGTCGGGCACGATGCAAGCCGATGACGTGGCGGGTCTCATTGTCGAATTGATCGCTGAGGGTCCAGACGGTCGAACGGGTGATGATGTGCAAGTTTGGGCGGGTCACCCGACGGTCCTCCCCCCAATCGGTCTCGAAGGTCGATTAGCCATGAAGGATGCGGGCATAAACCTTAAAGAGATCCACCGACTTCAAGGGTCTTAAGCAGTCGAGTCATTGACTGATCAAGACCCTTTTTCATTTGTTCCGACAACTCATTCATATAACGATCTTGAGTCGATACAACAATCTCTATTCCACGATCAGCAACTCGCTTGCCAGCGGTTGTGATCTTGATCAGTGCACCGCGACCGTCACGTGGGTCGGCCTGCCGACTGATCAATCCCATCTTCTCTAAACGCGCCAACCGATTCGTCAAACCACTGGGTGTCACAAATGTTGCGGCCGAAATCTCTTTTGGCGTCAACTTGGCTCCTCGTCCATGCCGACGCAACGTGGCCAACACGTCAAACTCCCCCAAGTTGATTCCTAGGTCTTCGAGCTGGCGGGCAAGTTCATCGCTCACTGCCCGCACGATCGAGTTCAACTTCAGCGACAACTCCATTGATGCAAAGTTGAGGTCGGGTCTTTCGTCCGACCAGGTACGAATGGTCTCGTCAATCAGTTTGTCTACGCCCATGCCGTCACCCTAATTGCCTATTTACCTATTGCCAAGAAATAGTTTGATGTCGTACTATCTCATCTATGAGCAATCCGATCATCAAAGTCTCCGATGTTGCCTTCCCCCGCTTTCAGGGTCCCGACCTCGATGTCATGGAAACCTACTTAACGAACTTCGGCATGGTGCGATCGGCTCGTACCGACGATGCGTTGTACATGCGTGGCACCGACCCCGACCATCACGTTCACGTCACTCATCGTGGCGAGATCAGATTTATCGGCCTGACCTTCAACGCCACACTCGCCGATCTTGAAACTCTGTCACAAGCAACCGGTGCCCCGATTGAGCCATGCACCGACCCCGGTGGCGGCTCAGTCGTGCGCCTGACCGACCCCGATGGAAACCAAGTTGACGTCCTTGCCGACGCTCAACAATTAGAGCCACTTGAAGTTCGCAAACATGCCGCTTATAACAATGGTCAATCACGCCCACGTGCAGTCGAACTGCAACGAATTGAATCTGGCCCATCGCAAGTCAAACGATTCGGCCATGGTGTCATCAAGACAACCTCTCTTGCACGCCTCACAGCGTGGTACTCCGACACTCTTGGACTTCTCGGTTCGGACGACATGTACATCGAAGATCCCGAACAACCCATCGGTCGATTCATGCGTTGCGATCGTGGCGAGACTCCGACCGATCATCACTCGCTTCTCATTTTGGAAACTGGCGAAACGCGTCTTGGCCATTGCGCGTGGGAAGTTGCCGACTTTGATGACCTCATGGCTGGACGCGAACCCCTTCTTGCTTCGGGTGCTCGCCACTATTGGGGAGTCGGTCGCCACATTTTGGGCGGACAGATCTTTGACTATTGGAAAGACCCACTCGGCTTCACGATTGAACACTGGACCGATAGTGATCTGCTCGTAGCGTCAACTCCGTTGAACAAACATTCAATTTTCGCGGGCATCAATCAGTGGGGACCTAACCCGCCCGACGATTTGGATTTCTGATGGATCTCGGTATCAAGGGCAAGAATGCGATCATTGCCGCATCAAGCGCCGGTCTTGGCTTTGCTTGTGCAGAATCGCTTGCCAAAGAAGGTGTCAACGTTGTCATCAATGGACGTGATGCCGATCGTCTGAATGTGGCTGCCGAAAAACTGCGACTCACCGACACAGGTTCGGTCACAACAGTTGTTGGCGACATTGCTCTTGACGAAACCCGAGCCGCACTTCTCAATGCGTGTCCCCGCCCCGACATATTGATCACCAACAATGGCGGCCCGCCGCCTGGGCGCTTTCAAGATTGGGGTCGCGACAATTGGCTCAGTGCAGTCGACAGCAATATGTTGGCGCCATTGCTTCTTATCCGCGATGTGCTTGAAGGAATGGTCGAGCGCAAATTCGGGCGCATCATCAACATCACATCGGCCATGACCAAGAGTCCGTTGTCTCCTATGGGATTGTCGTCAGCTGCACGCACCGGTTTGATGTCGGTGGCAAAAGGTCTTTCGAAAGATGTTGCATCGTCAAACGTCACGATCAACAACATTCTGCCCGAACGCATTAACACCGACCGCCAACTGGGCATGGCCAAACTTGCCGTGCAATTCAAGGGCATCACACTTGAAGAGGCGTATGAAGAAATGGCACAAACGATTGCGGCTAAAAGGCTTGGTCGCCCCGAAGAAGTTGGCGACACATGTGCCTTCTTGTGTAGCGCTCAAGCCGGATTCATCTCGGGCCAGAGCATTCACCTTGATGGTGGCTCGTACGACGGTTTGTTCTAATGACAACTCAGTCCGATATTGATGTCTTGATTGTTGGCGCTGGTCCGGTCGGGATCAGCGCAGCGATGTTGTTGCACAAGATGGGCCATTCAGTGCGCATCATTGACCGACGCGAAGGTCCGCAACGGGCACCCGCAGCCCACGTCATTAATGCCCGCACATTTGAAGTGTGGCGACAAATCGGGGTCAACGTCGATCACTTACGCTCACTCGCCCAAGACCCAAAGGCTGCCGGGCAAGTTCATTGGGTGACCAAACTCGGCGGAACAGTTCTGGGTTCACTCCCATATGAACGTCAAGGCGACGAGATGTTGGCAATCACACCTACTCCCTTGCGCAACTTGGCACAACACATTCTTGAGCCAGTACTGGTTGATGAACTCTCAAGCATGGGTATCGCAGTCGAGTATTCAACGCAGTGGCTATCAATGATTCAAGAAGGCGAGAGTGTTGTTTCAACGGTGAGCCACGACGGAAACGACGAAGTCATCGTTGCCAAATATCTTCTCGGATGCGACGGTGCTTCAAGTGCTGTTCGCCGTGAGTCTGGAATCACGATGGAAGGTCCAGACAATTTGCAGAGCTTTGCCACGATTCACTTCACCGCCGATCTGTCGTCGCTCACACGTGAATGCCCTGGGGTGCTGTTCTGGCTTTGCGATCAAGGTATGGGTGGAACTTTGATTTCACACGGCAGCAACAACGAATGGGTGTACATGCACCCCGTCGATGCCGGCTATGTCATCAGCCAATCAGACGAAGAGTTTGAAGCCATGGTTCGTTCGGTCCTCATTGATGCTCAAGTCGACATCAAGATTCTCAGAACTTCCTCGTGGACCATGACCTCACAAATTGCCGACCGCTATCGCGATGGTCAAGTTTTCTTAGTGGGCGATGCAGCTCACCGCTTTCCGCCCTCAGGAGGCATGGGGCTAAACAGCGGCGTACAAGACGCTCACAACTTGGCTTGGAAACTGCACGCGGTTTTATCTAACCAAGCAACTGACTCACTGCTTGACACGTACGAACCCGAACGTCGCCCTGTCGCTCAACGCAATGCTCAGGCCAGTCTCGAAAATGCCTTCAAGATGTTCGAAGTATTTGAAGCACTCGGTAAACCCAATCAGGAAGGCCTTATCGACGCCATCAATAATCAGCAGACCCATTTCGACATGTTTGGTTTGCAGATGGGTTACCGCTACGAACTTGAGGGAACAACGACCCCTCTTGCGCCACTCAGCGATGACATCATTCGCAACTACACGCCTTCAAGTGAACCTGGCAGTCGCCTACCTCATGGTTGGTTGATACGAGACGGGAAAACGATTTCATCGCTTGATCTCATTGATCTCACACAAGCAACAGTCATTATCGGACCTTCCGCCCATGTGAGCTACAACTGCTTGCAAGTCGGCCGCGACTTTGAAGATCCAAATGCCTGGTGGAGCAAGGTGCTTGGCCTTTCAAGTGATGCCTGCCTGACAGTTCGCCCCGACCAACACGTCGCCTCACGCGATCTGGTCGGGAAAAGCTGAGGAAACCTGCCACTTCGCCAGACCAGATTGAGTTAAATCGCGGTGAGGTTCGGCGTACGCGAAGCCTTAATTCGACGAATCACAAAGTCCGCGCCTAGCAAAAGAAGCGCGCTCATTCCCCACAGCGGATAAATGACGCCGAGCACTACCGCCACAATGCCGACAGTTTTCTGAGTCTTGTATTCGACGGGCCGACGAGGAACGCCCAACGAACCCTTGCGACGACGACGCAACCACATGTTGAGGGCCGATGAAATGCTCACGATGACCATGACGCAAACAAGAGTCAAAACGATGCGGTTGATCACTCCGAACTGAGTTCCCATATGGGTCTGCACACCAAGTTCGGCAACCCGTTGAATTGCTCCCCAAGTGTCGGCATCGCTCGTACCTAACGTCTTGGCACTGAACTGATCAAGATATAGCGCACCTTGTTGACCAAGTGAAGATGGCCATGGATTCATCACCACAAACGCACCGTACGAAGTTGACCCATCGTCGTTCACCGTGTCGGTCGGTGGAGCGATCGAGAATCCAGCCAACATTTTTTCTTCTTGCGCGGCGCGATAAATCGCTTCAAGACCAACTCGCTCGGCGGGTGCTGGTGCCGGCATCGGATCCATGTTGTGCGATCCATCTTCTGACATATCCATTCCGGGCATATCCATCGATCCACCCGAGGTGGGAACCGAATCTTCTTGTGATGCCCACGGAATCTTCATTCCGTTGCGAGCCAGATCTCCAACCTGAGGAATATTTGAGGGCGGTCCAGAGATCTCCCAGAAATTCTCAGTATTCGGAGTCACTTTTGCAGCAACCGCCGAAAATTCACTGCCCCAGAAAGTGGCCCACGGCAAACCAGTCACCACAAAGAAAATCAAACCTGAACCCAACAAAACACCCGACGACGCGTGAATATCGCGCCACATTGGGCGCCCGCCTTCTTTGAATCGTGGAATAAACAAACGCTTCTTTGAGCGCTTGCGCGGCCACCACATGTACAGACCACTGACCGCGAGAATCAAACCCCACCCAGCAATGATCTCCACTGCAACTTCACCGATTTCAACCGTGCGAAACGCTGGACCATCTCCGAAGATTCCATACAACGATGGAATCGGCATGGTGAATTGACGCGGGAGAATCGAACCGTGGGTCTCATTCGCAAACGACACCAAGCCTTTGTCGGGTCGCAATGTTCCGAGTACTTCACCGGTGTACTGATTCACAAAGACATTGCGCGGAGTGCCATCTGCATCGCCCATTGAAAAGGTGTTCGAAAGATCTTTTTCTTTAGCAGGCGTGACCGACCAAAACTCATAGTCGGGATACGCAGCCTGAACAGCCTGCATTTGATCATCAAGTGACACCTCTTCACCAGATGGTTCAACGGTGTACAACGAACTGTGCTGTACATGATTAATCGGTTCTGCATACAACACGACGAGGCCAGTGAAAGCGAACCATAGAAGGGCTGGCATGATAATCAACCCTGCTAAGAAATGGAGCCTCCACAAGCGACGCCACAGTGCGCCTTTGGCAGACGGTTCATCATTGATGTCGGGCACGGCGAGTTCAGATTCGGTACTGGTCACAAGCCATCAGTCGTTCAGTGCACCAATAAGTTCCCAACTAGCCGATCTGGTCGGGAAAAGCTGAGGAAATCTGCCACTTCGCCAGACCAGATCGGTCAAGTACCGTGTGTCCATGGCGAAATACGAAGGAACCCTTGAGTCGGTTCAGCAGCATCGCTTGCCCCAGTGGTTCGATGACGCGAAATTTGGGTTATTCATTCACTGGTACCCCGCCTCGGTTCCGGCTTATGCCCCATTAACCGAAGATCTCTTTGCCCAGACCGCCAAGTATGGCGATGTCGTGGCGTTCACCGAGTCGCCTTATGCCGAGTGGTACGTGAACTCGCTCGCCATTGAAGGTTCGTCGGTTCAGAAACATCACGCCGAGGTATATGGCAATAAGCCTTATGACGAATTCGTGGACGAGTTCTTTGTAGCGGTACACGAGTGGGATCCCGACGATTGGGCTGATGTCTTTGCCCAGTCACATGCCAAGTACATCGTGATGGGCACACGACACATTGACGGTGCAATCATGTGGCCCACCGAACGACACAACCCATTCAAAGGACCGCGGTACACATCACCGCGCGATCTTGTCGGTGAAGCCTGCGATGCAGCACGCAGTGTTGGAATGCGCGCTGGTTTGTACTACTGCGGTGGGCTTGACCTAACCTTTCAGGGACTTGGTTACAACGGCTGGCTCAGCATGTTGATGGCCACGCCACAGTCTGATGAGTACAAGCAATACGCCACTGCTCACTACATGGAACTCATTGATCGTTATTCACCAGATTTGCTATGGAACGACGTGGGCTGGCCCGGTGGAGGTGCTGGTGCGCTGCAACTCATGGCCGACTACTACAACATCAACGAAAATGGAGTTGTCAACGATCGCTTTGACATGATCGGCGTCGTGCAGGGCAGCGCACATTGCGATTACATCACTCCTGAATACTCATCGGGACTTACTGCGCCTGGACGAAAGTTTGAAGTGTGTCGCGGAATCGGCATGAGCTTTGGCTATAACCAACTCGACGACGAGACGACCTATGCCTCAGCCGCCGAACTCATTCACCTACTCATTAACAGCGTTGCCGATGGTGGAAACTTATTACTCAATATCGGACCCAAAGCCAACGGAGAAATTCCTGACATTCAGAAGCAACGACTGATTGAGATTGGGCAATGGCTCGAGATCAATGGTGAAGCAATTTTCGATTCACACAAACTTGAAATGAACACACTCTCAGCATCTGATGGTTCAGTTGTACGACTCACGCAAGGTACTGATGGCGCAACGTATGCCATGATCCTCGCAACAGCGCAAGACTCATTCACGATTTCAGGATTGCCAAGGGGAACTGTTGAACTACTCGGATCAAATGAGCCAGTTCAACGCGATGGCGACGTCGTCATCTTGCCTTCCCAACACCCGCAGCAACCAGCCGTGACACTGCGCATTTCTTGACCGATCTGGTCTGACTAAGTAGTAGTTTTCCTCAGCTTTTCCCGACCAGATCGCCTTAGGGCCAGAGGGGTTGATCAACTGTCCACGAAACGGGATGACCCCACGTTTCTTGGAACGCCACTTCATGAGGTTGCTGACGCTTGGCAACTCCCCACTTACCCGTCGGGTAACCAAGAGTGATCATCGCCATCGGCACCCACTCACCAACCGCCGGAGCACCTAACAAATCGAGCACTTGTTGAGTGTGCTTCTTAAACAACAGTGTCGTCAACGATGTTCCAATACCTTCAGCGGTCGCAGCCAATTGCAAGCTCCACAAAGCAGGGAAGATGGAGCTCTCACCATTGGGCTTGCCCCATGCGAACAACAGC
>Ga0209358_10001431_pt1 | contig 18922 bp, 22 predicted proteins | sample LauGreFa1BDMLBSN_2_FD_187574 | JGI IMG/M metagenome (GOLD analysis project Ga0209358, IMG submission 187574) | Freshwater lake microbial communities from Lake Michigan, USA - Fa13.BD.MLB.SN (SPAdes) (version 2) | ecosystem: Environmental > Aquatic > Freshwater > Lake | place: Lake Michigan, USA... | reverse complement strand
CTGTACCAAATACGATGGGACCACCTGCATATACAGTTTGGTGCGCTCCTGCCGTGGCTATATCTGAATTTGAACTTGTGAATCCAACCATGTAAACATTGCCTGCGGCATCGGTAATACAGGAATTACCTCTTTCTTCTCCGTTCGGCCATACTTGTCCGGTACCTGTGTAATAAGTACCCCAAGCTCGAACATTTTGAGCCATGGTAATTGTTGCAAATCCGAAGATTGCAATTGCTGTCATGAGTAAATTTGTCTTTTTCATGTTTTGTTTTTTTTATTGTTTAAGCATTGAGCAATTTTGTCTTAAGCTTGCCCTTAACGTTTTTGGGCTTGGCGAAGGTGGGGTTTAGAAAGTACTAAAGTTCAAATTTAGTACAAAAGCTAATAGAAAGTACAAATGTTCAGCCTAGTACTAAAGCCCCACTTTTGCCAAACCCATGTTATGTGCAGCCTTTTTTCTTTCATTGTTTTTTATTCGTGTTCACAGCCACAATGTTTGTTGCTTTTTGCTTTGTAAAAACATTCTCTTCCTTCTTTAAATGCAAAATATGAAAGTCCAAGTGTCCCAATACTGTCAATATATGCAAAGTTTGTCAGTTGGTAAATTCCGCTACTTATTAGCAACACTATTGACATATAAATACAAACTCTTGTACATTCTGCATCTGCAAGTATTGCGTCAGAGTTTAGTTCTTTTCCTGTCTTCGTCTTACCGATAATTAAAATCCACATTATAAGAATTGAAATTATTGAAATAACAACTCCCCAAAAAGTTGTTTCGGGTTTGTGTCCTGTCCAAATGTTATAAATACTTGTCGTTACAAGTCCAACAACTAATGCGTAAAATGAAAATCCTGTTATTCGTAAAGCAGTTCTTTCAAAATCGTCTCTGTTGCTGTTTGGTTGTTGTTGAATACGAAGAACCATATGTGCAATTCCAAGCCCTGAAATTACTTCTATAAAACTGTCAACACCAAAGCCAAACAACGCTAAACTTTCGTCTTCGTAACCAAGATAAGTCGCTAAAATTCCTTCTGCAATGTTGTAAATAATCGTAAAAATAGCAAGTCCAAACGCTAACTTATAAAGTCGTTTTTTATCAATTCTTTCTGTCACAGTTACTTCCATTTTTCTGTCAATTTATTGTTCGTATGTCGGTTTCGTAAGGTTGCACATAACTACCTTATACTCGATACTTTCCTTCGCAAATTGTATACACGTAATATGTATATGCGAAGAAATATCACTTTTTGTCAATATATATGTTTTACAAATCATCAAAAGGACTTTTTATGTGTTGAATATTCTTAGTACTTACATGAGTGTATATCTCTGTTGTTTTGCTACTATTATATCCCAATAATTCTTGAATATATAGCAATACAGTACCACCTTCTGCGAGACATGTCGCACAACTATCCAATACCCATTTCGCACGCTATTTGAATCCTATTCACTACCTTTAACAATTCCCCTGATAGTCCTACATCTCAACTATTTCTTTCCTATACATTAAACCTAAAATACATGATGTCCCCATCGTGCACGATATACTCTTTACCTTCTACTTTATATAAGCCAGCTTCTTTAACTGCTGCTTCATTTCCTAATCTTTGTAAATCAGCATATTTCATCACTTCAGCACGAATAAATCCTTTTTCGAAGTCTGTATGAATTACACCTGCAGCTTGTGGCGCTGTTGAATCTTTTTTAACAGTCCAGGCTCTTACTTCTTTTTTTCCAGCTGTTAAATATGTTATTAAACCTAATAAAGAATATGCTTCTTTGATTACACGATATAATCCCGGTTCTTCCATTCCCATATCTTGTAAAAATAAATCTCTGTCTTCATTATCTAATTGAGCAATTTCAGCCTCGATTTTAGCACAAATAGGAACCACGATAGAACCCTGAGCTTCAGCATAAGCTTTTACTTGGTCAATATATGCATTACCTGTTTTTAAGCTTTGTTCATCTGTATTTGCTATAAACATCACAGGCTTATCTGTAAGCAAAAACAAAGATTTCATCAATGGTTTATAGGTGTCATTAACTGGAAATAAGTGAGCAGTTTTTCCAGTATTTAAAAAATCGCGTAATTCAATCAATATTTCTAATTCATCTTTAGCTTCTTTGTCTTGCCCACGCGCTTTTTTAGTAACTGTTTCTATTCTTTTTTCTACTGATTCTACATCTTTTAAAAGTAATTCAGTATTAATGGTTTCAATATCAGAAAGTGGATTTACCTGATTTGATACATGGACAACATTTTCGTCTTCAAAACAACGTACCACATGGGCAATTGCATCAACTTCTCGAATATGAGATAAAAACTGATTACCTAATCCTTCGCCAGATGCAGCACCTTTCACTAATCCAGCAATATCAACAAATTCTATCGTTGTTGGCACTGTTCTTTCTGTAGAATATAGCGCATCCAATACCGCTAATCTTTCATCTGGAACATTCACAATGCCTACATTGGGATCAATTGTACAGAATGGATAATTTGCTGCTTCTGCTTGAACTGATGAGGTTAAAGCATTAAATAATGTTGATTTTCCTACATTTGGAAGGCCTACAATTCCACAGGCAATACCCATGATTTCTCTTAGATAAATATGATACAAGTATTGTTATAATCAGACAAAATTACTGTTTTATGCTGATTACTTGATTGTCTGTGCTAAAAAATGTAGAATATATTTCATTTCAATTCCTTATTTAACAAGATATATTAGTAAGATTATATATTCATTCTATGAAAAATACCAATACTGTTTTATCTGATTCCTTTACCGATCTCTTAAAAGGACTTGGTATTAAAAAATCTGTAAAAGAAGGAGATATTATCCTTCAAGAACATGCATATCTTAATTCGATACCAATAGTACTAAGTGGAAGCATTAAAGTTCTTCGCACAGATGAAGATGGAAGAGAAATACTACTCTATTATATCAAACAAGGTGAAAGCTGTATTATGTCTTTTTTGGGCGGAATTCACCAAGATACCAGCAAAGTAAAAGCTATTGCAGAAGAAGATTCTGAAATATTATTTATCCCTATTCATGCCGTTGGTATGTTATTAAAAGAGTATCCAGAATGGTTAGAATATATATTTTCTCTCTATCATAAGCGTTTTGAAGAGCTTTTAGATGTTGTGAATGCTGTTACTTTTAAAAAAATGGATCAACGCTTAATTGATTTTCTCAATAAAAAAGTTGAAATCACAAAAAGCAATGTATTATCTATTACTCATGAACAAATTGCTTCTGAATTAGGTACAGCAAGAGTTGTTGTGTCCAGACTCTTAAAACAATTAGAAGAAATGGGGTCTGTAAAGCTAGGTAGAAATAATATTACTGTTATGTAACATTTGTAACGAAAATCTCTGTTTTAACATATGATATTTGTATTATTAATTTAGGTGTCATTCTATGAAAAAGAATATTGGTTCTGCTGATAAGATTATTCGATTAACTGCATCAGCAATATTAGTGTATCTGTATTCAGCAAAAGTTGTAGATGGTATATTAGGCACAGTTCTTTTAGGTGCCGCTTTTACATTAACTATAACATCATTTATTAGTTTTTGCCCATTATATTCAATCTTGGGATTCTCTTCTTGTACTATATCTTCTAAATCATAGGTTTTTAATGAACAATCAATGGGATTTACGATTTAGTGGTTCTGAATATGTATATGGAATAGATCCAAATGCTTTTTTTGCCGAACAACTTGAATCTTTACCGATTGGACATATAGTATTTCCTTGCGAAGGAGAAGGCAGAAATGCTGTATATGCAGCATCAAAAGGATGGAATACTATTGCTTTTGATGGGAGTTTTCAAGGTAAAGCAAAAGCTGAACTTTTGGCAAATGAAAAAAAGGTAGATATTCATTATCTAATAGGAAATGCAGAAACAATTGAATTTCCTTTAGATTCATTTGATTGTATTGCTTTAATCTATGCGCATTTTCCCGATACAATCAGATCAATGATACATCAAAAAATGGTGACATGGCTTAAACCTGGCGGAACACTTATTTTGGAAGCTTTTAATCCTTTACAAATTCCTTATACTTCCGGCGGACCTAAAGACATTTCTATGCTCTATACCAAACAGATGATGATGTCTGATTTTAAAGAACTTTCAACAATTGTTCTATCTGAAGAACAAACTGTATTGAATGAAGGGCCTTTACATCAAGGAATTGCACAAGTATTACGATTTGTTGGAAGAAAAACGATATGACAATGAAGAATATAGTAATCACAAGTATAGGTATAATTGTAGGCGCTCTTGCTGGATATCTATACTATGCTTATTGGGGTTGTACACATGGTTGTATGATAACTTCAAAACCATTACATAGCAGTGTATATGGTGCTATAATGGGTGGAATTTTTTTCTCTATTTTTCATTCTCCTACATATAAAAAGGATTCTTAATGGATATCAAAACATTAATCGCAGAAAAAAAAGGTACTATTGTCGATGTTAGAACACCTGGTGAATTTATGGGTGGTCATGTAGTTGGATCGATAAATATACCACTACAAGAACTTGAGTCTAGATTAGACGAAATACACTCTTTACAAACCCCTTTGATTCTATGTTGTGCTTCGGGAGGAAGAAGTGGTATGGCGCAACATATCTTAAAAAATCAAGGTATTGATTGCGTAAATGGTGGTGGTTGGATGGAAGTAAATTCTTATTGTTCACATAATTGAGTTAATAATGTTTAATATATTAAAAGAGCTTTTGGGTTTTGGACCTAAAGTTGATATTTCAGCTCTATTGAAGCAAGGTGCTATTATTGTTGATGTGAGATCTCCAGGTGAATATGCAGGTGGACACAGTAAAGGTTCTGTCAATATTCCTTTGGATTCACTGAGAAATAATCTAAAAAAGCTACCAGATAAGGAAAAACCAATTATTACTTGTTGTGCTTCTGGAGCAAGAAGTGCTTCTGCTACATCTTTTCTGAAGTCTCAGGGATATACAAATGTCCATAATGGTGGCAGTTGGTATAATGTAAAGCAATAGTATTCTATATAGTTTATCCATCTATTTTTAGAAATTTAATGTATAAAATCATGAAAAATATATTCGGTGCATTGTTTATTTCTGGTGTTTTTTTGTTTTTAGGTTGCTCTAAAACACAAACACAGAATGCTAAAAATTTACTATCATCTCAGGAATTTTCTGATTCTTTATCAAGTATCCAAGATGAGATAATTCTAGATGTAAGAACACCCGCTGAATATGCTGGTGGGCATATACAAGATGCTATTAATATAGATTGGAATAATGGTGATTTTGAACAAAAGACATCATCTCTTGATAAAAAAAAGACAATTATGGTGTATTGTTTAAGTGGTGGAAGAAGTTCTGCTGCTGCTTCCTTTCTTCGATCTGCAGGATATTCTAATGTTAAGGAATTAGATGGTGGTATGATGGCTTGGAGGGCAGAGAATCTTCCTATTTCTATGGAACAAGCATCACAAAAAAAGGGATATTCAAAAGAACAGTTTACTTCTTTGCTTCAAGCACATTCTATGGTTTTAATAGATTTTTATGCTGATTGGTGTAAACCTTGCAAACAATTACAACCAATTTTAGAAGAAATTGCTTTAGAGAACAAATCAACTCTCAAAATTATCCGTATAAATGCAGATGAAAACCCTGATTTATGCAGAGAATTGGGCATTGATGGTTTGCCATATCTTCAATTATATAAGCAAAAAAGTATAGCTTGGTCTCATATGGGTTTTATTGATAAACAAACGATATTATCTCAGATTAAATAAAAGAAAAGCCATTCAATTTGAATGGCTTTTTTTATGCAGCGATTAAAATGGAATATCGTTTTCCGACATATTCGAAGAAAACTCTCCTTTAAAATCTATTGGTTCAGGTGCGGGAAGCTCATCTGATTGCGATTGCTGCGGTTTTGGATCTAATAACATAATATTATCTGCTACAATTTCAGTTATATACTTTTTTATCCCTTCTCTTGTATCATAACTTCTATTACGAATCTTACCCTCTATAAATAACTTAGAACCCTTATGCACTAATTTGTGTACGATATCGGCAAGATTTCTGTATTGGGTATTCCACACAACAATATTATGCCAATCAGTGTGCTCATGCAAAGTTCCATTTTTATCCTTCCATGAATCTGTAGTTGCTAAGCTAAATGTAGCAACACCCATTCCTGAAGATGTAAAATTGAATTCAGGTTGTTTTCCTACATGACCAATCAACATTACTTTATTCAATGATCGTGACATTGTTAATTCCTTGAAATTGTTAAACTTCTTACCCCTCTTAAAGGATTATTACAAACACAATTTATTAAAATCTTAAACAGGAATATGCACTGATTTTTCTCATCAAATAGACCAAAAAAAAAGGTGACTACAATGTCACCTTTTTTTGTTTGATACTTTTTATTATCCTTTATATTCAGCTACTTCTTTAATTGCCCTAGTGGCAGTTAAAGAGCCTCCATCTCTTCTTTGTATTGCTACTAATGCAGAAGCATATATTTCTCGCCATGTTAAACCGAATTTTATCATGAGTTCTTCTGGTTCGCCACTACCACCGAAAGAATCTTTTACACCAACAAATTCCATTGGAACAGGATGATTTTTTACAATGGCTTCTGCAACAGCACCGCCTAAACCAGCATGAACCTGATGTTCTTCTGCGGTTACGATTGCTCCACATTCGCGAGCTGCGGCGGTAATTGTTTCATAATCGAATGGTTTAATAGATGGACAATTTATCACTCTTGCTTGAATACCTTTTTCTGCTAATTTTTCTGCAGCAAGCATTGCTTCCCATACCATAGAACCACATGCGATTAAAGCCACATGATTACCTTGGCGCAGAACTTGAGCTTTACCTATTTCAAAAGGATGTTCTGGTGTAGTAAACAAAGGTACAGGAGAACGACCAAAACGTATATATGCAGGACCATTCATTTCGCCAATAGCAATGGTTGCTTTTTTTGCTTCTTCATAATCACAAGGCACGATAAGTGTCATATGTGGAAGTGTACGTAAAAAAGCGACTTCTTCTAATACTTGGTGTGTTGCGCCATCTGGGCCAACGCTTATACCAGAATGTCCACCACCAATTTTTACATTTGCTTCATTATAACACACAGATATTCTTAATTGATCTGCATTTCTTAATGCACAAAAGGCACCATAACTGGCAAAAAACGGGATTTTTCCTGATAAGGCTAATCCAACTGCAATTGTTGTTGCATTTTGTTCTGCAATTCCGATAGAGAAAAAACGATCTGGGAATTTTTCTTTAAATAAAGATGTCATCACAGAACCTGTAATATCGCCACCCAACACTACAACATTGCTATGTCTTTCACCTAATATTACTAAACCATCACCAAAACCAAATCGAGTTGGTTTAGATCCATATTGATTTAACTCTTCCATTTCTGTTTTTCTCTAATTAAGATATAAGTATAATGTTCTTTAGTATGTATTTTTAAGTTTATTGACAATACAATCACTTTGTATTAGTTCAATAATACTTGATTGATTTGTAAACCAGTCTTCGGTTCCATTTGCTTCTATTTCTACGGCAACACGGTTTTCTAATAAACAATAGATATTCAACATTTCTTCATTAGGACTATATCTGCTATAGCCTGATCCATGAGGTAAAATAATTTTTTGTATATCCATTCCTATTTCTGTGTTGTTCGGCATGATATATCTATCTGCAATAGAAGATGCTTGTCCAGCATAATCCATATATGTAATCTTCATATTTCCTTTTGGAAACACATATTCAGCAGATGTTTTTGTAATCGTAACTCCGTCTACCAAAGATCTTCCGCTAGATGGAGATAACATAGAAACGCCATGAACACTTAATGGTAAACAAGCTTTTAACTCTTTAGCTGGTATACCTTGTAATAATTTTTTATCTACTTGTATTGCTGGTTTTTGTTTGTTTTCTTCGGGTTTACCAAAAGATAAAGGTAAAGAATTACCAGTTTGTTTTACTTCTTGTGGTGAATCTTTTGTGACACAAGAAGTTAATAGTACGATCAATACAAGTAAGTGAAAAATAAAAAGGTTTTTCATTTTAGAGTTCTTCTAATGCTTGAATAGCTTGTGTTTCATTTGGTGGCATTCCGTGCCATTTATAACTGTCTTCCATAAATGAAACGCCATGACCCATAAAGGTTTTTGCAATAATTGCTGTTGGACGCCCTGTTTTGTTTTTTTGATTATTCAAAAACACATCGAAAGCTGCTTGTAATTCTTCAAAATTATGTCCATCGCACACAACTGTGTCAAAACCAAAAGCTCTACACTTTTCATCTATTGGATATACATCCATTACATCTTTTAGTCTACCATCTATTTGACAATCATTATTATCTATTATCCAGCAAAAATTATCTAGCTTAAAATGGTAGGCACTCATAGCAGCTTCCCAGATAGATCCTTCTTGTAATTCTCCATCACCGGTTAAGCAGTACACTTTTTTTTCTGTTTTATCTAATAATTTATCACTCATAGCCATTCCAACAGCTATTGAAATACCTTGTCCTAAAGATCCAGAAGACGTTTCAATTCCTGGTAAACCCATATCTCTTCCTGGATGTCCTTGTAAACGAGTATTGTATTTTCTTAACGTTGCTAATTCTGCTTTAGGAAACATACCTGCATTTGCTAGGGTAGCATATAAAACAGGACACATATGTCCAGCGCTTAGAACAAAACGATCTCTATGTTCATAGAATGGATTATGAATATCAAAGTCCATATTTCCATTAAAGTACAGAGTAGTAAAAATATCAGATGAACCTAAAGGGCCTCCACTATGTCCAGAGCCTGCAGTTACTAGCATTTTTATGATATCTCTTCTGATTTCTCTAGCTATAACAGACAATTCTTCAGATGATTTTCTTTTATTTTCAAAACTGATTTGTTCAAATTCTACATTCATATTTATTCTCTTTAATTGTTTACAGTTAATGTTTGATAAACATTGGTGTTCTTTCTTTTATCCAAGTATCTGCTACTTTTACAATATCCGCAACTGTTCCTTCTTTAAATGGGGATTGTAAATTTCCTTCTTTTACTATCTCTAAAAAGGTTTTACTTCCGCCAATTTCACAGATATGTAAATAATCTTTCATTGCTTCTTTTTGATTTTCTCTAGATTTTACCCAGAATTGTAAAGCACAAATTTGTGCTAAGGCATAATCTATATAGTAAAATGGTGTTTTATATATATGAGCTTGTAATTGCCAAACCCTACCTTGGCTTGCAACTGGATTATCATCATATTTTCTCCATGGTAAATACTTCTGCTCCATGGAAATCCAGTTTTCTAATCTTTGTTGTGGCTTTGCTTCTGGATTATCATAAATCCAGTGTTGAAACTCATCTACAGCACATGCATATGGAAGAAATATTAAAGATTTTACTATATGATAATATTTAAATTTATCTGTGTCTGGACCAAAGAAATTCTCCATCCAAGGCCATGTAATATATTCCATACTCATTGAATGTATTTCACATGCTTCATAAGAAGGCCAACGATATTCAACAGGTTTATGTATTCTGCTCATAAAACTCTGTAAGGCATGCCCTGCCTCATGAGTTAATACTTCTATATCATGGGTAGTACCATTAAAATTTGAAAATATAAATGGTATACCATAAGAAGCAAAACTTGTGCAATATCCTCCAGGTGATTTATTTGGTCTATTTACCAAATCCATCAAACCTTGCTCGCGCATCATCGTAAAAAAGCTATCTGTTTCTGGAGATAATTCTTTATACATTTCAGATGCTCTTTCAATAATCCAATCTGGATCTCCTTGTGCTTTAGGATTTCCATCAGCAAACAATAAATTTTCATCATGAAAAAACAATTCAGAAAGACCTAATCTTTCTGCTTGCTCTTTCTTAAATCTATGTACCAATGGTACTATAACTTCAAGAATTTGTTTTCTAAATACTGCTACTTCATTTCTTGTATATTCTGTTCTTCCAAGCTCTTTATATGCTAATTCTGTATAATTATCAAAACCTAGTTTTTTTGCTGTTTTGGTTCTTATTTTAACAAGAGAATCATATATAGTATCTAGGGATTCTGCTTTTTCACCAATAAAACTATATAGTTTTTGTTGTGCTCTTTTTCTAGTTTCTCTATCTGGAGATAATATGATAGGTGATAATGAAGAGATATTATGAATCTTCCCATCAAATTCGATTTGAGCTGAAGCCAAAATTTCTGAATATTTTTTGGTTTGTTCAGACTCTTCAATCATATCTTCTTTGATTTCAGGTTTGAATGTTTGTAAACCCAATTCGATTTTTTCCAGAAATAGAGATCCCCAAACTTTTTCTATTTCTTTTCTAAATTCAGAATTAACAATCGCTTTTGTAAATTCTGTATTCCATTCACTAATAGTCGGTGAGTGTTGATCTAAAAATTCTTTTTCTGTTATAGCCCATTCATCTTTTACATTTTGTGTCAAACGAACATTTGCATAACTAGATAAAGTACCTAATTGCATCCTTAATTCATTCCATGAATCTAGAATATCTAATTGCTGTTCAGCAGATTTTGCTTGATTAAAGTCTTTTTGTAATTCAGAATATTTTAATTTTAAACTCTCCATATCTGGTCTGGTATATGGAATATCTGAGAAAGATATTTTATTTGGTACTAATGACATATATTTCCTGTCTATCTCAAAGTATATAATGCTGTGTATAATAATTCAGCAAATTTAACATAATCTTTTCAATTAATGCCCCTTAGAAGCTCGATAGAATCTAATGATACACCATATATATTTTTTTTAATATGATGCATATACATTTTTCAGAATCTTTGCCATCTGCTATCATATGTTTGAATGGTACTTTACCAAATGCAGATTTTTATACGTTTTTTCCAGATTGTCCTATTATTGCGGCCGATGGTGCTGCTAATACCCTTTTATTACAGGGAATTATACCTTCTGTTATCATTGGAGATTTAGACTCTTTTACTCCTTCTTTATTACCAGATTTCTCTACTACAACTGTTATTAAAGAAATAAATCAAGAAATCAATGATTTCGAAAAATCCTTGATATATGCTTTAAAAAATCAGTTCAGACATATCTTAATTGTTGGATTTCAAGGTGGAGATTTAGAACATACATTAAATAATGTAAGTGTTTTATGGAAACTGTTTTCTCGTTTTTCTAGTATTATTATAGCCGATCTACATAATCGAATTGGTATTCCTTTTGATCAGAGTTTTATTTTTTCATCAGCAAAGATTGGTGAAATTATTTCGCTAATTCCTTCACCTTCTGCTTTGATTACAACAAAAGGATTAACATGGAATCTTCAAAAAGAAGTGTTAGAACTGAGTATTCGTGAAGGTGCCAGAAATTCTGTGTCTGCGAATTTTCCTGAAATACATATACATTCTGGAAGAATTTTATTCTTTTGCGAAGCACGATTTCCTCTTATCCCAGAAATCCACATATAATCCCTCTTATATATCTTATATATTTTTAATTAGATAATACATATAGTAATATATCTTGTGGAAAAGTGGAAAAGCCTGTGGGTAATCAATTTTTTTCTTCTTAAACTCTTAATTTAAACAAAGTTTTAATGTCTTTTTTGTTGTGGAAAATATGTTGATTAAGTTGTCTATAATTAACACCCATGTTGATAAAACAAAAACACCATACATTATATTCACAATATCCAACACTCAAATAATGCTTTTCCACAATTTTATACCTTAAGTGGATAAAAATGTGTATAAATAAAAACTCTATAACTTATTTTATATCATAGGTTTACATAATGACAATTGCTATTGGATCAGATCATGCTGGTTTTACAAGAAAAACAGAAATTGCAGACTACTTACAAAAGGCTGGATATACTATTATAGATGTAGGTACATTTTCATTAGTCTCTGTAGATTATCCTGATTATGCAAAAGCTGCTTCTGTTTTGGTTTCAGAAGGAAAAGCAGATAAAGCAATTATCATTTGTGGAAGTGGTATTGGTGTATCTATAACAGCAAATAAAATCCAAGGAATTAGAGCTGCTAATTGTTTAACAGAAGAAATGGCATTTTTAGCTAGACAACATAATGATGTGAATGTATTAACTATAGGCGAACGATTAGTTGATAAAGAAAAGGCTATAGCCATAGTACATGTATTTCTACATACTGAATTTGAAGGTGGACGTCATACAAACAGAGTGAATAAAATTCATTCAGATACAGGTTGTTAAGAAAAAGCAATAGAACCTAAAATTTGAGGTTTTGAAATTCCTGTTGCTTCTTTTAAAGATCCAGGTAATCCAGCTAATGATCTCCAACCCAAATAAGCAAAACAAAGTGCTTCTTTTGCATCTGCTGGTATCCCTAATTCTTCTGAAGTATAGAAAGAAAAATCTGGTAATTGGTTTTTTAATTCTTGTACCAAAACAGGATTATGTGCTCCGCCTCCAGTAATCAAAACCCTTGCTTTATGGGGACCAAACAATCTAATATTTTCCGCTATACTCCATGCTGTATAATCAGTTAATGTTCTTATTATATCTTCACCAGGAAATGTATTAACAAAAGAAACTTCTAAAATATCTTGTAATAATTGTTTGTTGAAAAACTCTCTTCCTGTAGATTTTGGTGGTTTTTCTGTGATAAATTCCAATTCACAGAGATTATCCCATAATCTGTTTATTCTACGACCAGCTTTAGCAAATGATCCATTCGTATCATATTTTTTCCCAAAAAAAGATATCATTGCTTCATCTATTAGAATATTACCGGGGCCTGTATCAAAAGCTGATAATTGCAATGTTGAATCGGCAGGAATTATAGTCATATTAGCCATTCCACCAATATTAATTGCTATAGTATCTACTTCGCTATCACATAAAAACTCTTTGTCAAAAATCGGTACCAAAGGTGCACCTTGGCCTCCAAGAGCTATATCCGCCGATCTAAAATCACCGATAGAACAGATTTGAGTTAAAGCAGAAAGTGCAGGTATAGAAATTAATTGATAGGTGTGTCCTGAATAACTATTATTTTCACTTGGTGGAGAATGCCAAACGGTTTGTCCATGTACACTTAATAAATCAATAGAATTTCTATCGAGAGAGAATTCATCAAGATATTGATTAACTATATTGGCATGAGCATGTGTAATCTCTTTTTGCAGAAAAGAAATATCTTTGATTGAAATTTCATGTTGAATACATTGTTTGATGTTCTCTCTTAATTCCTGATCCATAGGATATGTTTTCCAATGAAACAATTCAAATTGGTGTTTACCGTTTTGAGAGACAGAAAAACAGCTGGCACAAATATCTATTCCGTCTAAAGAAGTGCCACTCATCATACCCAGAACTATTCGTGGTTTAGACAACCACTCTTTATGTAAATTGTTAAAATTCATTGTGTTATATGAAAATAGGTTTGATTGGTTATGGAAAAATGGGTAAAGAAATAGAGAAATTGGTTCTTGAAACTACCCATGAAATTACGGCAATATATACTTCTGATAAACTATTTCTTGCTGATATGTCGCCAAACTGTGATGTATTGATAGATTTTTCATTTCCATCAGAAGTAGAATCACATATCAAACATGCTATCTTATGTAAAAAAAACATAGTAATTGGCACAACAGGTTGGTATGATAATATTCAATTAATCTCAAGTATGATTAATAATTCTATTGGTTGTGTATATAGCGGTAATTTTTCTCCTGGTGTACACATTATGAGAAAAGTAACAAAAGAGCTTTCGTTATTATTGTCTTCAATCGGACAATATGATATATCTATTTTAGAGGAACATCACAGACACAAAATAGATTTTCCAAGTGGTACATCTTTACAATTAGCAGCAGAAGTTTTAAGTGTTTTTCCTGATAAAACTACTATCACTCATAATCCCCAAGATGCTGTTGTAGATCCTCATTCTTTATTAATATCGGGAACAAGAAATGGTGAAATTATAGGGAAACACACTGTTTTGGCTGATTCACCCATAGACACTATAACATTAATACATTCTGCTAAAAACAGAAGAGGTTTTGCACAAGGAGCTATTCTTGCAGCAGAAAAAATAGCACATAAAAAGGGGTTTTATGAATTTTCGGAATTGATCTAATGAAGCTATTAAGTTGTTTACTACTTATTTTAACTTTTGTCTTTCTTGTATATACTAAAGCAGAAAACCCACCAGAATTAGTATTAAGACCAGACAAACCTATGGTGACATTTGCACCTGGTGAGAGTATTATGAAAGATATATTAATTCTAAATAAAGGTGGAAAGAACTTGAAAATTACAGAGGTAAAACCTTCGTGTTTTTGTGCTTCTGTGATTGTTCATAATGCAGATATACGGCCAATGGGTAAAGGAATGATTACTCTATCTGTAAATACAGATAGGATGGAAGAAGATTCTTTGTTAACAATAGACTTTGTGTTAAAAAGCAATGCAAAGGAACCCGAACATACATTTACATTAAGTCTACATAATAAAAAGTTTATAAAAGACACTCTTTCCAATCCTCATTAAAGGATTGCATAGTCTATACCAAAGGTGAAAATATTAAACTTTGTGATATTATAATCTAAAAAGACACCAAAGGGACCAAACCTTCTACTTAATCCCATAGTAAATTTTACAGCATTATCTGTAAAAGTAACATTGGTATATTGTGGTTTTTGATCGCCTGGATACATTGGTGGTCTTGGATCATCAGAATCTAAAGGAAGTAATCCTAATTGCCTTTGTAGTTCTTTGGGCAAATAATATGTAAAATCTGTATGTATTTTAATTGTTTCATAAGAAAACCCACCATAAAAATTCCAACCTTTCCATTCTTTTGATCCCTGAATATTTATCCCATAAATACTTGTAAATGCTTTTAATTGAGAATTAGTAGCACCTACAGAGTTTTCTATCGTACTTCCTTGATATACCAATTGAGTAGACAAATTTATTGGAGCATTTTTCCAATATTTATTGATACTATGTTTTAATCCAACACCCCAAAACGCAAATTTTCCAACTACAGTATCATAATTAATAGGTGGTACAAAACGAACTAATAACTCTGTACCATACAATGAACCTATTTCAAATTGTGGAACACCAGCCATCACTGTATTAACATTAGCACCTTTAGCCAGAGTAAGATAATTAGGCAAACCATTTACTGTAGATAAAATACTTGTTTGAAGAGCTGGGGATAATAATTTATAGATATTACTTAAGTAGATATCTCCACCAGAATCAACAGGAGCGGTTATTTGCCTTGAGAGATATTCTTTTCCAATCACAAATTTTCTATCTAAGTTTCCATAAACAGTCGCAGCATCTTTTGGAAAATCAAAACCACTTGTTGGGTCTTTTAAACCTTTCCAAAACAAATATTTCATTATTGCAACAACTAAACCTGTTGTATCTTTTATAACAGTTGCAGCTGGATTTAATAGATTAACCTGTACTAGATTGCCACTACTTATGAGATTAAGAAATGCTGTATCAGAAATAACAGGCGCAACGGGTTGATATGTTTTTTGATTATCTCGCACAAAACCAACCATTCCACCTAAACTTGCCCGAATATATAAACCAGTGTCAGGTATTTCAGCTGTTCTAAAAAACCTAGCATTTGCTGTGGCATTTAATGTTTCTGTTAAAGGTTGCATAAAAGGACCACTATTTGGACCTAATAATTCCAAGCTAACCCTTCTAGTTACTTCTATATTAACATCATTTTGATTTGGTTGGGAATACAAAGTAATGCCAAAAACACATAATAACACTAGTTTTATGAAAATTTTCATTATATATCCTCTGACTTTGCAACTAATTCAAAACAATATTCAATTGCACCATCTAATGCTGTACCTTTGGGCTCTACTACATTAAAACTATCTTTTTCTTTTATTTTATTCAGTAATTCACGTGCAATTAATGTGTTGTTTTCTAATAAACCACCCAGGAACGACACAGGTAGTGGAATTCCAGGAATATTCTTTGCAACAGCCATGATGTTTTCATGTAAACGATCTGCTGCTTCTTTAACTATTTCTAAACAAACACTATCGCCGTTTTCTGCTTCTTCTAAAACCATCTGTGTTAAATGATGATATTCAAACACTTTATCCATAAATGCAGAAACTATAGTTCTTGGAAATTTTAGGGATATTTGAGGATATCGATCAGCAAGTTTATCTAATAATGATGTTTGAACCCCTCTTCCATCTATAGCTTTAACACAAGCAGATAACCCTTTTTTACCAATCCATGCTCCACTTCCTTCATCGTCAATTTCTATTCCCCAACCACCAGATCTAATCAAATCACCTTGTTTATTTTTTCCAAGTGTAATTGTACCTGTTCCTGCTATTAACATAATCCCCGCATCAGATCCAAATGCTCCTCTTAAAGCAATTTCTGCATCACTAGTTGCAATTAAATCATGAAGATTAAAACCTGAATCTCTTGCAATAATTCTTAGCAAATGTGCAAATCTTTGTCTTTCTTCTTCTAACCAAATACCTGCAACACCAACTACTACAGCATCTATTTCAGATTTATCTATTCCTGCATCATTAGTTAAATCTACTAATAATTGCACTACTCTTTCACATGCTTCGGTAAATCCAACCACGCCAACACGTGTAGACCCTATAACTCTTTGAACTTGCTGTTCACCATAAACTAAACGACCGCGTGTCTTAGAACCACCACCGTCGATGCCAATAACTGTGTAATTAGTGTTCACTATGTATGCCAATAATTGCTATGTGATTGAATCCAGAAATGGACTTATATGAAACACTAACGTTTCAATGCTAGCACCAACAAAGATATATCTGTTGGTGATACACCGGGTATCCTAGAGGCTTGTCCTATAGATATAGGTTTAATTTTCATTAATTTCTCTATACTTTCTTTAGAAAGCGAATGAACCCGAGAAAAATCATAATTGTCAGGAATTAACTTGTTTTCAAGTTCTTTAAACTTAGAAATCTCAATTAAATGCCTAGCAATATAACCTTCATATTTGATCTCTATTTCTGCTTGTTTCAAAATGCTATCAAAAGTCGTGCCTTTCCACTGATTTAAAGCAGAAGAATTTTCACGAATAAGGGATAGGGTTATCGCTGGTCTTTTGCACATTGATACTAACTGTTCAGATTCTTTTGTTATTGATTCCCCAACAGATGTATATATTTTATTTGCTATATCTTTGTCGAGTTTACTGTTTCTGATTTCAGATAACAATTGGTTTTTTGCGCTAAGTTCTTTTAAAACATAGACTTGGCTACCATCATGTAAACCATATAAACTTGTTTTATCATATAATCTTTCAAAAGCATTGTCTTGTCTTAGTAATAATCTATATTCAGCTAATGATGTAAAGATACGATACGGTTCATCACTACTTTTATTTACAAGATCATCTATCATAACTCCAATATATGCATCAGCTCTACTTAATATTAATTCAGGAAGTCCTTTTATTTTGGAAGCAGCATTTATTCCTGCAATTAATCCTTGGGAAGCAGCTTCTTCATAGCCTGAAGTACCATTGATTTGTCCAGCCATATATAGACCATTAATCTTCTTATTTTCTAGCGTATAATGTAATTGATATGGATAGAAGAAATCATATTCTACAGCATATCCATATTTTTCTATGATAGCATGTTCTAATCCAGGTATAGTCTTTAATGCTTTTTCTTGAATATCTTTTGGCAGACTAGTTGAAAACCCATTTACATACATTGTATCTGCTTGTAATGCTTCTGGTTCCAATACTATTTGATGAGAAGTTCTTTCCTGAAATCTATATATTTTATCTTCGATAGATGGACAATATCTTGGCCCCCTGCCGGTTATTAGCCCAGTAAACATGGGAGAATCCATAAAACCTTGTTGCAAAATATCATGTGTAATCTCACTTGTATGTGTAGAATAACAAACGATACTGTTTTTTACTTGTTGAGATTTATGAGAAAATGGAATTGGTGGATCATCACCACATTCAATTTTAGTTTTACTAAAATCAACACTAGAAGAATAGATTCTTGGAGGTGTTCCTGTTTTAAGTCTTCCAATCTCTAATCCAAACTCAGATAATGAATCAGATAGACCAATTGATGATTTTTCCTGAACCCTTCCTCCTTCTGTAACTTCTTTTCCAGTATATAGTTTTCCATTTAAAAATGTGCCCCCACATAATATTAAGGCTTTGCAATATATATTTTCATTATTTAAGACAATTCCATTAATATTATTCTTTTCACATAGTATATTAGAAACTGTACCTTGTATTAAAGTTAGATTCTTTGTTTGTTTTAAAAGTTGTTGTGCATAATATGGATATAGAAATTTGTCGTTTTGAGATCGTGGAGACCAAATAGCTGGCCCTTTTGATGTGTTTAGCATTTTAAACTGCAAACCACTTCTATCAGCTATTAATGGCATAACACCGCCAATAGCATCTATCTCTTTTACCAAATGTCCTTTAGCCGATCCACCAATAGAAGGATTACAAGATAATCTACCAATAGTATCAATACTCATTGATATTAATGCAGTTTTACATCCCATTTTCGCAGCAGCTATACAAGCTTCTATACCTGCATGACCGCCACCAATTACTATTATATCAAAAGAATGCATCATATATGTTTCACGTGAAACGTTGTTAAAGTAGTTTACATGCAAAAATACATGTTATTGTGATTTGTATTGAATTCAAGTATGGATTATTTGTCTTTTTGTGCTTTAGCTAATATGTAGAGAATTGTGTTATTTGTATCAAGGGCTATAATTCTGTGAAAT
>Ga0209358_10001430_pt1 | contig 18924 bp, 18 predicted proteins | sample LauGreFa1BDMLBSN_2_FD_187574 | JGI IMG/M metagenome (GOLD analysis project Ga0209358, IMG submission 187574) | Freshwater lake microbial communities from Lake Michigan, USA - Fa13.BD.MLB.SN (SPAdes) (version 2) | ecosystem: Environmental > Aquatic > Freshwater > Lake | place: Lake Michigan, USA... | reverse complement strand
CGGCTTGTCGGGTTGGTACAGCACCAACATTCTTGGCAACCGTGACGGAGAAGTGCTTGATGCACCCGAAAACTTCAAGACCAAAGAAGAGTCAAAGCTTGGTGTGCTTGAAGACATTTTGCAGCCGTCAAAGTACCCCGAGTTGTACGGCAACGTATTCCACAAAGTCTCCATCAACTACTACCCACCTCGAGGCGATGCCAAAGAGGGTTGGGACAACATCGACATCACTGGTTGGTTGGGCTACCCCATGCAGATCAAGGTCAACTTCTTGTGTCGCGACTCGATCCTTGCTGCGCCGCTTGCACTCGACCTCATCTTGCTCAGCGACCTGGCACAGCGTGCTGGTATGGGCGGCATTCAAGAATGGTTGAGCTTCTACTACAAGAGCCCACAGGTTGCACCTGGCCTCTACCCCGAGCATGACTTGTTCATTCAGCTCACCAAGTTGAAGAACACGTTGCGTTGGATGATGGGCGAAGACGTCATCACCCATCTCGGCCGCGAGTACTACGAAGAAATTTGATCCACCAGTGGCGCGTCGCCTCTGGAATCCAAAATCTTGGGTGAGCCTGTCGCCAAACGGCATCGGCCACACCAAACCCAATCATCTCGCAGAGATGACGCGCGTCGCAGTGAATGTGCGACGCACTCCAAAGCGGGCCTGGAAGATATTGAATGAAGGCGTCTGCGACGGTTGCGCTCTTGGCGTAGCGGGATTTCATGATTGGACTCTTGATGGAATCCATCTGTGCACGACGCGTTTGAAACTTCTTGAAGTCAACTGTGCACCGGCATTTGATCACTCAGTCTTAAGTGACATTTCGTGGCTTCGCAATCGAACTGGTACCGAACTACGCGAAATGGGTCGACTCGCTTATCCGATGCGTCGACGTCGTGGCGACAAGGGATTTACGCGTATCTCGTGGGATGAGGCTCTTGATGCCGTCGGTCTCGGTATTCGCGCTGCGGGCGGAGATCGAACGGCGATTTATCTCACAAGTCGCGGTCTGACCAATGAGTCGTACTACGTCGCAGGAAAAGCCGCTCGGGCTATGGGCGTTGCCAACATCGATTCGGCGGCCCGAACATGTCACGCTCCATCAACAATCGGCTTGAAGTCAACGATCGGAGTCGCGGCGAGTACATGCAGTTTGCAAGATGTACTTGAGACCAACTTGATTGTCTTATGGGGCGCCAATGTTGCCAACAACCAACCAGTTTTTACGAAGTACTTGTATGAAGCGAAAAAGAATGGTGCCAAGGTCGTTGTCATTAACCCGTATTTAGAACCTGGGCTCGAGAGATATTGGGTGCCGTCAAAGGCAGAGTCATTTTTGTTCGGAACCAAGTTGTGCGACTTGCACGTACCTGTTCGTCCAGAAGGTGACGTCGCTCTGGCTAATGCGTTGCTCAAAGTTTTACTTGAACGCAATGCTGTTGATCAAGCATTCATTAACCAGCACACATCGGGCTGGGATGAACTTGTACAACATTTATCAACACTCGATATCGATGGACTGTTGATTGATGCTGGCGTTGACCATTCAACACTGACAGCGCTCGCCGATCTATACGCAACCTCACAGAGTGCTGTACTGATTTGGAGTATGGGCATTACTCAACACCGCTACGGCGTCGAGGGTGTGCAAGCAATTGTGAACGTCGCTCTCGCCCGCGGAAATGTTGGACGCAATGGAGCAGGCCTCATGCCGATTCGCGGACACTCCGGTGTTCAAGGCGGCGCAGAAATGGGAGCATACGCAACCGCCTTTCCGGGAGGAGTCACTGTCTCTGAAGAATCAGCGCTCGAACTCTCGACCCTCTGGGGATTTGCAGTTCCGTCAACACCCGGAATCACCGCACCAGAAATGGTTTTGGCTGCCGAACGCGACGAACTCGACGTGCTCTATTTGGATGGCTCAAATTTCTTAGATGTCATGCCCGATCCACAACGCGTTGAGGCAGCTTTATCTCGAGTTCCATTACGCGTGCACCAAGACATCGTGCTCACCTCACAAATGTTCATTGACGGCGATGACGTCATTTTGTTGCCAGCCGCAACTCGTTACGAACAAGAAGGTGGCGGAACTAGCACGACGACCGAACGTCAAATTGCGTTTAGTCCCGAAATTGTTTCAGCACCAGGAGAAGCTCGAAGTGAGTGGCGAATCTTTTCCGATATTGCTGTACGTATGAATCCAAAACTTGCGCCGCACTTTGATTGGGTCGATAATCGGTCGCTTCGAGCCGAAATCGCACGAGTGGTTCCAATGTATGCAGGAATTGAGACTCTTTCGAAAACACATGATGCGATTCAATACGGTGGCCGACACCTGTGCGCTGATGGCGATTTCCCGCTTCCAAATAGTCGCGCTCGATTCACCAACCTCGACGTCGCTCCCCCAGTTTTGCCTGACGGCGCATTCTTTTTGTCAACCCGTCGAGGCAAACAATTCAACTCAATGATTTTCAATGAAGTTGATCCATTGACTGGCGCGACTCGTGATGCGGTGTACATCGATCATCGTGACGCCAAGGCACTTAATGTCGCTGAAGGCGATCTTGTCCTTCTGCGTAGCGACATCGGCTCAATGAAGGCTCGAGTCAAAATTGTTGCTTTGGCATCGCGGTCAATTCAGGTGCACTGGCCCGAGGGCAATGTATTGATTGACGCTGGCATCAACGAGGATGCGAGTCGCATCCCCGATTACAACGCAGTCGTAACTATCGAAAAAATCAACAAAGGGTGATGTTATGAAGTCAAAAATTATTCTGTGGTCTGCGGTCATCGACGTGCTCTGCATCGTGATCTTCGTAGCCATCGGTCGCAAGAACCATGATGAAGGCGAAGCAGCTGCCGGAATTTTCCGCGTTGCCGCGCCTTTCTTACTTGCCGCAGCTGCAGGCTGGTTAGCGACACAAGCTTGGAAGAAGCCGCTAGAACTTCAAACCGGAGCAATCATTTGGCTCACCACAATCATCCTCGGAATGGTTCTGCGCCATTTCGTTTTCGACGATGGGACCGCGACGGCTTTCATCATTGTCGCGACGGTGTTCCTGTGCGCGTTCCTGAATGGCTGGCGTGCACTCGCCCGCAAACGCCTGAACCGGTAATAACTCACCACTTTGGAAGTTAGTTACCGCTCAGCGGCAGCCATATTCCAAAGTGGCGGAATTAGATCAGGTTGGTGATGGCGCCCTTTTCGGCGCCCTGCGCCAACTTGGCGTATTTGCCCAACACGCCACTCGTGTAACGCGGCGGGTTCGGCTTCCAACCTTCACGACGCTGAGCCAATTCGGCTTCATCGACCAGCAGATCGAGACCAAAGTTAGCCACATCAATCTTGATCCTGTCACCGTCACGCACGAACGCGATCGGACCACCATCAACAGCTTCTGGCGCCACGTGACCGATACAGAATCCCCATGTTCCACCGCTGAAGCGACCGTCAGTAATCAAGGCACAGTCGTAACCACGACCAGCACCCTTCATCGCTCCAGTGATCGCCAACATCTCGCGCATTCCTGGTCCGCCCTTTGGACCTTCGTAGCGAATCACGAGCACCGTGTTGGGCTGAATTTCTCCGGACATGATTGCCGCCATCGCGCCATCTTCACCGTCGAACACTCGTGCAGTTCCTTCAAACAAACGTTGCTCGGGCGTCAGACCCGCGACCTTCACAACACTTCCCTTAGGAGCGAGTGACCCTGTCAAAATCAGCAATCCACCTTCAACGTTGATCGGCGCGCTCAAGGGGTGCACCACAACTCCATCGGGATCTGGCGGATTGATCTCGGCCAAGTTTTCAGCCATGGTCTTACCAGTCACGGTCATCACATCACCGTGCAATAAACCAGCATCTAACAACATCTTCAAAACAACGGGAACTCCACCGATACGGTCGAGGTCGGTCATGTGGAATTTTCCACCCGGCTTCATGTCGGCAATGTGCGGAACCTTCGCCGCTATGCGATTGAAGTCTTCGAGGTTTAATTCGACTCCAGCTTCATTAGCAATTGCCAACAAGTGCAACACTGCGTTAGTACTTCCACCCAAAGCATTCGCAAGTGCAATTGCATTTTCAAAAGCCTTCTTGGTCAAGATGTCACTCGGGCGAATGCCAAGTCGAAGCATGTTCACAACCGCTTCTCCGGCAAGACGTGCATCCACTTCACGACGGGGATCAATTGCTGGTGCCGAAGCCGAACCTGGCAATGACAATCCAAGTGCCTCACCGATTGACGACATCGTGTTGGCGGTAAACATTCCGCCGCATGCACCCTCACCTGGGCACGCGTGACGTTCAATTTCGCCCAACTCTTCTTCGGTAATTGTTCCGGCAGCACAAGCGCCAATTGCTTCAAAAACCGACGTGATGTCGAGCGCTTTCCCGTCGAGATATCCCGGCAACGTTGAACCGTTGTACACGAACACTGCTGGCAAATTGAGACGAGCGATCGCCATCATCATCCCGGGCATGCTCTTGTCGCACCCACCCGTTGCAACGAGCCCGTCAAGGCGCTCACCATGCATCACGGTTTCAACCGAGTCAGCGATCACTTCACGACTTACTAACGAGGCCCGCATTCCTTCGTGACCCATCGAAATTCCGTCGCTCACCGTGATGGTTCCGAATTCAAGGGCAACTCCACCAGCGGCACGAACGCCTTCTTTAGCGGCAGTCGTTAAACGTCGAATCGACATGTTGCACGGAGTGATCTCATTCCACGATGAAGCGATTCCGACCTGAGGCTTTTCCCAGTCATCATCGGTCAACCCCACGGCCCGCAACATGGCACGCGAGGCCGCTTTCTGAATTCCGTCAGTGACGTCACGGCTACGGGGTTTGATATCGACAGTCGTTTCGGACATGCTTTCCGAAGAATTCGCTTGAGTCATGGCTCTATGGTACGGGTGGCGACTCGTTCACCACACGCCAGATCCGCTCAGACCGAGACCGAGTTGCTCGATGATTGCTCAACCGACTTGGTGGATGGCTTCTTCAAGAAGAGCCACATCACCGGTATGAGGTACCCGAAGTATGCGATCAAGCGAATCTTTTCGGTTTCGGCATGCCAGCCGAAGAAGCCCTTCATGAAGTCGTAGAAGGTTCCCTTGGCCCAAAGCCCTGACTCGATTGTCCATGCTGGATCGATCAGACCACCCGAGTGCAGATCGAGTGCCTCACGGAACTCATGGAACGCCTTACCCACTAGGCCAGCCGCGAAGAGGATCAGCAAGACACCAGTCACCTGGAAGAACAGACGCAGGTTCATGCGGTTACCACCCTTGTAGATGACCCAACCGAGAACGGCCGAAACTGCAAGACCAGCTAGACCGCCGAGCACTACTTCAACGCCGCTCGATGACCCGGTTTCAGCCGACAACAAGAAGAGCACGGTCTCAAGCCCTTCGCGCACGGTGGCAAAGAAAGCGATTGCTGCCAAAGCACTCACCGTCGTGGCCGCATCAACCTTCTGACGCAAGTCCGATCCCAAACTGCGCGCATTGGCCCGCATCCAAAAGATCATCCAGGTGAGAACCGTGGCTGCCGCAACCGCGATACACCCCTCGACGATCTGATTGACGGTGCCATTGAGACCCCCCACAGCCGCATTAATGATGATGCCGATAACGAGACAGAGAATGACTGCCAGTCCCGTGCCCTTCCAAACTCCACCAGTTTCGGCGGATCGACCGGTTTTCACCAGGTACGAGATGAGTATGGCCAGCACCAAGCTGACTTCAAGACCTTCACGGAGTGTGATGAGAAAAGATGCGCCCATAGATCAGATGTTAGCCATGCCTAACAAGAAGTTGCAAGGCTTGCCTAACAAATGTTGAAATTATTTGCGGCCGAAACCAAAGAGATGCTGGCCGACTTTGCGCATCTGAATTTCTTCAGCACCTTCGGTGATTCGGTAGCGGCGGTGATGGCGGTAGATGTGCTCAAAGGGCATATGTCGGCTGTAGCCGACTCCCCCGCAGGTTTGCATCGCCCGATCAGCAGCGTCACACACCAACCGATTGGCGCGGTAATTGCACATCGCCACTAAGTGAGTGAACTCCATAAAGCCTTCAACGTCGGGTCGATCGCTCTTCACCGAATTGTCCATCAATGACGCGGTGTAACGAATGAGTTGACGCAACATGGCAGCTTCAGTGTGTAACTCAATCAGCGGGAATTGGATCCCTTGATTACTCGACAACTTCTTTCCCCACGTCACGCGAGAGTTGGCATAAGCAACTGCCTCATTGATGCAGTACTGCGCCGCACCCAAGGATGATGCTGCCTGGCGAATACGATTTTCGTGCACGAAATGCTGAGCGAGATCAAGACCATGATCCAATCGCCCGAACAATGCAGTACTTGAAACGCGAACATCTTTCAGACTCACTTCAGCATGATCGGTAGGCATGTTGAAGGTCCACCAAAAGAAATCAACATTGAAACCAGGAAGATCTGTCGGAACCAGGAACGCTGATATTCCAACCGGGCTTCCAGGGTCTCCTGAAGTACGAGCGAAAATGATGTCGTGTGTTGCATGATGCAAACCACTATTCCAGCGCTTCATTCCGTTGATGACCCATTCATCACCATCACGTACAGCAGTCGTCTCAAGGTATGTCGCATCACTTCCGTGATTGGGTTCGGTCAAGCCAAAAGCCAAACGCTTGGTGCCATTCAAAAACCCCGGCATCCATTCTTCCTTTTGTGCTTCGGTACCAAAGTCGCGCATCATGAGCACTGTCGGGAAGTTGCCCACCACTGATGATTCATTTTGCAAGTCGTTAAATAGTCCGAGACCTTTTGTGGCGAGATGTTCGCGAATAATCGCCATCTCAAGATTGCTGGCACTTCGCCCACCAAATTCGGGCGGCAATGCCAACCGCAACCAACCAGCCGCATCAGCCCGACGTCGCATTTCCCGGAGCAACTCTTCCCAATCGGCACGCGGAACACCATCATTGTCGTAGTCGGTACGGGCCCATTCGCGACGATGGTCGAAGAATCGCTCATTGTCATCTTGCGCCTGAAGGGGCTTGATCTCGCGCTCAATGAAGGCATCGAGGTCACGCAAGGTCTGTTGGATCGATTCGGGGATGCTGAAGTCCATGACCTGACCGTAATCCCCTCAGTCTTCGCCTCTGCACCCCGACGAGATCAGGGGTAAACTTTCTGACGGTTCGTCAGAAACTGACCCTCCCAAAGATCCCAACATGACCTCGCTGCCCCCACTCCCCCAAGACCCCGTTGAATTTCGTGAACTCGTCCGAACTTGGCTGCACGACAATGTGGTGGGCGACTTCGCAACCTTGCGCGGACGCGGTGGTCCTGGAGACGAAGACATCGGATTTGATATTCGGGTCGAATGGGAAAAGGTCCTTGGCAAAGCCGGTTGGATTGGCTTGGGATGGCCTACTGAATACGGCGGGCGAGGCGCAACCGTTGATCAACAGATCATCTGGGCCGAAGAGTATGTGCGCGCCGAAGCACCGGCACGCACCAACCACATGGGCGAAAACCTGCTCGCACCAACCATCATCGAATACGGCACTCGTGAACAATGCGATTTGTTCCTACCCGGAATTCTGCGTGGCGAAGAACGCTGGTGTCAGGGTTACAGCGAACCCAATGCCGGAAGCGATCTTGCCAATGTGCAAACCAAAGCTCATCTTGACGGTAACCAATGGGTCATCAACGGTCAAAAAGTTTGGACATCGCTCGCCCACGTGAGCCATTGGTGTTTCGTCGTGGCTCGAACCGAACCGGGCTCACAACGCCATGCCGGACTGACGTTTTTGTTGGTCCCCATGAATCAGCCCGGGGTTGAGGTTCGCCCAATTCTGCAACTCACCAAAGGTGGCGAGTTCAACGAAACATTCTTTACCGATGCCACAACATCAGCCGACATGGTCGTTGGCACACCTGGTAATGGTTGGGGTATCTCGATGGCGTTACTCGGTTACGAGCGCGGCATCTCAACTTTGGCCCAGCAGGTTGGCTTCGAACGCGAACTCGACGCCACTGTTCAGCTCGCTCGCGATTTTGGCAAGATCAATGATCCAAATATTCGGCAAAAACTTGCCAAGGCGCACACCGGACTTCGACTCCTCAAGCTCAATGCTTTGCGCAGTATGTCGGCCAAGGGTGTCCCAGGGCCCGAGGCGAGTATCTCGAAGTTGTTTTGGGGTACTTGGCACCGCGATCTTGGCGAGTTGATGATCGACATTATGGGCCCTGCGGGATTAATCGCCGAAGGATTCCCCTATGAGTTGACCCTTGAACAGAAACTCTTCCTGTTTACGCGGTCCGACACCATCTACGGTGGGTCAAACGAAATTCAACGAAACGTATTGGGTGAGCGTGTGCTCGGCCTTCCGCGCTAACCCGTTGCAACAACCAGCACCACGAGGGAAATCATGCCTGATATCGCCACCAAAAATCCGCAATATGTTCCCGGTCATGGTTTGCTCGCCGGCAAAGGTGTGCTGATCACAGCTGCCGCCGGAAGTGGCATTGGCTCATCGACAGCGCGTAAGTGCATCGAAGAGGGCGCACGGGTTGTTATCTCCGATAAACACGAACGTCGATTAGCCGAGACAGCGGCCGAACTCGGTGTCGTCGGAATCCAATGTGATGTCACCAATGAAGAGAGCGTGCAAAATCTCATTGCTCAAGCTGCAAAAGAACTTGGCGCCATTGATGTCTTGGTGAATAATGCTGGGCTTGGTGGAACCGCACAACTCCACGAGATGACCGACGAGCAGTGGTCAATCGTTCTTGATGTCACGCTCAACGGAACCATGCGCTGCACCCGCGCTGCACTCAACCACATGTACCCGCGTGGCACTGGTGTCATCGTGAACAATGCCAGCGTTCTCGGCTGGAGAGCGCAAGAAGGCCAAGCGCACTATGCCGCCGCCAAAGCTGGCGTCATGGCATTAACTCGTTGCGCGGCGATTGAAGCTGGTCCGCGCGGAGTACGTATCAATGCGGTTTCTCCCAGTATTGCTATGCATGCCAACTTGGCAAAAGTCACGAGCGATGAATTGTTAGCCGAACTCACGCAACGCGAAGCCTTTGGTCGATTTGCCGAACCTTGGGAAATCGCCAACGTGATTGTTTTTCTCGCGAGTGATTACTCGAGCTATATGACCGGCGAAGTTCTTTCTGTCAGCAGTCAACACGCATGAGTGTCGAGCTCGAAATCAATGATGGCGTTGCCGTCATCACCATGAATCGCCCTGAGCGCAAAAATGCCTTTACTCGCGAGCAATATGAATTGCTCGCCGATGCACTCAAGAATGCCGATACGAACGACGAAGTCCGCGTCGTTGTGCTCACCGGGGCTGGCGCTGCGTTTAGTTCGGGACAAGACCTCAAAGAAATGATGGAACTTGCATCTGGAGTAGCAAGTGGCGCTCCGACGACTTCCAAAGCCGGCGGATTCACCGTGCTGCTTGATGCACTAGAAGTTTTCTCCAAGCCACTCATTGCCGCAGTTAACGGAGTCGCCGTTGGCATCGGCATGACGCTGCTTCCATTTTGTGACATCGTGCTCATCGATGAAACTGCCCGCATGCGCGTGCCCTTTAGCGAGCTTGGCGTACCCCCCGAAGCCGCAAGCAGTGTTCTCTTCGCCGATCGCATTGGTTGGCAGCGTGCCGCCGAACTATTGCTCACAGCCCGCTGGGTTGAAGCGACCGAGGCCGTTGCGATTGGTCTCGCGCTTCGCACGACACCAGCAGGTGAGGCACTTTCGCAATCTCGTGAACTTGCCACGACCATTGCCAGCAAGTCGGCGTACTCGACCCGTGTCATCAAGCAGTTAATGGTGGCTGGGCGAGGCACCCGCACACAAGAGGCTCGCGCCCGCGAAGAAGCCCTGTTCGCTGACCTATTTCGTTCAGGTGGCTTTGGAGGCTGAGCCCGCCGATAGCGTTTGCCCTATGTCTACCGACAAAACAATCGACGCCGAAATCACATATACGGCCGAACGCAATGTTGATCATGCCCGTGCCGAACGTGCCGTCCGCGAACTCCTTGAAGCGATTGGCGAAGACCCCTCACGTGATGGATTGCTCGAGACTCCGGGTCGCGTCGCTCGCATGTGGGCCGAAGTTTTGTCGGGCACCAACAATGACCCCGATCATCACCTGTCAAAAACTTTTGACATTGAACACGATGAAATGGTTCTCGTCCGCGACATTCCCTTCACCTCAGTCTGCGAACATCACATGTTGCCTTTCAATGGCACCGCCCACATTGCTTACTTGCCGGGTTCAACTGGCCATTTCACTGGTCTGTCAAAGTTGGCACGCTTAGTCGAGGGTTACTCGCGTCGTTTGCAAGTTCAAGAACGACTCACCAGCCAAGTGGCCGACGCCATGCAGTCAATGCTTGAACCCGTTGGCGTTTTAGTCGTTATCGAAGCCGAACATAGTTGCATGTCAATTCGTGGTGTTCGTAAACCCGGCACCAAAACAGTGACCACTGCAGCTCGCGGGATTTATCGCACCGATTCATCTGCACGTGCTGAAGTCATGGCTTTCATTCAAGGTCGCTGATTCTTCGCGATGGGTTTCCCCCACCCCACCATTGATATTCCCGGTTCATGGCCAACAATTGTTCAAGAACTCGAACAATTACATGTCAGAAACGAATACTCAGCACAACTACTGCAGGGTCTGAGCGACGACACATCAATCACGACTGGTCACGTATGCGCAACGACTTGGATCTTTTCACCAGATGCCAACTTCACATTGCTCGTTCAACATAAGGCCCTGAAATGGTCGACTCCTGGCGGACATATTGAACAACATGAAACAAGTCGTATCGGTGGGTTGCGCGAACTCGAAGAAGAGACCGGTCTCACGCAATTTGATGTCAGGGCAGTCCTTGATGGGCCAGCGTTTGTGCACATCACCGATCGCGACGGAGAACGACCACATCGTCACTGGAATATCGGTTGGCTGTATGTCGCCGACATGGACGCACCACTATCAAAAGTTGAAGGCGCCCGATGGTTCAGTTGCCATGAGTTGCCAGAGGGACCAAGCGATCTGCAAAGTTCGATCGCGCTCCTCCGTCCTCTTGTGACTCCTTAACGCGAACGCACCAAACGACCGGGACGAGCACCTGTATCGGCCCCATGACGACGAGTCACGACACCATTCACGATGGTTGCGACGTAGCCCGTTGCGGTTTGCAACAAACGACGACCACCAGCGGGCAAATCATCTTCGGCATGCGGGAATCCGAGTGCCAAATTCTCCATATCGATGACGTTGATGTCGGCCTTTTTGCCAACAGCCAATTGGCCACGATCATTGAAGCCCATGACATTGGCCGTATCGAGTGTCTGAACCTTGACTGCCTCTTCGATGGTGAGTTTTGGCCCACGATGACGATCACGCGCCCAATGCGACAACACGTATGTCGGTATGGATGCATCACAAATCATTCGCACATGTGCGCCACCATCGGATAGACCCGAAACGGTTGCTGGATGCTTGAGCATTTCGTAAATCGCATCTTGAGTTCCGCCCACATAGTTGAAGAACGGCAACATCAAGAATGAACGACCTGCGTCTTTATTCAAAAGGTCATAAGCAAAACTTACGGGGTCTACTCCCGCGGCTTCGGCCATGTTGGTCACCAACTGCTGCGGCCCTGGTTCGTAGTCGGGCGTGTCGCCCATTGAGTACATCTTGTCGAGCATGCTCAACAAGAAGGCGCCAATGCTGTCGAACTGCTTTGATGCATCAGGAGCAGAATCTTCTTCAGAAAGAATCAGTGCTTTAACTTCGGGCTTCGCGAGTTCACGGCGCAATTCTTCAGAAGACAACTTTTCAGATAACGCAATAAAGGTCGGGCGCTTCTGGAAGAAGTGATAGCCATCCCAACCGATCATCATTCCGAATGGACGAGCGGCAATCTGTGGATGCATACGACCACCTTGACCGTTGACCCGATCAACTACTTCCAGTGCCTCACGCCATGAATCGGCGTTGAGTTCGTTCTGCAACATAGCGAACGAAACCGGAAGACCGGTGCGTTCAGCCAACGATGCCATCCATTCGACCTCTGACAAGAAGACTGGTCGATCAAATTCAAGACCTTGGGGTGCAACTTCAAATAGACCGCCACCCGCAGCGACAAGTCCATCTGCAATGCCATTCAATTCATCAAGCGCAGCAAATGTTCCCGGAACAGGTTCGCCATCGCGCGCCTTGTGATTCAGAGTACGAGACGTTGAAAATCCGACCGCTCCTGCTTCACGAGCTTCACGAACAATTTGTGCCATCTGAGCAATATCTTGGGCAGTTGCTGCTTCATTCTTGGCACCACGGTCACCCATGACATACGCACGCACTGAAGCGTGAGGAACATATGCCGAGATATCTATCGCGTAGTTGCGCTTCTCAATCACATCAAGATATTCGGGGAAAGTTTCCCAACCCCACGTGATGCCTTCATGGAGTGCAGTGCCCGGAATATCTTCAACACCTTCCATGAGTTGCACAAGCCACTCTTCGCTACCTGGTCGCACCGGAGCGAAACCCACACCGCAGTTACCCATCACAATCGTGGTCACCCCATGGCCGCTCGTTGGCTCAAGTAGATCGTCCCAGGTGACTTGACCGTCAAAGTGGGTATGAATGTCGACGAATCCAGGGGTAACAATCAAACCTGTCGCATCAATGACTTCGGTTGCCTCGGCAACAATCCGAGTTGCGATTTCGGCAATACGTCCGTCCTGCAATGCAATATCGGCAACAAATGACTTGGCACCAGTTCCATCAACCACCATGCCGTTACGAATAATCAAATCGAACATAATTCCCCCCTGAGGTCGACCCCCAAAGGGTCTGGTCAAAATCTAACCCACCCAACCAATTTCGTGCTATCTCCACAGTCAATCGTGCCCGCTTAGTTTCTTGCCTCTAACCTGCAGATGTGTCCTCAGCAGCCATTGACCTGTCCTCTGTCGAAGCAGTCTCTCGATCCCTCGGCGCCCACAATTACCTGGCCGATCAGGGCCTAGCGACGTCAGTCTTTTTGGCTTTGACGCTCAAGCGCCCTCTACTTCTCGAAGGCGAAGCCGGAGTCGGTAAAACTGAACTCGCAAAAGTCTTAGCTTCATTGACTGGCGGCGAACTCATTCGCCTGCAGTGTTACGAAGGAATCGATGCCACCCAGGCCGTCTACGACTGGGATTATTCGCGCCAATTGCTGCACCTTCGTGCGGCCGAAGCAAGTGGTGAAGCAGCCAATCGTGGTGCTGATGCGCTCGAAAACGAGTTGTACCAAGAGCGATTCTTGTTGCGCCGAGCAGTGTTGCGAGCACTCGAACCAGCTCCCGCGCCTCCGGTCTTGTTGATCGACGAAATCGACCGTGCTGACGATGAGTTCGAGGCGTATCTGCTCGAAGTCTTATCAGATTTTCAAGTCACGATTCCCGAACTCGGAACTTTTAAAGCACCGACACCACCCATCGTGATCCTCACATCAAACCGCACTCGCGATGTTCACGACGCGCTGAAGCGTCGTTGCCTCTATCACTGGATTGAACACCCAACCTTCGACCGCGAAGTAGCCATTGTTCGTTTGCGGGTTCCTCAAGTTGCCATCTCATTGGCGCGACAAGTGGCAGCTGCTACTGAAGCGATGCGCGGAATGCAGTTGTACAAGCCACCTGGCGTTGCCGAAACCATCGACTGGGCGACTGCGCTCGGCAGTTTAGGTATTGCCAATCTTGATGAAGACAGCGTTCGAGCCACTCTTGGTGCAGTACTCAAATACCGTGAAGATCAAGAACGAGTTGAAACGAATGGCATGACCGACCTCATCAAGGCAGCCGTACAACGCGCTCTTGGCACCTGAGAGCATTCGCAATGTCTGACGTCCTTGAAGACAATTCACATGCCGAACGCATAGCCGTTGCATTTAGCCGGGTCTTAAGAAGCGCAGGTATCACAACTCCAATCGGAAATGTGCTGACCTTTGTCGAGGCACTCGGAAAAGTTGGAATCAACGACCGCGACAACGTCTATTGGGCCGGACGATCAACTTTGTTGCGTCGCCCTGAAGATATCGCCCTCTACAACAAAGCCTTCGCAGTTTTCTGGGAGCGACGCGTATCAAATGCGGTCGAACCCGATGAGCAACTCATTCGCTTAACGATTGAGATTGATGATGAGACCGAAGGTTCCGACGATGGCACTTCTCAAAATGCTGATGACGACAGCGAATCGATCACCATACGATTTTCGTCTGTTGAAACTTTACGTACGAAAGATTTTGCTACGTATTCTGACGATGAGTTACAACTTGCTCAAGATCTCATGAGCAAGTTGCGCCTCGTCGGCTCGCCACGAAATTCATTTCGTATGCGTTCAACCTCGAAAGGTTCACGGCCCGATCTACGCCAGACCGTTCGCTCGAGTCTTCGTTCGGGTGGAGAACCAATTCGTCGACACTGGCAAGAAAATGACGAACGCCTTCGCAGGTTGATCTTGTTGCTCGATGTCAGCGGCTCAATGGAGCCCTACGCCCGTGCCCTGTTGCGATTTGTTCAAGCGGCCGTTGCGGGTCGGCAAAAAGTAGAGGCGTTTGCAATCGGCACCCGCCTCACGCGCGTCACGCGCGAACTCGGATCGCGCGATCCCGACAAGGCCCTCAAACTTGCCGCCGACCGCGTTGTCGACTGGAGTGGCGGAACACGTTTAGGCGAATGCATACGTAACTTCAACGACGAATGGGGCGTGCGGGGCATGGCTCGCGGCGCCATTGTGGTGGTGCTCAGCGACGGTTGGGATCGCGGCGAACCCGAGGTGTTGGCCGAGCAAATGCGCCGACTGCAGCGAGTCAGCTTTCGAACGATCTGGGTGAACCCTCTGAAAGTGACCCCGGGCTACGCACCGTTGGCCCGGGGTATGGCCGCGGCCATGCCGTACATCGACCGCTTCGTCGAGGGACACTCGGTCGACGCCATGGAGCAGCTCACTCTTGAAATCGCTGGACGTTGAGCCTGCGTCGATCCGAACATCCAACCCATCGTGTAACTTGTCATAGACAGACGTTTTGGGGGAACTCATGGGTGGGCAAGGTATTCGTACGCGGTGGGCGGCGATCGGTGCGGCGATTGCGGTCACTTTGGGTGGCGGAGCGTTCGGTGTGGTGCGCGCCACCGTGTCTTCGGGCGAACGGGCTTCCTATTTCCCGATCACCCCGACCCGCGTGTTGGACACTCGCGACACCAACAAGTTCACCAACGGCACCCTGCAACTCACGGTGGAAGGATCGGTCAACGTCGTTGGCGAAGCGGGCAGCCGCACGGTGGTCCCCACCGATGCCACCGCGGTGGCCGTCAACCTCACCGTCACCGGCGGCCGCAAGAACGGCAACTACGGATACGTCACCGCGTACCCCTGCACCTCGACCGCCGACCCGGCACCCAATGCGTCATCTTTGAACTTCGAGAACGGTGTCGACATCGCCAACGCGCTCAACGTCACCACCTCATTGAACGGTTCGATCTGTTTGTACGTGTACGGCACCGCGGACCTGATCGTCGACATCGCCGGCTACTACGCCGACCATGATCATGACGACCGCTATTACACCAAAGCCCAAACCGACACCCAAACCGCCAACATCAACCTGGCCCTCGACGGAAAAGCCGACTCCACCGACATCTACCAACCCGTGATCCCGACCGCCCCCCGGACGCTCGACTCCACCGGTGACGTCGGCGGTTTCACGTCGATCGCCATCGGACTCGACGGCAACCCCATCATCAGCCACTACGACGTCACCAACGGCGTCACCAACGGCGACCTGAAGGTGGCCGCCTGCACCAACCCCACCTGCACCACCAGCACCACCAGCACCCTGGACTCCACCGGCGACGTCGGCGGTTTCACGTCGATCGCCATCGGACTCGACGGCAACCCCATCATCAGCTACACCGACGGCACCAACGGCGACCTGAAAGTGGCCGCCTGCACCAACCCCACCTGCACCACCAGCACCACCAGCACCCTGGACTCCACCGGTGACGTCGGCTGGCATACGTCGATCATCATCGGACTCGACGGCAACCCCATCATCAGCCACACCGACGTCACCAACGGCGACCTGAAAGTGGCCGCCTGCACCAACCCCACCTGCACCACCGCCACCACCAGCACCGCGATCGACACCACCGGCGACGTCGGCTATTTCACCTCGATCGCCATCGGACTCGACGGCAACCCCATCATCAGCTACTTCGACTTCGACAACCGTGATCTGAAAGTGGCCGCCTGCACCAACCCCACCTGCACCACCAGCACCACCAGCACAATTGACACCACCGGCTTTGTCGGCGGTTACACATCGATCGCGATTGGTCGCAACGGTGTTCCCATCATCAGTCACCAAGACGTCGCCAACGGTGACCTCAGAGTCGCCTCCGTCTGGTGGTTGGCCGGTGGCCGCTGACCCCGCCGAATCCCCGAATCGTCTGCGAGACTAAGGATCGTGCGCGAGATACTCGACGACATCGACCGTTGGAGGTCCGCGGGCAAGAAGGTGGCCGTCGCGCGCGTCATCAACATCGAGGGCTCGGGGCCGCGTGATCCCGGCGCGGCAATGGCCGTCAACGAAGACGGCGAAGTTGCTGGTTCGGTCAGTGGCGGATGCGTTGAAGGTGCCGTTGTCAGCGAGGCCCTCGCCATCATCGGAGAAAATGCCCCTGGCCGTATGGTCACGTTCGGATACAGCGACGACGAAGCGTTTGCCGTTGGATTGACATGTGGCGGAATCATTCGCCTCTATATCGAACAACTTGATTGGTGATCGCGCCATGACGACAACGATCTATCAACAATTCACCGAATTCATCAGAACCGAAACACCCGTTGCGCTTGCAACGATTATTGAGGGTCCTGGAACTGGTGCAAAGTTGTTGGTCGCTCGAGTTGCCGGAGTCGAAACCACTTCTGGATCTCTCGGACACCCCGAACTCGATCGAGTTGTCGCCCGCGATACCGCTGGCGAACTTGAAGCCGGCCGCACCGGAGTTCGCCACTACGGACCAGAAGGTCAAGCGACTCCCGAAGATCTCATAGATACGCCAACCGTCGTTGTCTTTATTGAAAGTTTCTCCCCTGCTCCACAAATGTGGATTTTTGGGGCGGTTGATTTCACTGCAGCGCTTGGTCGAGTTGCCAAAGTTCTTGGCTATCGAGTGACCGTGTGCGATGCTCGCGAGATATTCGCAACCAAGCGTCGCTTCCCCATGGCCGATGAAGTCATGGTCACTTGGCCGACCCCAATGTTTGAAAAGCGTGGCAGCACGCTCGGCCCGCGAGATGCGGTATGCATCTTGACTCACGATCCGAAGTTTGATGTGCCAGCAGTGCAAGGTGCGCTTTCAACATCGGTTGGATACATCGGCGTCATGGGAAGTCGCAAGACGCACAACAAACGCCTTGAGCGCCTTGCTGAAGTTGGCGTGAATTCGCCCGAGCAATTGAGTCGCCTGATGTCACCAATCGGGCTCGATCTTGGTGGTCGCACCCCCGAAGAAACTGCAATTGCAATCTGTGCCGAAATCATTGCTCGCCGAACTGGTCACTCAGCAACCAGTCTCAAAAATACTGACGGCGCTATTCACTCTTAGCGTTGGTTTTAGGCGTCGACCGCAATCAAGTTGTGGTCAACATGATTCATTGAATCTGGTCCATCGATCGTTGCCACGACAATGTCTTCAAGGCGCATTCCCCATTTACCTGGCAAGTAGATACCCGGTTCAATGCTGAATGCGTGGCCGGCTTCTAACGGTAGGGAGTTTCCGCTGACGATGTACGGGTCTTCGTGGGCATCAAGGCCAATGCCATGGCCCGTGCGGTGAATGAAATAGTCGCCAAAGCCCGCAGCAGTAATGATTCGTCGCGCGACTGCGTCAACTTCTTCGCACGGAGTTCCGATTATTGCCGCTTTTACCGCTGCCGCTTCTGCTTCGAATAGCACCGCGTAAGCCTCGGCAACATCGGATGCAATTTCGCCCGTAAATACGCAGCGCGTGATGTCACTGCAATAACCATTCATCGTGCCACCAAAATCGCACAATACGATTTCGTTCTTCTGAATGACTCGCGGACCCGGATGATGGTGTGGGCTCGCGGCATTTTCGCCAGCGGCAACGATCGCAAAGTTCACAACGTCATGGCCTTCAGCCAAAATGCGTGATGAAAGGTCGGCTGACACTTGCGCTTCAGTACGACCAACTAACGCAATACGCCCAGCCTGCAGTTCGCCAGCGATGCGATCGACGGCAGCGCCAGCGGATCGCAATGCATCAATTTCAGCTTGGTCTTTGCGCATGCGCAATGAACCAATCACATCCACTGATCGCCGATACTGCGTTGACGGAAGCATCGGCATGAGGTCAACCAAGAAGCGAGCCCACATCTGGTCACCCACCGCCACGACGCGCGATTCAGGAGTTGATTCTTTGACGAGCCGTGCGGTAATTGCGACGGGGTCTACGGTCTCGCTCCACGGCAACAATGTGAACACTCCTGGCATCAAAGTGACCCGTGGAGCTTCAAGTACTGGAACAACAATTGTGGCATCACCATGTGCGGGCAAGACGAGCATTGTCAAACGTTCAAGTGGCATTGCGTTGTAGCCCGTGAGATACGGCATATCTAGACCAAGCGACAACAAAGCCACGTCGACACCTTGAGCGCGCATTGACTGGCGAGCCCGTTCTAAACGATCAGCAAAAACCTTGGCATCATTTGCCGGCGACGAAACAATCGAATGACCACTCATGATTTTCCAACTCTACTCAACGTCACGGATACTGCTTCGCCCGCAGCATCGGCCGATTGTTTGGCGTGATAACTCGAACGCGTTA
>Ga0209358_10001429_pt1 | contig 18947 bp, 15 predicted proteins | sample LauGreFa1BDMLBSN_2_FD_187574 | JGI IMG/M metagenome (GOLD analysis project Ga0209358, IMG submission 187574) | Freshwater lake microbial communities from Lake Michigan, USA - Fa13.BD.MLB.SN (SPAdes) (version 2) | ecosystem: Environmental > Aquatic > Freshwater > Lake | place: Lake Michigan, USA... | reverse complement strand
GCTCGATGATCCGGTGCGGCCGGTGTTTCTGACCTTTGGCGGCGAGGTTGAGCCGGGCGAATCGTTTGCGCATATGGTGCCTCAGGGGCTCTTGATCGAGAAGCTGTTATTTGCTGCGGATCAGGCCGGTGTTCAGCTGATTTCTGACAGAGTGAAGCGGTTCAAGGCGGATGGGTCGTCGGTCGCGGTGATGCTTGCGGGCGGTGACGAGATGAAGGCGGGTTTGCTGGTCGGGAGCGATGGCGGGCAATCGGCCATTCGCGAGCTTGCCGGGATCAGTTTCTATCAGTGGTCGTACAAGCAGGCGGGAATTGTCATGACGATCGGCCATGAGCGGCCGCATGACGGGCAGGCGGAAGAGCATTTTCTGCCGGCAGGGCCGTTTGCGCGGCTGCCTTTGACGGGAAATCGCAGTTCGCTGGTCTGGACCGAGGCGCAGGATCGGGTCGATTCGTTGCTTGATCGTTCGGACGCGGCGCTGATCGAGCAGATCGAGCGGCGGGCGGGGCTCAAACTGGGGGCCTTGTCTTTGCTCAGTCGTCCGCGGGCCTATCCGCTGAATTTCGGGATTGCGCGGCGGTTTATCGGGGAGCGGCTCGCGCTTGTCGGGGATGCGGCGCATATGGTGCATCCGATTGCGGGACAGGGGCTGAATATCGGCTTGCGTGATGTGGCTGTGCTGGCTGAGCGGATTATCGAGGCGGCGGGGCTCGGTCTCGATATCGGAACAGTGACGGTGCTGGACGCTTACGAGAAAGCGCGGCGGTTTGATGCGGTCCTGTTCGGGGCGGTGACGGACGGGTTGAACCGGCTCTTCTCGAATGATCATCTGACGACGCGATTGGCGCGTGATCTGGGGCTCGGCATTGTCGACCGGATGGGGCCGTTGAAGAAGCGGATGATTCGTCGGGCGGCCGGGATCGAGACGGCGACGCCGCGCCGGATGCGGTGTCTTTAGGGATCAGACGTTCTCGAGCGCGCGGGACAGGCGGCTCAAAGTGCGGTCATGCAGGCCGAGGCTCACGAGATGGGCGTGGGTTGCGGTGACATAGTCCGGATTTGCACCCGAAACGCCGACGCCTTGCCGGATCAGGCGAAGCAATTCGTCAAATTCGAGTTTGGGGGCGTATTGCCGGTGGGTTCGGTCAATCGTGAAGGCGATGCCGGAAACGGTGCGGCCATCGATGAGGCGGAGTGTGTGGCGCGTCTCGCGATAGACCATGGTGACCTGTTCGCGGGCGCGGAGATAGTCGAGTGTCTTTTCAGTGTCGGTGTGGCGCACGCGGAAGGCAATGCCGCGGCACGAACCACCCCGATCAAGGCCGAGGACGAGGCCGGGATTGTCAGGCGTTCCGCGATGGACATGGGAATACACGCAGAGCGCCCTATGAAAGCCATGAAGTGTCGCGACGATGCGTTCAACATGGTCGAAACCGGGCCGCCACATCAATGATCCGTAGCCGAAAACCCAGAGATCGTGCGGGTGCGTGTCTGAAAGCATTCTGATCGAGCCTCTCACGAGGATGTTCTTCCGGCGTGTCCCCGTCATGCCCGATTGGCAAGATGGCAGTCATTGGTCATGATATTTAAACGAGAAGAGTGTAAAATCGAAACGAATTTGTTAGAGCCGGATTAATTCCGGCGAGAATGAAAGCTTATTGATGGTGAATTCCCTGCCACAGAAGAGATCGTCGCGTTTGAGGCTCTATGGGCCGCCTGTTTTGCTTGTTCTGGCGGGTTTGGCGCTTTCGGGCTTCTGGATGTTTGCGAAGACTCAAGCTGAAACGTCGATGGACCGTTGGATGGCGCAGGAGGCAGCTTCAGGGCGGGTCTGGACCTGCCCCGACCGCAGCATTGGCGGCTATCCGTTCCGGATCGAGATTTCTTGTACGGGCCCGACGCTGAAGGCGGCAGGAAACGTCCCCTTTGAAGCGAGCGTGGGACGGATTCTTGCTGTTGCGCAGATTTATCAGCCTGATTTGGCAATTGTGGAGTTTAGCGGGCCGTTGCAGCAGAAAAATGCCGACGGAACGACGCTCGATGTGACGTGGGAAAGTTTACGCGCGAGCGTGCATATCGGGGCTGATCAAACGCCGGACCGTGTTTCGGTCGAGATGAAGAAGGTGCAGCTCGCGGGGGATGCGGCGGCATCAGGCACAATCGGCCATGCCGAGTTTCATGCCCGATTGGTTGAGGGACCGGCGGCCGCGAGCGATCTCGATGTCGCGGTTGCGGTGCAAGGTGCGGTTTTTCCGGTGATCAATGCGTTCACGGGTGTCGCGGAGCCGATGGATGTCGCGTTGCGCGGCCGTGCCGAGCAGGCAGCACTCCTGAAGCGGGGACTGGTGCCGACTTTGATCGATCAATGGGCTCAGTCTGGCGGAAAAATGATTTTTGACGAGGCGAGCCTCACGCAACCGGGGTTTGCGGTGAGCGTCAAGGGCGAGGTGACGCTTGACGCGCAACGGCGGCCCAAGGGACAGCTGGAGCTCAAGGCAACGGGGGCGGAGCGATTGCTGGCGGCTTTCGGTATTGGCGGGAAAGACAAGGGTGTTACGGGATTGCTCGGCGCGTTGCTGGGGCAGAAAAAATCCGACGGGACGCAAAAGGCGAGCACGCTCAAATTGCCGGTGCGGTTGGGCAATGGCAAAGTTGCAATCGGGCCAATTGTGCTCGCGGAACTCGGGCCGCTTTACTGAGTTTCGTCGTCCGGCTTGGTGCGGCGGCCGAAATCGGGTGCGTCCACTTCTTGTCCGAGATCGATAATGCTGCGGCGGACCGCGCGGGTGCGCGTGAAATGCGTGAACAGGGCCTCGCCGTCGCCCCAACGGATGGCGCGCTGGAGTGCCGAGAGATCCTCGGTGAAGCGGCCGAGCATTTCAAGCACGGCATCCTTGTTGTTGAGGAATACATCACGCCACATGGTCGGGTCGGACGCCGCGATACGGGTGAAATCTCGGAAGCCGCCGGCGGAAAATTTGATAACCTCCGACTGGGTGACTTCTTCGAGATCGGCGGCGGTGCCGACAATATTATAGGCGATCAGATGCGGCAGATGCGAGGTGATGGCGAGCACACGGTCGTGGTGGGCGGGCGACATTTCCTCGACATTCGAGCCGATGGCTTCCCAAAAGGCGCGGACCTTGGCGGTGGCGGCGGGATCCGTGCCTTCGGGCGGGGTGAGAATGCACCAGCGGTTCAGAAACAGGGTTGAAAATCCGGCGTCCGGGCCGGAATATTCGGTGCCCGCGACGGGATGGGCCGGGACGAAATGGACATTGGCGGGGAGATGCGGGGCAATCTGCGCGACAATGGAGCCTTTGACCGAGCCGACATCGGAGATGATCGCGCCTTTGGCAAGACCGGGCCGCATGGCTTCGGCGACAGAACCGCAGGCTCCTACGGGAACGCAAAGAATAATAAAATCCGCATCACGAACGCCGTTGGCTGTATCGCCCGTGATCGTGTCGGCGAGATTGAGCTGTGTGACGCGGTCGCGCACGGTCTTCGAGGCGTCGATGGCGACGATGGAGGCGGCGAGATTGCGAGCGCGGGCGGCACGGGCCAGCGACGAGCCGATCAGGCCGAGGCCGATAATGGCAAGCCGGTTGAACAGGGGTGCGGGCAGCGGCGCGCCGAGACGATCAGGCATGGCTCAGGCTCCCGCCATGAAATCACGCAGCGCATTGACGACGAGAAGGTTGGCCTCTTCGCTGCCGATTGTGAGACGCAGCGCATCAGGCAGACCATAGGCTCCGACGGCGCGCAGGACGAGACCGCGGGAGGAGAGGAATAGATCAGCGTCGCGGGCGGTTTTCCCCGGTGTTTTCGGGAAGTGCATCAACAGGAAATTGCCGACACTTGGCGTCACCGAAATGCCGAGCGCGGATATTTCACGCTCAAGCCATGGCAGCCAGTGATCGTTGTGGGCAAGGGTCTTGGCGAGGTGGTTTTCGTCCTGAAGAGCGGCGATGCCCGCAGCGATGGCCGGGCCATTGACGTTGAAGGGCCCGCGGATGCGGTTGAGCGCGTCGATAATGCCGGCGGGGCCATAGCACCAGCCAAGCCGAAGAAGTGCGAGGCCGTAAATTTTTGAAAAGGTCCGCGTCATGATGACGTTTTCGCTCGTTGAGACGAGCTCAATGCCGGATGCGTAATCATTGCGGCGGACATATTCGGCATAGGCGGCATCCAGCACCAGAATGACATTGCGCGGCAAAGCGGCGTGCAGGCGCTTGACCTCGTCATAGGGAATATAGGTGCCGGTCGGGTTATTGGGATTGGCGAGGTAGACGATTTTGGTACGCGGGGTGACGCAAGCGAGGATCGCGTCGACATTGGAGGTTAGATTGGTTTCCGGCGCGACGATTGGCGTGCCGCCAGCCGCCATGATGGCAATTTTGTAGACGAGGAAGCCGTGTGCGGTGAAAATGCCTTCATCGCCGGGGCCGATATAGGCGTTTGTGATCAGGGAGAGAATTTCATCGGACCCGGAGCCGCAAACAATGCGCCCGGCATCGAGCCCGTAGCGGGCGGCCAAGGCTTGACGAAGCGCGGTTGCAGCGCCATCGGGATAGAGTTCGAGATGGTCGGCTGAATGCTTAAAGGCTGCAATCGCGGCGGGGGATGCGCCGAGCGGCGTTTCGTTTGACGAGAGTTTATGGAGTTTCACGCCGGCTGGAGCCGCGCTTTTGCCCGGAACATAGGCGTCAATCGCGAGAATGCCGGGGCGCGGCTGGGGACGGTCGGACAGATTTTGCATGATGTTATTCCAGAGAGGGCGTCGCGGCGGCTAATTGGAAGCGATTGGCGTGGCTGCCGATTTCATCGCAAGTATGGACGGTAATTTCAAGCGGAGTGAGTGACCCGATCAGCGTAGTGGTGCTGACAGTTTCGGGGCAGGAGAGCAACAGGGCTGTGCCCGCCGCATCCTCCGCCTGTGCCTCGATGGTGGCACCGAGGGAGGCGAGGGCTTTGGTTGCGGTATCGGACCAATGATGTGCGTGAAGGGCGAAGAGCAATGTTTCGCGGATGGCTGCGTCTTCAATCGGCTTCGAGATGACGTAGACCGGTGTTCCGGCGGGATGATCGGGGCGTTCGACGAAGGGTAGGCGGGCGATGATTTTCGGCGTGTCGGGACCAATCAAGCCTCGCCACCAGAAGCCTGATTTGGCGCTGGGTTCCGCCGGGAAAATGCCGAGATCGCCAGCCGAGGAGGCAACGGCGTTGATGACTGCATCGGCACCCTGATGGGTGAGGTAGGGCACGGTGAAACCGAAATGGAATCGCGCCGTGTCGCGCATGGGCGCATCGCCGATGGAGATATCGGCATGGACGGAATAGGGCGCCTGAACATAGGTGAAGGTGGAGATGATGACGCGCCAGATGCTCTCGACCGTATCGAAGGGGAGAATGCCTGCGTGCCGCTCGGCCAAGGTGCGCATCATCGAGGATTCACGGCCGGGCCGGAAGGCCGAGCCTGTGGCTTGTGTTTTTTTGACGGCAATCAGGCGATCAATGATCGTGCCGCGCTCCATCAGAAGCCCGTGCATTTCTGCATCGATCCGGTCAATATCGCGCCGGAGATCGGCGAGGGAGACGGGGGGCTGTGCATCAGCCATCAGCTTATTCCGGTTTGAACAGACAATCAGTTTCAAGCGACAGAGGCGCTCAAGCCCGATGGTTCATAAAGAAGACAGGCCGCAAACGCAAAGTCCAAATGGTTGGCGGCCGACGGGAAAAATCATCTTCCGGGACTTGTGAGGCGCGGTCAAGTTTGCCATATAACAGGTTCGGCATAAAGAACGTATGAACCTGAGAGCGGAACGCATGACCCGGTCGCACGCGACATCAGCGCCAGTGCGCAACGAGGCGGACGAGCCTTCGAGCGAGGTCTTGCGGTTTGATGCAACGCAGGGACTTGAGCTTGACTGCGGGGTCGTACTTGCGCCGTGGCGGATCGCTTACCAGACTTATGGAACGCTGAATGCCGACCGGTCGAATGCAATTTTGCTGTGTCATGCGCTGACAGGCGATCAGCATGTCGCGAATGTGAACCCTGTGACGGGGCGTCCGGGCTGGTGGGAAACCATGGTCGGGCCGGGCAAGCCCTATGATACGGACCGTTTTTTTGTGATTTGCGCGAATGTGCTGGGATCGTGCCTCGGCACATCCGGCCCGGCGTCACGCGATGGCGAAGGCGGTAAAGCGCGCGGGCTTGAATTTCCGGTTGTGACCGTCAGGGATATGGTGCGGGCGCAGGCGCGTCTGGTGGATCATCTCGGGATCGAGACGCTGTTCTGTGTGGCGGGTGGCTCGATGGGCGGGATGCAGGTGCTGCAATGGGCGGCGAGTTATCCCGAACGGGTGTTTTCGGCGATGCCGATTGCGGCGGCGGCAAAGCATTCGGCGCAGAATATTGCGTTTCACGAGGTGGGGCGGCAGGCAGTGATGGCGGATCCGGAATGGCATGCCGGGCGCTATCTCGAATTGGGCACGCGGCCTGAAAAGGGTTTGGCGGTCGCGCGCATGGCGGCGCATATCACCTATTTGTCGCAACCGGCCCTGCACCGTAAATTCGGGCGGAACTTTCAGGATCGCACGGCACCGACCTTTTCATTTGATGCTGATTTCGAAGTCGAGAGCTATTTGAGATATCAGGGACGCTCATTTGTCGAGCGGTTCGATGCGAATTCCTATCTCTATCTGACGCGTTCGATGGATTATTTTGATCTGGCCGCCGATTATGACGGAGTGCTGGCGAAGGCATTCAAGGGGACGAAAACGCGGTTTTGCGTTGTTTCGTTCACGTCCGACTGGCTGTTTCCGACGAGCGATTCGCGGGCGATTGTGCATGCCCTGAATGCGGCGGGTGGCTCGGTGTCGTTTGTCGAGATCGAGACAGACAAGGGCCATGACGCGTTTTTGCTCGATGTGCCGGAATTACTCGAGACAACGCGCGGATTTATCGATGCAGCGGCGCGGGCGCGCGGGCTTGCTCCTGTGAAAAAGGCGGATCGGGCATGAGTGCGGCGTTTTTATCCGACGGACAGAGTGCGGCGCGTGTTGATCTGCTGCAGGTGGCCGAGATGGTCGAGCCCGGATCGCGTGTGTTGGATGTCGGCTGCGGCGACGGCTCGCTGTTGCGGCTGCTGGCCGAGGGGCGCGGCGTTGATGCCCGCGGGATGGAACTCTCGCAGGCGGGGGTCAATGAATGCGTTGCCAAGGGGCTTTCGGTGATCCAGGGCGACGCCGATACGGATCTGGCCTATTATCCGGATGGTGCGTTTGATTATGTGATCCTGTCGCAGACCTTGCAAGCGACGCGACAACCGCGTGTCGTGGTGGAGCATATGTTGCGGATCGGGCGGCGGGCGATTGTGTCGTTTCCGAATTTTGGGCATTGGCGGATAAGGCTGCAAATCCTGTTTTCGGGGCGGATGCCGGTGACGCAAAATCTCTCTTATTCGTGGTACGAGACGCCGAATATCCATTTTTGCACGATTGCCGATTTTGTCGCGTTATGCGGCGAGATGGATGCGAAGATCGAGCGTTCCACGGCGCTTGACCGCTTTGGTCATCCGGTGCGGTTTGCGATGCCGTGGTCGTTCTGGAACCTGTTTGGCGAGCAGGCCGTGTTTGTCTTGTCGCGGAAGTAAGTAGCAATCCCTTTAAGGCGTATCGCCCATCGGATGCAGGTCGTTGACCATGGAGCGCAGGCGTTCGTCGAGAATGTGGGTGTAGATCTGGGTTGTTGAAATATCGGCATGGCCGAGCAATTGCTGGACGACGCGGAGATCGGCGCCGTTTTGCAGCAAATGGCTGGCAAAAGCGTGGCGTAGGACGTGCGGGCTGACCTGTTTGGCGGAGAGACCGGCGGAAATTGTCAGATCTTTCAGATCGCGGGCGAAGGCTTGGCGGGTGAGGTGGCCGGTTTCGCTGTCAGATGGAAAGAGCCAGCGGCTTTTGGGGGCTTTTGGATCCCTTAGCGCGAGGAAGGCGGAAATGGCCTCCCGCGCTTTGCTGGTGAGGGGAACGAGGCGCTCGCGGCCGCCTTTGCCTTTGATTGCGAGGAGATTTTCCGAGACACGCCCGGCGCTTGCAGGCAGGGACACAAGCTCGGAGACGCGCAGGCCTGTGGCGTAGAGCAGTTCGAGAAGTGCGAAAAGGCGGGTCGCGCGGAGGGTCCGGCCCGGTGTATTTGTGGGGTCGACTGTCTGGCGTTCGGCTTCGGTGAGCAGGGCGGTGACCGTGTCGATGGTGAGGATTTTGGGCAGGGGGCGTCCGCGCTTCGGGGCGGAGATCAGGGTGGTCGGGTCGTCGGGGCGGCGGTTTTCGGCGTAGAGAAAACGGAAATATTGGCGCAAGGCGGAGGTTTTGCGCTGGGCGGAGCTGGCTTTTATGCCGGTTTTGGCGAGATGATCGAGGTAGAGCCGCAGGGCATCGGTGGTGGCGGTATCGAGAGACGCGGGCGGGTTGAAAAAATCCGCGGCATCTTCGAGATCGCGGCGATAGGCATCGAGCGTGTTTTTGGCCGCACCGCGTTCGGCGGCCAGCATAGCGAGGAAGGCCGCTATCGCGTTCGTTGGAGGCGTGGTCTGGTTCATCTGGTTTTGCTTCGGGATCGCCACGGGTCGAGTATGATCCGGATGATGATTCGACGCAAAGACTGCAAAGATCGCGATTCATGTGCTAGATGTTCGTCAAACAGGTTTCAACAGGGTTGTTCGAGGGTTTTTTCGTGGGCAAGGGTTCGGTGTCGGATGAGCAGGCGGGTGACCCGTCGGGACTGATCCGGAAGGCGTTGGGCACAAGGTCTATTGTGCTGGTCGGCATGATGGGTGCGGGCAAAAGTTCGGTTGGAAAGCGGCTAGCGCAGCGGCTCGGCTTGCCGTTTGCGGATGCGGATGGCGAGATTGAATCGGCCGCGGGGATGACGATCCCCGAGATTTTCGCGCAACGCGGCGAGGCGGAATTCCGGCAGGGCGAGCAACGTGTGATCGCGCGATTGCTGGACGAGGGGCCGATGGTGCTCGCGACTGGCGGCGGCGCGTTTATCAATGCAGAGACGCGGGCGCGGATCGGGAAAGCGGGGGTCAGCATCTGGCTCAAGGCGGATCTTGATGTGTTGATGCGCCGGGTGCGGAAGCGCTCGAACAGGCCTTTGCTGCAAAATCCGGATCCGGAAGGGACATTGCGGCGTTTGATGGATGAGCGGTATCCGATCTACGCCGAGGCGGCGATCACCATCCAGTCGCGCGATGTGACGCATGAGGAAATTGTGAACGAAACCATGGTGGAATTGGCCGGTCGCCTTGGAATTGGCAAGAAGATTGATCCCGGCGCGCCTTTGCCTGTGACCCAGACGGTCAAAGTGGAGCTTGGCGAACGGGCTTACGAGATCATTATCGGGCCCAATCTGATCGAGGAGGCGGGCGAGCGGATTGCCAAGCTCGCGCCGGGGGCGGCGTGTGCCATAGTTACGGACGAGATGGTCGCAGGCATTCACCTTGCCGCGCTCGAGGATAGTTTGAAGATCGCGGGCATCCGGACCGCGCATGTGATCGTGCCGGCGGGCGAGTCGTCGAAGAGTTATCCCATGTTCGAGCGTGTCTGCGAGGCGATTATCGCGGCGAAGATGGAGCGGGGCGATCTTGTCGTGGCGCTTGGGGGCGGCGTTGTTGGCGATCTGGCCGGATTTGCTGCTGCGGTTGTAAGGCGCGGGATGCGCTTTGTGCAGATACCGACATCGCTGCTGGCTCAGGTTGACTCATCCGTCGGCGGCAAGACGGGAATCAATTCGGTGTACGGCAAGAATTTGGTGGGCGCGTTCCATCAACCGGGGCTTGTTTTGGCCGATACGGATGTTCTTGATACGCTTTTGCTCCGGGAATTTCGTGCGGGCTATGCCGAAGTGGTCAAATACGGGCTGATTTCCGATGCGGCGTTTTTTGCGTGGCTCGAGGCCAATCATCGCGGGGTGTTTTCGGGCGGGGTCGAGCGGATCGAGGCGATCCGGACGAGTTGTGCTGCGAAGGCAGCGGTGGTTGCGCGGGATGAACGGGAGGAAGGCGACCGGGCGTTGCTGAATCTCGGGCATACGTTCGCGCATGCTTTCGAGCGGATTGTCGGCTATGATGGATCGCGTCTTGTGCATGGCGAAGCGGTTTCGATCGGGCTTGTCTGTGCGTTCCGGTTCTCGGTCCGGCTCGGTCTGTGCCGCGGACAGGATGCGGAGCGGGTGGCACAGCATCTTCATTCTGTCGGTCTGCCTACCCATATGAGCCAGATTCCGGGTTGGAATGCGACTGCCGAGATGATCCTCGAGGCGATGGCGCAGGACAAGAAGGTGAAGCGCGGCAAGCTGACTTTTATTCTGGCGCGGGCGATCGGCGAGAGCTTTATTGCGCCGGATGTGGCGGTTGATGATGTGCGTGCGTTTCTGGATGAAGATTTTGCACGAAAAACGGGTTAAATGAATGGAAAACATTGAATTTCATGCGGACCCCTGGGTTGCCTTGGCGGTGGTGATTCTGTGTCTTGCGCTGTCGGCATTTTTCTCGAGTGCCGAAACGGCGTTGACGGCGGCATCGCGGGTCAGGATGCACGCGCTTGAGGGCAGCGGTGAAGCGCGCGCCGGTGTTGTGAACCGGTTGCTCATGTCGCGGGAAAGACTGATCGGAGCGCTTCTGATCGGCAATAATGTGGTCAATATCAGCGCATCGGCGTTTTCAACGGTTGTTCTCGTGCAGTTGTTTGGCCCGGAGGGCGTGATTTATGCGACCGTGGTCATGTCGATTGCTGTGATCATTTTTGCGGAAGTGATGCCGAAGACGTTGGCGATCAATGCGCCGGACCGGGCGGCTTTGCTGCTTGCGAGACCGGTTTCGGTGATCGTTGCGATTCTCGGGCCAGTTACGATCACGATCGAGTTTCTCGTCAAGATTTTGCTGCGACCGTTCGGGATTCATATCGGCGAAAATCAGGCGATTTTGTCGGCGCAGGAAGAGCTGCGCGGCGCGGTTGATCTGCTGCACAGCGAAGGCGGCGTCGAGAAAGAGGCGCATAAAATGTTTGGCGGCCTCTTGGATCTGGTTGATCTGGAAGTGTCCGATATCATGGTTCACCGGACGAAAATGGTTTCGGTGTCGGCGGATTTGCCGTCCGAGGAGGTGGTGCGCGAGGTATTGGCGTCGCCGCATACGAGGCTGCCGATCTGGTCTGGGTCACCGGAAAATATTGTCGGTCTGCTTCACGCCAAGGATTTGCTGCGGGCCTATGATGCGGTGAAGGGTGACACCACGAAGCTCGATGTGCGGGAGATCGCTCTTTCGCCCTGGTTTGTGCCGGATACAACCTCGCTGAAGGATCAGCTACGGGCGTTTTTGACCAAAAAGATGCATTTTGCGTTCGTTGTTGATGAATATGGCGAGGTGATGGGCATTGTCACGCTCGAGGATATTCTCGAGGAGATTGTCGGCGATATTCGCGACGAGCATGATATTCTGGTGCAAGGTCTGCGGCCATTGCCGGATGGTTCGGTAAGTGTCGAGGGCTCGGTACCGATCCGCGATCTGAACCGCGCGATGGATTGGGCGTTGCCGGACGACGAGGCAACGACGATTGCGGGGCTTGTGATCCATGAGGCGCAGACGATCCCGGATACGGGGCAGGTTTTCACCTTTTACGGCTATCGTTTTCAGGTTTTGCGCAAATCACGCAACCGGATCACCGTATTGAAGATTACAGCGCTGAACCGGAAATAGCCGGTTGCGTAGAGCTTGCGGCTTGATCGCTTGGGTCTGAGTCGAGGATTTGTGCCTCGGCCAAGGCGGCAAACTTGCCTTTTTTTGCCATAAGCGTGGAATAATTGCCGTGCTCGATGATTTGGCCGTTCTCGAAGACGAGAATGAGATCCGCTTTGCGGATGGTTGAAAAGCGATGGGCGATTACGAATGTCGTCCGGTTTTGCATCACGACATCGAGTGCAAGGCGGACGGCGCGTTCGGTTGCGGCGTCGAGTGCGGACGTGGCTTCATCGAGGATGAGTATCGGGGGATTTTTCAAGAGGGCGCGCGCAATTGCAAGGCGTTGACGTTCGCCGCCCGACAAAGTGCGCCCACGTTCTCCGATCAGGGTGTTAAGGCCTTCCGGTTCGCGCGCGATGATCGCCGAGCCTTGCGCTTTTTCAAGTGCTGCGAGGACGTCGTCATCGGAGGCATCCGGGCGACCGACGCGGATATTATCGGCAATCGAGCGTGCAAACAGCATGGTTTCCTGAAAGACGACGCCGATATGGCGGCGAAGTGAATGGAGCGTGAGCGTGCGGATATCGTGGCCGTCAATGAGAATTTGGCCGGATTGGGGTTCGAAAGCGCGGTAGAGGAGGCTCAATGTTGTCGATTTGCCGGATCCAGTGGCGCCGACGAGGGCAACGCATTGGCCGGCTCTGACGACGAAACTGATATTGCGGACGGCGGAACTTTCGCCGCCATAGGAGAAGGTGACATTATCGAAGACGACATCGCCTTCGATCGATGTCAGAGACTTCGCGCCGGGTTGATCGCGCACGGAGGATTCGAGATCGAGAACGTCGAAGAAAGCTCTTAACTTGGGTGATTGGCTCATCATATGATTGACAAAGCCGACCAAGGTTTCCATGCGGCCGATCAGCATGATCGAGAGGCTGATGAAGGATACAATCTCGCCAACAGTGGCCAGACCGGCGCGGTTTAAAGTGATGCCGACGATGAGAATTCCAAGCATTGTGAGGGTTGCGGAGGCTCGCGCGATCATTTGTGCGAAGGCCCACCAGACCAGAACCGGTGTTTGGGCTCTCAGCAAATTGTTGATGATGTCCCGGAGTGCCGCAGTTTCGCGCTCGATGCGGGTAAAGCTCTGGATCACCGGAAGATTGCCGAACGCGTCGGAGGCGTGAGCGGCAAGATTGGTATGAAATTGCTCGACATCGCCCTGAAGTTTTTCTGTCCGGTACATGACGAAAGCAGTGAGGCCCGAAAAAAAGGCGAGCAAGAGCAGAAGCATGAGTGCCAGACGCCAGTTGATGAAGAGCGTTGTCGGAAGCATCAGGCCCAACAGGATGACGGAAGTGCAATGTTCACGCAGGATGTTGAGCCAGATCCATGCTGCGCCATTCGCGCCTTCGAGCGCTACTTTCAGCAGTTGCCCGGAATGATTGCGGTTATGAAAAGCGAGCGGGAGTGTCAGTGCGTGCTCGAAAAATGCCGAGATCATTGCTAGGCGGCTGCGGTGGGACAGGCGGTCGGCATGAAGTGCGATGAGGACACTGGCGATGATTGTAAAAAGGCCGAAGCCGATCCAAGCGGCGATGATTTTGACAAGTGCCGGATCCCAGGCGGTAGCACCAGGAATAACGGGGGTTGATAGTTGGTCAATGACACGTCCGAACAGGATCGGTTCGGCAAACTGGCTGAAGGCCAGCATAGAATTTGCAGCGACAAGAGTCAGGGCCAGTTTTTTTTCTGATCCAATCTGACGAAATGCACGTTTAAACGTTGTAAAAAACATTATTTGATTGCTTACCTAACTGATGTTATGTGGAAGCGTGAATAATATGTCACTATATCAACATAATTGGCATAACAGGGTTTGATGTAAAAACCTTTCTTTCACAATTTTGCATTACGTTAAGTTTGATTTTGCTCGAATGCTAACTTTAGGGCCGGATAAATGGATCTCGCAACGATCATCGGATATGTTTTAGGGGTCGTGGTCGTTATGGTGCTGATCATCATGGACGGATCTCCGCGAAATTTTGTTGATAAGCATGCCTTTATCGTCATTTTTGGCGGTTGTGCGGCAGCAACCATGATCCGGTTTCCCTTTTCCGTGATTGCGCACGGGTTTCCCATGGGCTTCAAATATGTCTTTACGATGCAAGGCAGCGATCCGCGCCAATTAATTGAAGAGATTACCAAAGTCGCGGATACGGCGCGTCGTCAAGGGCCTACCGCGCTTGAGCGCGTCGCGGTGACGAATTCATTTCTGGCCCAGGGCGTTCGTTACATTGCCGATGGTTATGACAAGGACTTTATCCGCGACACGCTTCAACGCGACACGGATGTCTATCTCCAAAGACTGCAAGAGAGCGAAAAGCTTTATCGCTCGATCGGCGATGCCGCTCCTGCGTGGGGGATGGTCGGAACATTGCTTGGTATGGTGCAAATGTTCTCAAATATGAGTGATCCGTCGAAATTGGGGCCGTTTATGGCAGTTGCTTTGCTCGCGACACTTTATGGCGCGCTCATCGGCAATCTCTTTTGTCTGCCACTGGCTGATAAACTGCATCTGAAACTGGAGGAAGAGGATCTTGCGAGGGCGCTGGTGATTGACGGGATTATGCAAGTGAGAGATGCGCGCAGTCCAGCTGTCGTGCGCGAAATGCTGATGGCCTATTTGCCGCAGCATCATCGTGACGAGTTGGCCGCCGCGTAAGGGATCAAGCCCATGCGTAAAAAGAAGGGCGGGCATGCGGGTGGCCATGGATGGTTCGTGACATTTGCGGATCTGATGGCGCTGTTGCTGAGCTTTTTCGTCATGCTTGTTGCTTTCTCGACGCAAGACAGGCAGAAATTGCAAATGGTTGCGGGGTCAATGCGGGATGCCTTCGGGACGACCCGGGATAGTTATTTTGCCGGGGTCATTGAAATCAAGGGCATTCCGGTCAGGCCCCGCTTAAAAAACGCCGTAGAAGGCACGCCGGAAGATGCTGCGGCAGAAACCGCTCCGTCTTCGAAAGATACGTCCGAGCAGGGGCGTAACCTGATCGCCCGAGATCAAGGCGTTGCATTGGCCGCTTCGAGCCTGAGACAAGCAATCAATGAAATGCCGGAATTGGCGGAACTGTCGAAGAATATCATCGTCGAAGAACGTGTAAATGGTATCAACGTGGCACTCACCGATCAGACCGGGCTATCCATGTTTCCTGAAGGATCAACAGAGCCGCTAGAGAGGGTTCGGGAGGCGCTCGTGAAGCTTGCACCCTTGCTCCTCAAACTTTCCAACCGGATCGCGATCACGGGGCATACGGCAACCCAATCTTATGGTCTCTCGACTGATGCGATGGCGTGGGACCTTTCGGTCGGACGGGCGAGTGCCGTTCGAAAAATATTTTCTGAAGCGGGCATTTTGCCGGATCGCTTCGCATCCGTGACCGGCAAGGCCGATACAGAACCGCTTTTTCCAGACAATCCGCAGCTTCCGTCGAATCGCCGGATTGATGTTTTTTTGATCAAGGAAGCGCCTCCCATGCCACAAAAACAAAAATTTTGACGGGATTACCGGATACTCGTAACGAGCGCCCAATACATCCTGTAGCGGGATGACGGCACATGATAAGCGGCGATGCCAATCCGGGTCGCTTGCCGGGATAAAAGCGCTGCGTTGTGTGCGGGGACATCCCGCCAGCCTGAAAAAGCTTCGGCTGCTGTGCGGTAGCCTGCGGACAAACGGATTGTCTTGCCGTCGGGTGTTTCTTCGTTTTTGAGGGCAGGGACTTCGCCCGGGGTTGAACGGTCCGCTTCGGCGGCGTTTGCGGCCCTCACTTCCGCCTCGCGTGCAAGGGTGGCATCGAAGATCAGGGGTGGAAGATTGCGATCCCGTCGATAGCCATTGATCATGGAGACTGATATCGCCGGATCGAAGGCCTGACCGGCGTGGTCAAGGCGCGTGTAAAGCCCAGGCGTCGAGCTGGTGCGGTTTGATCCGCATGAGCCAAGTGCCAGACCGACCACGAGCGTTGACATCAGGATGAGGGCAGATTTGCCCCGGATTGCAGCGGCCATTACTTCTTTGTCCTTTTCCGAGCGGCGGGGCTGGCTCGTTCTTGCTCTGGTGTAGCCGCCCTTTCGATCCTGCTGATACGATCTTCGAGTGCGCCAAGTCCTTCGATGGTCAGAACGGTTCGTGGTTTGGTATCGCCAATGCCGATCTCCATTAATTGGTGATCAATCTTGAAAATGAGATCGCTTGTGACCTTCGCTCCGTCATCAACTTCGGCGATGAAGCAGACAAGTTCGAACTCCTTGATGGTATCGCCGATACGTTTGAAATTGACCACGGGTTCGGGCCGTTTCAGGACAGTGCGGTTTGTGACGGCCACGGATGAAAGGATTTCTGCGACTTTTGCCGAATCTGCGTCACGATTGACCGGAACGGGGATCACGATTCGTCCCATCCGGTTCGAATGAACGCGGTTTTTGACGGTACCCGAGATGAGGCTCGAATTGGGAACAATCATGACGGCCTTGTCGAATGTCTCGATTTCCGTCGCCCGAACATTGATACGTTTGACAATGCCCTGTTCTTCACCAACGACAATCCAGTCCCCCACACGAATGCCGCGTTCCCACAGCAGGATGAGCCCTGATACGAAATTGTTGACGATGGATTGCAGACCAAAACCGATACCGACCGAGAGCGCACCGGCGACGATGGTGATTTTATCGAGACTAAGCCCCAATGTGCTGAGCGAGAGTGTTATCGCGATCAAAAAGCCGAGATAGCCGATGCCGGTTGTGATCGAGTTGCGGAGGCCTGAATCAAGCTGTGTATGCGGCAGATATTTGGCTGTCAGCCAGCGCTGGACCGCGCGGGTGACCAGAATGGCGATGCCGAAAAACACAATTGCCGAAAAGGCCGCCGCAAAGGAAAAGGTGACGTCACCAATGGTGAAGCCGAAAATGGCTGCTTTCAGAGAGTAAAGCACATCGCCCGACTCGACGCCCCATGGCGCCAAAGCGAGCAAAAGACCAAGGCCGATGATCAGAACCTGTGCCGCGCCCGAGAGTAAAACGCCAAGTTGCTCCAGCGAGCGGCGGGACAGGCCGCTTGCCGTTCTGATCATTGTCGAAAAACGTGTATCTTCGAGGAGAAAACCTTCGATCGCGAGCGAACTCAGACGCGCCAAAAGATAGATCAGGGTGACGATAATTCCGATCCACGAAATTTGATCGGCAACAAAAGCTGCAAAAGCGCTGTACCCCAACAGGACGGATCCGAGAATGACGATCACGAGGCTCCAGCCGATGATCCGCAGGAGTGCCGTCAGGGACGAGCCTGCTTCGGGGATGGATGCTTCTGCTCCCTCGGTTCTTGGTGCGGGAGCGATTGATTTCAAACCCCTGACCAGCGTCCAGACGATCAGAATTGAAAAGATCGCCTTTGTGAGAACTGTGAGGCTCAGGCCGGCGGCAATTGCCTGACTTACCGTCTCAAAGGTTGAGTCGGCCAAAATGAGGATGCTGATATTCGTGGCGATCCAGACAATACGGGCTGCCGATTCATTTGACAGAGGAATTGCCCGCCATTCAGCGCGATCAGGCGATAGAACGGCTTCTGCCAGTCCGCGCACAAAACTGATATAGACGAGACCCCACAGGATGACGCTGAACACGGGTTCGACGCGGTTTGGAAGAATATTGAGTGCATCGACAGTGGTCACGATCACGGCGACGGCGGTCACTGGAACGAGTAAACTGATGAGCGTGAGTAAAGCAGCGCGGCTTGCGACACGGAACGGTGTGGGCTCCCCAAAAACCGCATCACGGGCCATAAATGTCAATGCGCGCCGACGCATCCTTGCAGCGAAGATGATCACAATGCCGATCGCTATTGTGAGAACCAAGGTGCCGAATGCTCCGGCGGACTCGATGATCCGGTTTAAAGTATCGCGTGAAACGACGCCCAGTGCCCGAAGATCATGGCCGATATTGCCGGCGACATCGAGCCAGAGTTGCGGAGCCAAAAGGCTCTCTGACCGCTCGAACAATTTATTCGTAAAAATGCTTCGCCGTTGATCTGCAATGGCGGTCATGATCTGGTCGGCTTGGACTGCGAGCGCGCGCGCGAGCTTCACGCTTTCGTCAAGCTCTTTCAATAGACGGTCCCGCTCGTCCCGCTCTTTTGTAATGTCGGTGCTTTCAGGTTCGGCCTTCTCATCAGGCTTGGGGCCAAGTTCTTTGAGGCGCGAGCGCATGGCCTCCGCTTTGGGTGCCAGCTCGTCCGAGACGGATTTCAGGTCGCGTGCCAATTCCTCGACGCGCTTTCGATTTTCCTGAAGGGCTTTGTCGGAAACGGTTCGAACGGTAATACCCGCTTCGATCTGGTTCAGCTCAAGGCGGATGGCCTCGATTTTCGATTTTGTGCTGTTTTGCTCTTGTGCACCAGTGCCGAGGGGCAGGAAAAGAACGAAAATGAAAGCAGCAAAAAAGGCACGAATAGATGCTTGAGAAAATAACCGCATGGCGAAAGGCTTTGTTAAAGGAAATGGGTGAGGCATGCCGTGAGACTCTCCGCGAATCAGTTGCGGGTGATGCGACTCGATGGATAGGTGAGTAGCGCGAAATGGCCTTCAGGGCAAAAGACTTTGAGCGTTTCGCTCAGGCAAGCGCAAAACGAAGTGTCAGGATCGTGCCAAAAGAGACGACAATCCACCGGATGAATTTTGTCGGCACGCGCCGGGCGAGTTTGACACCGATATAGCCACCGCAAACACCGCCAATCAGGCCGATAATGGCGTGGGGCCAAGCGACAATTCCGGCAGTGATGAGGGCAATCAGCGCGAAACCCTGGATGAAGAGCGAGCAGAGGTTTTTGGCGGCGTTGATGAAGTGATAATCATCCCCTTCGGCCAAAGCGAGGGCGGCGAGCATGATGATGCCCATGCCTGCACCGAAATAGCCACCATAGATGGATACAACAAACTGCATGCCGATACCGGCCATGCGGCGTTTGCCGGACCCGGGCCCTGATACAACACGGTTGATCCATTTCAGAAGTAAGGGACTTGTGGCGAAGAGGAGCGTGGCAAAGCCGAGGAAGAAGGGGATCAATGTGCGGAACGAGGATGAGGGCGTGAAGAGGAGCAAGAGTGCGCCCGAGAGACCGCCGATCATGCTCGCTATGGC
>Ga0209358_10001428_pt1 | contig 18962 bp, 18 predicted proteins | sample LauGreFa1BDMLBSN_2_FD_187574 | JGI IMG/M metagenome (GOLD analysis project Ga0209358, IMG submission 187574) | Freshwater lake microbial communities from Lake Michigan, USA - Fa13.BD.MLB.SN (SPAdes) (version 2) | ecosystem: Environmental > Aquatic > Freshwater > Lake | place: Lake Michigan, USA... | reverse complement strand
ACCAAATCACCGATGCGTACCTTTGTTGGGTCTGCTTCGGCATCCTTCACGGGAACCCAGTTTTTGGTACGCCGTGCCCAGTTGCCATGATCGGGACAGTATGCGCTTCTAGGCCAGTCTGCTGGTATCTCAAGGGCTAGGTCGTGAGCTGCATTCCGTAGGCGGTACACCACAAAGGCAGCACACCAAGGGCTACCGGGTGGCACAGGTGGAGTGGTAGAGGCTTGATAAGTTTCAACCGCCTTGCCTCGATTGTCTCCAACTTCCTGTACACCCACATTGTCGATGGCTTCCTTAGCGGCTCTAAGTGCGATAGGTCTACTCATAGTGATATATTCCTTTTGTCAGTCCTTATCTCCCTGACTAGGTGGGCGGTCTCCCAACTGCATCTTCGCCGCCCACCGCCCTTTTCTTAGGCGAATGTTTCCCCATCATCCACACTTACTAGCTGAGTGATACCTGCTGATGTGTCGTGGTAATACAGATACCAGTTTCCAAGCCTCCAACTAATAGCCGTCTGATCGTTCTGCACTCCGCTTGCTACCACAGCACTACTTGCCGTAATGATGTTGCCCTGCGGATCATAGATAACCCGGTGGATGTCACTTCCTGTATTGCGGAATACCACGATACGCTTACCCATTGGGTTGATGCCTACGCTAACGTGTGTCCCGGTTGCGCTTACTACTGTTGCCATGCTTACCGTTGCCCCTTCATCATCGGTGTAATACGAGTCGATGCCACCACCTGATTGTTTCTCAACCAAGATGTAAAGCCTACCGCTTTGGCTGGTTGGGTCGTAAGCGATAGCCACGCAATCAACATCTGTAATAGGCGTTGTTACGCTTACAAAGTTGGTGGCGTTCGGGCCATCCGCAAAGTGTAGAACCACGGTATGGCTTTCCACATTGGCATAGCAAAGCCGCTGGTTAGGGGCTACGTCAACCGACAGACAACCACCTGCCGCTGTCAATGTACGGAACCAACAACGGAATCTGTGGCTAGTGTGGAGCGGGTCTATGCCGATGTTATTACTACCGCTGATGGCATCGTGGTTGCTTTCACCTAGTCCCCAGGGAGCGGATGTGTAGTAGCGTCCCTCAGCATCAAGCGTGGAATCTGTGCCTCGGTTTGCTCCCGTGCTTGCAAGCTCTAGATCGACAGTGCCAGTGGTGGCAGGATCTCCGACATCATCCAATACAGCACCATGAGCAATGCCACGGAGCAAAGAACCAGCAGGCAGGTATAGCGCAGCATCCGTACCGCCGTTTACATCAAAAGGGTCGTAAAGGTCGGGTGGAAAGTTACCATTGATGCGATCAAATAGCGTCTGTGCTGTGATGGTTCCAGCCGCTATCTGATGCCCATACGCAAAGTCTGTACCGCTTGTAGCGTTAGGCGTGGCAAGGATGCCGCCACCACGTAGCCATGTGCTGTAGCCGGTAACGCCGTTTAGGAAACAATCCCTGAGCGGTGGTTGTGTAGCGGAGCAAGTAGCACCAGCCGGGTAGGCTACAGAGTTGGTTGCAGTCCAGCCCGGATGCCGAACAATAGAATCATCGGATGCGTTTATCTGCCCTGCAAGCTCGCTGATGGTTACAGGGTCAACGCTGTATGAGGTAACCCCGGTCTCGCCGCCTACCGTCATCTGCCACCAGACATCGGATTCTTCTTCCGTCCTGCCGTCTCGGTCTTGTTGCCAAAATCTTCTACCGTAGTAGTAGGTGGTGGTGTCTACCTCTGCAACGATGGCAGGCGTGATGCGCTCAAAAGCCGCTGAGAAGGTATCCGGTACATAAGTACTGTCTGTGTTGGTGTACTTGAGCGTGGTTGTACCGATGTCAATAGATCCGCTCGATACTCGTAAACGCTGGCATGATGTGATGCCCCAGTAAGCGGAATCTACAGACTCTGACCCTGCGTAGCTGCTCGATGCCGTGTTCTTTCGTGGGTACGGGTTGTCCTTATCATCGGTTGCAGGTAAGGCTCCGAGGCTGTGGATGTCAGGTGAGCAAAGGTCAAGCGTAACGGTACTGTAGGAGGTCGTAGGAGCCACAACCTGCCATCTTTTGGTGTTGCCGTGGTAATCGGTCAGTTCGATGTAACCGGTCTGGTTTGTGCCACTTTGCGCTTTTATCTGCACGGCAAGATAACGGTATCCACTCATTCCTTCGTAAGGTGCATACAGCCGGTCGTTACCTGTACCAGAAATGGCACGGTTGTTGGTCTCAGCGATAGACCAGCCATTGAATCGGAAGCCACGGAACAGCACTCGGTTGTCTGTGCTTGAGTCTCCATTGGTTGTTAGGCCGCTTCCTGATAGTTCAGCAGATATCCACGTCGGCACGTCATCAGCTGACACGCTGTCCGTGTCTGTGCCGTAAGTTGGGTCTATAAGAGTGGTGCTTGTGCTGTAGTCAACAAAGGTATCTGACGCACCATAACTGCCACCAGAAGAACCAACGGTACGGGTTCCACCATCGTAGCCAGTGACAACCACATTGAGGGCATCGGGGTACGCTCCCTCCCATGCTCGAATCCTGCCAGCAATAACAACATTGCGATCCAGACAGGATGACGTGCTGATGGTTCCAGATGCAGATGAAACGATACCAAAGCCGTCGGTAGTGCCAAGTAGACTTAGAGTCCATTCGGTTGCGCTCTGGTCGTACCAAGTGTGAGCGTGTGTAATGTCATGTACTGCAACCGTGTTGACCTTGACAAGGCTTACTGCAAAGTCGTGGCGTACATCACCAGAGGAAAAGCCGGATGCGCTAAGAGTTGCCGTGTAGTCTGCATTCCTTCTTGATGTTGCCGCAGCTGACACGGCAACCGATGACCCGCCAGCAGATAGGCTACAAGCCGCTGTACTGCCCGATGTGGTGCGTTCGTACCATGTGTAGCCGGTTAGGCTTGGGAACCTTGTCGGTGCGCTAGATGAGGAAAATGAATCCTCGGCAATATCCCAAAGCTTATCAACGCCAACCGATGCAGAGAACGTACCGGCACAAGTTACGGAAGCATCCGCGTATGTGGTGGCTCCGGTCTCACTACCGGATGCCAGCACGGTATAAGACGAGTTCGTGCTACCGTGCCCGTTGTTTACCGTGATGTTTGCCCTAAGTTCCCAAGTCCATGCAGAACCTGGAGAAGGTGCGACCACTGTACTTACGATGGCAAGCGATGCGCTAAAGCCTAGATGCCCACCAAAGGTGAAGTCTGTAAAGTGTGTATCGTAGTCGGGTTCTAGCGGTTGAGTAGCAAATGGATTCCAGATACGCACCAAGACGTTCTGGGTGTGCGACATCGTGAGCGTGGCAGTTCTTGTGCCGTCAATGTATGCCATTAGATCTTCTGCCCACGATAGACCGCTTTGCGTACACTGAAGCCTGATGTCTGCTCGGTTACAAAGTCAATGGTCGGGATACCGATGATGCGGTAATCACCCTTTGTGGTTGTGCCGTCAGGTTCCATAATGCGAACCACATCACCAAGCCACAAAGGGCGGTTGTTCGATGACAAAACCAAGAAGTCAGATTCCCACTCAATGAGAATACGTCCGGTAGTCAAACGGTCGTAGAGAATGTCGCAAGCCGCATCAACAGCATCCTGCGTTGTTAGCGTTGGGTCTCTCAGCTGATACGGTACAGGTCTGCCACGCCAGTTGTACGGTCTGCTGGCAGGTGCAGTGCTTGCAGTCTCTGCCGCTGTATCTACCAATGATTTCGTAATGAATAAGCCGGTCGCTGGGTCTTGCCCGACAACCTGTACCTGTGTGGCTTCCGGAGTCTCGTAATGGCTTGACATAGCCCGTACAACACGCTTAGGGCGTAGTACTTCAGGAACTCCTGCCGTGGTTGCCGCGCCTATGCTCTGGTAGAGCGTGATGGCAGGCGTTGTAGTTGCTAGTGCTGGATCAATCCAGTTGTAAAGATAACCGCTCGTTGTCGGCATCCAACCGGTGATGTAGTTTGCGGCGTAGTCGTTCTTGAGCTTGTCAATGTAACCACCAACAGTGTCAAAGAAGTCAGGAGCCAAGGCATACTGCCCCTTTGAAATGTTAGGGCTATATGGCAGGTCAAGGGCTGGTGTATCACCGACAAAGTAAGGTGCAACTGCATCTGGATACCCAGCAATATCTAACAAGTCAAGCAGTGCAGCTTGAAATGTCAAACCATCATAAGGGTAAGACTCAACAATGTAAGCAAGGTCAAAGTCACGGGTGCGGTCTTGCCCAGCATAAACAAAGACCGACCAATCCTTTGTGGTATCGCCTTGCTCGTAAGTAATCTCCGGAGGCGTTAGAGTTCCTCGGAAGATGTCAATCTCGGCAGGCGTTGGTGTAGCACCATCGGTTAGCGCAATCCGGATGGGTCGGTCTGATGTAATCTGCGGCTGGTCTACACCTGCATCTGTAATCGGTTTACGTCTGGTTGTGAGGCTACAGGTAGCCCTGCCGTCATCATCTACGCTTATGCTTACTCTCTCTACATCGCAGGTGATATCTACGGGGTCATCGGCTGTACTACCGGGATCAGGCTGGTAAACCATGTCCAGTTCGTAGAAACCATATGTGGCTGCACCAGTTGCGCTTGTAAGGCTTACCTTTGCCCGTACGTCCGTGATAACACCGTTTGGTGTATATGCAGTCAAGTCATCCTTGACCACACTATAGGAAGCGGAAGCCGTGCCTGTACCTATCTGGTCGTATGCATAAGTATTACCAAAGATTGCCCCAGTAGGAGGTGCATAGCGCAACTTCTTTATCGGAGATACTGCATAGCCTGAAGTAGTAAACTGCAACTTTGCCAACTGCACGGATGCCTGACCAGCTGGAACCAGCCAAGAGAAAGCGGCAGCAGGTGTGATTGTGTTGCTAATCAATGCAGACAGGTCACCGAATACGTGGCTAAAAGCCAAGCCGTTAGATGCCACCACTACAAGCTCACGCCGTCGGCAGGGAATCATCATAATGGTAATGAACTGTGAGTTTACTGAGGATAGATAAACCGCTCCCGCTGCCGGTGCGATGTTGGAATCGTTGCGAGTATATGAGCCAACCAGTACACCGCTTTTGTATACCGCTGCACCTCCTGATGCGGTAAACCACACCTCTACAGAACCAGCCGAACCAACACCCCAGCCAGCTTTGAGAATCACGGAATCGTCGGAATCCTTGAGACCCGGTATATAGATCGACAGATAAGCGGATTGGTTAGCACTCCAGGCTGTCGTAAGCGTAGCCCGTTCTGTGACGTTCAAGGACTGTAGGTAGTAGTCTCCAGATGCTTTTATCTGCATCTGCTTCCATGATGCCGCCGTGGTTAGCGTGTAGTCAGTCTTCTGGAATCTTGCGTAGTTACCAGCATAGGTTGTGCGCCATGCTGCCGTAGTAGGAAGCGGTGCAAGCATCAGGGTTAGCGTAGTAGGGTCAAGCCATACACCGCTACTCTTGGCCATGTCCCATGTCGTACCGTCAGCTGCAACAACCAGCCTACCCTTTTGTGGGCGTGGTTCTGGGCAGTCTACTTCAATCAATAGTGGCCAAGCGTTTGCCATCAGAACCTCTTCATAATTCCGGGCGTACCGTTGCGCCTTGCTTCATCACGGATAACCGATCGCACTGCTCGTTCCAGCTCAGTACCGGCAGGAATCAAGCCCCTATTACCGCCGCCCATGAAGTCACCCATGCGGATACCGCCACCGCCACCTACCGCAAGTTCGGCAGCCGTAACACCCATCTGGCCAAGTTGCCCACCGCCAAGCGTTTCCCTGCGTAGAGTCAAAGCATCAGCCGCTGTCTTAGTGTTGTCTGCAATCCTGCCGATGTTGTCAGCGATTGACGGTCCACCTAAACCACCACCGGTGCCTTGCGCACCACCGTAAATCATGCCACCCGGTAAACCTTGAGGACCCAGCATTGCGCGGATTGCATCACCGTATGCTTTAGCCAATCCGGGAAGCATATCAGCAGATGGCATTGGGAATTGCGGGTCTATGTAGTTCCAGCGTGGTCTTTTTGTTTCAGGTGCTTGAAGAGCAGGACCGGCTCCACCACCAGTACCTAGAACACCATAGGGGTCTTCTATAAGTGGTCGTCCGAATACCTTCATGTCTTTGAACTTGCCAAAGAGAGCGCTAAAACTAGAATCTATGGTTCGTATGACACTGCTTATATTGTCATCTATATCTGCAAACACGTTTTTGAAAAATGCTTGTACGTTATATGCAAGCCCCTTCATGTATGTCATGATGGCTGGCCCTAATTCTTGGAGCATCTTTGGTAACTGAGCAAAGAAAGCCAGTAGGTTAGCGGCTACATTTATCATTGCTTGCTGGAAGTTACCACCGGGTCCGAATGCACCAATGACGCGGTTTAGAAAGTCTTGGATTACACCGCTCTTACCGATGGCTGAAAACACTTCACCAATCTGTCTGCCCATCTCTGCAACCCGTTCAATCAGCCGCATGGTGCCACCTTCAGCACTACTGAAGATATCAAGGATTCCACGACCAATCGGTAAAAAGGCTTGCTCAAGCGCATCCTGTAGATTCTCAAACGTAGTCAATGCAGAACTGGTTGCCTTTGGTAGTTGCTCAAGCCCTGCAATAATCTTGCCGATGGCAACGTCGGCTGATAACCCCATCTTTTGAATGGCTTCAGTAGATGCCGTACCAAAGGCGGAAACCAATACCTGTCGTATCTGCGGGACACGCTCGGCAATCTGATTGATTTCCTCAGCTGAGATACTGCCCTTGCTGGCAATCTGACCAAGTGCCAGGATAACACCATCCAGTTCAGACTTACCTTTACCAACCAGAGCAAGAGCGTTGCCAAATGCCATCAAAGCACGCTCGGATGTTTGAGCGGATAACCCTGCGGCTTCAAGGTTGAGAACACCTGCACGAACCTCTGTAAGCCCCAATCCGGGGAGTTTTGCTATCTCTTGGAGCCTTGCCAGTTGGGCCTGTAGTTCCTGTGCATTCTTGGCATAAGCGGCAAGACCACGCACCTGTGAGTCATAAGCCATTGCGGCTTGAACCCCGGTTACGGAAGCGAAAGAGTTCTGGGCTACTTCAAATAGCCGGGTGGCATCTGCCGCAGTGCGGATGGCTTCACCAACCGAGCGGGCAGATTGTCCAACACGTTGCAAAGCACGGACAGCAGCGGCTTCACCAACTACAGAAATCTTAGCCGTCAGTTCCGCTACTGTCATCGTTACCTGCCTCCAAACAATGCACCCAGCATTTCGACTTGTTGCTTTTCTATCTCTTGCCCGATCATTGCAACTTCTGCAATCTGGTCAAGGGTTAGGTCGGTCTCTGAAGGGTGCCGGTTGAGATACTTTACAGTGTAGTAAGCAACCTGACTTGCTACACCTCTAAGGCGTTTTTTGCGTCTTTTACCCTGCCTTGTAAGTCATCGGTTGGATACCAAGAAATGAACTCACCAAGGATTCTAAAAAACGTCTGTTTGCTAGTACGTGCCAGATTACCAAAAGCCCGTAGTGGTGATTCCTCTGCGCCATCTGTCGGGTCTGGTACATAGCACCGACCAAGCAGGTAGATTTGGTACAGCATTGCTTCGGGGAACTCGGCGAATGCTACACGCAAACTCTGCAGCTCTTTGGAATCTGGGAAGAGGTCAGCCGCCTTCGGTTCACGGAAGCGGAGTTCTGCGCCATCACCAGCGATGTCCGACAAGTCGACCACTAGGGTTCCCTTGTCGGCATCTTTCGGGATTTGTTTTAGGTTACTTAGTGCCATGCGCTAGTGTACTACGACCAAGCGGTGGATACTCCGTTAGCACCAAGCGTAATGGTTGCGGATTCGGTTACAGCTTCCTCGTTTGCAACGCTGAGGCCGGTAGCGGTAACAACACCAACAAAGGTCTTAGCAGTAAGGCTTCCCGGTGTCACTACGATCTGGCAGTAGTAACCATCCTTACCAAAGAAGATAGGGCCGACAACCGAATCAACCAGAAACTCGACTTCAACGCTTCCGTTAGCCTTGGTTGCCTGAGCCTTGTTCTGGCTGTCGCAGAGTGCGGAAACATCAACCGTGTTGACCGATGTGCTGAAGCGTACCGAGCGAGCGATACAGGTATAAGTCTCAGCGGTAAAGGCTGAAGGCGTACCGTCTTGGTAGCCACCGAAAGCCACCGTCACAACACAGTTTTCACCGATAAGCGCACTTGTTCTTGTAAAAGGCATAATTTACTCCTACTGTTGCGTGACGAATCGGTACACCGCTGTCACTCCAAAATCAGTTCGACCACCGCTCTCTAAACCAAATGTTTGAGCTGTTGATTCTCTCCGGCAATAGAACCTGGGAGAGGTACTCGAAACGTGCTGATTGTCAAGCAATGTGTCTATGCGGGACATGATTGCAGCCGAGGTTGCCATGCTTACCGCACCACTTGCAGTATCCCACACGGTGATTCTGTAGGTCGGGTAGGTGAAGACTCTACTACCGCAGAGCGTGTCTTGGTCTTGCCCTGCGTTACCAGCACGGTCAAAGACCACGTACGGGGTGATAGGTTGCTTCCTGCTTATAGGGTCAATCTGCGGGGCAATCGTGTTGTATACCGCCATCTGGAAACCGTTAGGCTTATTGTCAGGAGCAAGCAAACCCATCAAGGTGGCATCACCTGTCAAGGTTTCGTAGATCCACTGCTCAATCACGGCTGGTTCAAATGCCATTACTTATTACCCTTTAGGATTGACTTCACGGCAGCTTGAAAAGCCGGGGCTTCCTTCTCTACTGCTGGACGTAGAAATGGTCTAGCCGGAACAGTACCACCGCTTTTAGATGTCCAGCCAAGTTCTAGAGGTATGCCGTATTTTGCGCCTACATTGACCTCGGCAGATGTCTTGCCAGTCATCTTGCTTTGTATGCTACCTGCCAGACCAGAATCACCCATATCGGCGTTCGGTGGAGTGCCTGGAGGTGATGACCAGTGCGGATGCTCTTTGCGTCCGGGATACTTTTTGTATTGACCACTAGACATCATAATGCTGTCTTTTGCATTACCTTCGATGTTAGCGGCAGCATTACCTACAGCAACAGAAAGCGCACTTAGATTCCGTTGGTAGGAATCCAAGCGCACTTTCTTTAGGCTGAAGCCCATCTTTATCACGGAGCCAAGACCTCGATTTCAAGAGGGCCGAACCGTCGTACATCTGTACCAACCGTGAAGGAAACCGTAACCCTGATGTTAGCCGCAGTGCCGTACGCCGCCGGATTGAGGATGCTCAAGATACCTTGTGCGCTGTATTGCTTCGTCAACGTAACGGATCCAGATGCAAACGTATAGGCAGACCCCGTGGCAATGTTAGTGAAGGTGATGCCAAGCGTACCGGTAGTGATGTCTACCGGGCTTCCTAGCTCATCAACCAGCCGTACTACGTAGGAGTGCCAGTCTCCGACCCATGCGGAGACTTGCACGACCTGCTGAGGGTCTTCAGTCAAATCAAAGATAAGTGCCATCAAATATCCCTCACATAGATGCGTAGTGGACCGAATACCTGCGTATCAGATGCACCCGTTGTGCGTGTAATCGTAGCCGTGTAGGTTCCAGGGGTGTTAGTCACCGTTGTGTCAATGGTAAACGTAGCACGTCCATCAGCTGCATAGGTTGCCGTACAGGAGTAAGTGTCAACCAGCGTAGCACCAGAGTTGTAGACCTTAGCCGTTACCGTTGCAGAGGTGATATCGATCCCTGCGCCGTTGTTGTCTACGCACTGGATGTCTACGCCGTGCTGTGCGCCCTTTTGGATGTCAAGCGGATCAGAAGCCCCCAAGCCATCAGCCCTAACCTCAAACGGCCCCATGCGAACCAGAGCGGCAGAGGTTACCGGGGTAACCAACTCAGCGTTGACATACTGGCCAAACGTGCCTACCGTAGTGTGTCCGCTTCGAGCTTCATCCCATACAGCGTCAGCAATAGCCCCTGTGTTGACGTTGGTATTGACGTACTCACCAAAGGTTCCAGCCGTTGCATACGATGAGCGTGAAGCATCCCACACCGCTGCGGCTGTCTGCGCTGCCGTCAATCCACCACTACTGAGCTTCACCGTCATGACCGCACCGTTAGTACCGCTTGCACCACGCACCACGATTGTCACATCATCAGCACCAGCAGCCAAAGCAGCGTCGGGAATGTCCACGCGATACACGCCCGGCATATTGGTAGCGTCTACCTCGGCAAAGCCGCCAGAAGTCCACGCCTGCGCGATTGTACGGGCTACCAGCGGGATAGATATGCTTGCTGTGCGTGTTCGGTTGTACCGAGCTGAGAGACCAGAGGCGGAGGCAGTGAGGCCTGTTACGCCGAGATACAGTTCGATGGATTGGGAGGTGCTGCCGGGAGCGATTGTGATGGTAGAGGCGTTGCGTTCTGTCGGCAGGTAGTTAGTAACCAGTCCGATGTTGCGGTTTGTAATGGCTCCAGCATCCGGCGATGTACCAGACCACGCTACACCAAATAGGTCGGTAGATGGTGCGCCTGTTGCCGTACCGAATGATGTATTCGGGCCACCGAAGATGCTACCGAATATCACTTGATTGACAAGGTTGTGAAGGAGCGAATAACCAAACTCCAAGCCCATCGTTCCCGATGTGACTGTGTTACTACCGGCGGTGTATGTGCCTGAGTTTGTTACTGTCGTTGCGTTACCTATGACTCGGTTGTTATCTCCGTTCAAAGTTGCTTGATTACTGATACCTGTTGCAAAATTAGTAATAATGCAGTTTCTCATTGTCGTGACAGAACCAGTGTAATTGCGAACTCCTATATTACCGCTGTACATAAGGCAGTTATAAATACTTGCCGTAACTCCATAAAATCCGATTGCCTCATTGTACGAATTTATGAAACATGAATCTTTGATTGATGATGTATCACCAGAAGGCACTGAACTACTAAGAGAAACATATCTTAGTCCGAAAAATATACAATTTATTACTAAAGCATCTAGAGGTTGACCAGAAATATTAGTTAGTTCAACTTCACCTTTCAAACTTGAATTCCGTTGGTTATTTACAAAAACACATGATGTCAATTTTGTAAATCTACCAGTAATAACAAAACTACCTACGCTTGTCTGTCCAGCAATTTCAAAATATATGTTTCTGAAATGCAGATAACTTTTACTAACACCTACAACTAACTGGCTGATATTTGCGCCTGTGTTGTTTGTTGATGCATATTGGCTATGCTTAACGAATCCAGCACTTAGACCACTAAACTGCGATGCTGTTGGGTCTCCAATAATCTGCGTTTCAGCGGAGTAAGTGCCACCTATTGTAACAGTTTCATTGTAATGACCGGGAGCGATGTAGACCGTATCACCTGAGCCTATGCCTGTGGCTCCCAGTGCTTTTTGAATGGTTCGCCATGCAAGACCAGTCGTAGAACCTAGACCTGTGTTGCTGTCGTTCCCATCCTGCCGAACATAATAAGTTGCCATTATTCAGCCGTTCCGGAAACGATTTCCTGAGCCATTACAACAGCAAACTGGTTGCTGTAGTTCTGTTGAAACTGAGCATCCTGCGTAACCCACCAACCAAAGACGCTCGTGCCATTCTCACCGAATGTACCGATAAGATTATCTTCGTTGTCGTAGATATCACCAAAGACAATCCAATCACCGGGACTGTTTGGGTTAGGCTCCAGCCTGTAGTTCTGAAAGTTCATTTGCCCACCTTTAGCGAGTTCGCCTGCACACCCTTGAAAGGCATCGTCAAGAAGCCCAGCGCAGCACTCATCGCAGCAGTAAAGCCAGCCGCTACAGCCTTCGACCCGTACAGTGCCATCACTGCGCCAAGCTCGGCGATGTCCTTGGCTTCTGCCGTACGAACGCCATCACCAAAGACCGTGCTGAAGGACGCGACAAAGGCGATCAAGACAACCACGACCAGCCTTGAGATTGATATTCCGTTCATCTTTGTATTACCGCCTCCAGTGCTGAAACTTTGTTTTCAAGTTTACCGAGCCGTTGTTCTATCCGTCTTACTTCTTGCTGTTGTCCATCAAGGGTATTGACGATATGTGCCACCTGAGTCTCTAGGCGTGTCAACCTGACCTGTATGGCAACCCATGCAGTGCCTATGCTTATTACGGTGGTCATAACTTGTATGCCTACCTGAATCCACATCTCAGCCGTCATGCTACACGCTCCACCAATCCGCAATGTTGTACCAAAAGTTCGGTCTGTCCAAAGTCTGTGCCAATCACATCAAAGTATCGGGAATCATCACCGACAAGGTACACCCGGTCTTGAGGCATCACATCAGCAGCAACGGCCACGATCAGTGTCCATTGCGCTGATGATGCTATCGCTCCACCAACAATCGATTCTGTATCTGACTGGTTAGTAACCCGTGCAGGGTACTCGGCAACCTTTCGCCAAGTCTCAGTAGCACCGCCTCTGCCGTCTTCGGTCAAGGTGAAGCGGTGTACCTCTACGCGGTCTTGGCAAAGGTTACGAACCATGCCTGCCTGTATGGTCTGGCGCAGGATAGGACTCATGCGAACGCCACCGGTCGGAACTTCTCAGCCATGGTTAAACAATGTTGCATCAGTTGTGAAAGCTTGACATCGCTGTTGCCTTCCTTAGCATCGATGTCTGCCGCTACTCTGGATGCCTTGATAAGCCATGCCTGCCGGGTTGCTGTTCTGACATCATAACGCTCAACGTTGATCGGGCCTTGGTCAACCCACATCAGGACAGGGTCGCTTGTGCCATCAAGTACTGACCAGCCTTTATATTGTGCGCCGGGATACTCAGGAAACTCAGGCTCAGTGGTTGCGGTTGTGCCTGCTGTACGGCACTCATAGACCCTACCATTAGGAGTTGTAGGCACTACACGGTCACCGACAGCGTATGCGGTGCTTGCCGTCCATGTCGTGAACCGTGAGGAGGAATCAAGGATAGAGCCGATGTCCGTAGTAGACATCTGCGGGTAGGACTGGGCAGACACAAAAAGGCTTACCTGTGCGATTGCCTCGGCTCTGGTCATCATGCCCTAAGTATCCCACACGGCATTTCTACGCACTGAAAACAAAAGACCCCCAGCACGTCTGCCGGAGGTCTTGATTGAAGTGGCTACGCTATTACGTAGCGGAGGAAGCACCAACGATAAGCGAACCAGGTACACGGGCGGAAGCCGTAGCACTGACGTTACCGATGTCGAATGCAGAGAAGGCGTATCTCTCAGTTGCTTTGAATGCAAGAGCATCTTCCTTGAAGTACTGCTGATCCGAAACCTCGATGGTAACGGAGCGGCGGTCACCGAAAGCCGTACCAACCGAGAGGTCACCAAGCAGGATGTATGGCGTGGATGCTGCAAGCGTCTTCTGCATATTCTGCACAAAGACAACATCGTAACCAAAGAGCTTAGGCTGTGCGCCAAAAGCCTGCTGGAGGTCAAGGATAGCGTTTCCGCTAAGTGCGTTGAGCAGAGGAGCGATGGCGTTGTACCAAATCTCCTTGTGCATATACCACTTGGCGTTAGCTGCGTAGGTTGGCAACCGTCCTACCATTGCAGACAGGTTTGTAAGCGTTGGAGCGTAGGTGATTGTCTGCCCGGTCGTGAACTGCACGAGCGATGCGATGTTAGCCTTGGTAGCGTTCGCATTGTAGACAGCGTACAAACAACCATCAATGGATGTGGTTGCATCTACTGCGTTATTGAAAACAACGCGGTCCTCTTCCTTAGCAAGGACATACGCCATATCACGGGCAAGGGATGCACCAAAGTCAATGATGCTGTCTTCTGCCAGTTCCTTAGATACCTGAGTAAGGACAGCGGCTTTCTTGGCTGTAAGGCTGACCTGTGCAAAAGTCATATCAGACAGCGTGATTGCCGTGTTCTCACCCGGATAGTAAACCGTAGTGGATGCAGTAGCGTTAGGTACACGGAGGGTGTCGCTCGACATCGGGTAGATGCGGCAGTTTTGCCGTGCAATACCAAACTGCTCACGCAGGTAGATAAGGTCAGAGCTAAGTGGATCCGGAACAGTATAGCCACCAGCGGAATCCGTACCTTCGTTCGCCTTGATGTGGTTCTTGACCCAGTCAGCAGCCTTGCGGTTGCCCATGATGCTACGTGCCCACTGGCCCCACTGGTACGCCTTGTAGTTACGCTCATCAGCGGTTGCGCCTGGAAGCAGGTCGGTCATGCGCTTTGATACGCCACCGGATTTCCATGGCTTGTCTTCGACAGCCGGGGATACCACAGGAGCGGTTACTCCAAGGCTCTTGATGGTCTCGATGCGCTCTTCGATGCTCTTGGCTTCAGCCATCAGGCTCTTTACCTGTGCGAGGTCACCATCACCGGAAGCCAGTTCCCGTGCGGTAGCAAGGACAGATTCTTTACGATTCTGCAATGTTTCGATTGTCATAGTTGTTTTAGCAACTCCAGACGAGCCAAGAGTTCTTGGCGTTCGTCATTATCATGGGCTTTCGCCTCGACTACGATGGACGGCTGCTCATCAGGCTGGTCTGCATCCCGCAGAGATTCCCAGACTACTGGAGCCAAACGCTTCGCGCTTGACCGGCTAAGACCGACTGCATCCCGCAGCCGACGCTCTACACCCCGCAAAGATGCAGGCTGTACGCTTTTCATTCCGTGCATGGCAAACAAAGCCTTTGCACGTTTAGCAAACTCATCAATGATGGCATCTGCCATGGCTTGGTCGCTCACCATCTCGATAGCCCCGCAGAGCGCATCGTAGTAGGCTTCAAGTCCTTCATGTACCATCTCGCCTTCGGACTCATCAAAGACCGACACGGCATACTCTTCTGGGGATTGTTCAGGCATAGGAGCCATAACCATCTCTTCTTCTTCCATAGGCTCCATGCTGTACATGTCCTCCAGGCTCTTTACTGAGTTCCGGTATTCGGCAGGTGTAGGCGTGATGCTTGCCTCAGCGATACACCAGCGGGTAATCTCGCTTGCCTTGCCTACACTCTTACGCTCGACCATATGACCGGCAGCACCAGACGAGTAACCCATCTTGCCTTGCTTGCAAAGCTTGGCGATCATGTTCCCGTATTCATCAGCCATGTCCAGCTGTGCTTCGTACCACAAGCCGGTTTCGTCCATCTTGACATAGCCAGTACCAATGGACTTCTTACCTACGACTTTGTCCATGCCGTGGTGATAATAAAGATTCAACGGGACACGCTCACCGACTTTGATAGGGAAACCGAAGTCTGTAGACTTGGTGAAGTAATCACCCTCTAGGTCGGTTGCATCAGGAGAGCCAAAGCGTACAAGGTAGCCTTTGACGCTTCCAAGGCGGTCACTCTTTATCGCATCACTGTAGACGGTTAGCAGGTCCATACGCTAAGTATCCCACACACCCTATACGAGGCTACGTAGTGGCACTACACGGGTTGTAGGTCCCCAGTCTTGGTTCTGCTCCACCTGCACGAAATCAGCCAGCGGTTTGCCATCCATGTACATCTGGTAGCGAGTAGGTCCCATGATGGCTAACTTGTCAGCATCCGACAAACCAGCAAGGATTCGATCAGGTGTGGCTACCTCTGGGCGTGTATCAGGGATAGAACTATCGCCGGTAATCTCTGCCCATGACATTGTTGCCGGCACCATAACGCACCTACAATTTACGTGACTAGGCATGATTTCATCGGTCTTGTGTAATGTTCCCGATAAGGCTAAACACGCTAAACATGTTCTTGCATCCTGCGTGGCTTGCCGTCGGTATCCTTGCACCGCCGGATTCTGCGTGTAAAGTTGCCGTTGCGCTTCACGAGCGCTTCGTATCATCTCTGTACGTGCTATCGTCTCTGCACGGCTCCTGCCGATATCAGCTGCCTTGCGTACACGCCGTGCAACCGTTCGTGGACCTTCACCAAGGCTGATGCCCTGTACAAGAGCCATCTGCATAGCGTCAGTGGTTACCTGCGGGATTGTTGCAAATAACTCACCCAAAGGGCTTCCATCACCCGAAAAACCGACAAAGGCTTGGAGGCTTTCGTCTGGCAGGGCTGTCCATGTGTAGCCGAGTGTTGCTCCAGCCGGTTTACGACCAGCCGCCGTTTCAACCAGGCTGACGCTTGCCTCATTCGCAAGGATGGCGCTTTCGAGTTGTCCATCGGCTGTAATGGTTGCCCCCTCGATTGCAAACTTCTTTAGGTTCCTGCCTAGTTCCTCGATGTTGTCTATGATGCGTTGACGCATCCAGAGAATGGTTTCGCTTGGCGGTTCACCGTTGGCTTCACGCTCTGCGATTCGTCCCTCTAGTGCTTCGAGTTCATCAATACTGGCTTTGGTTGCTGCCTTGTATGCACGTTGCATACGGCTGATGGCTACGCCTTCACGCTCCAATAGGTCGTTGCGGAACTTCTGGGAAGCGGCGTAGATCCGTGCCGTGCCATCGTTTACTCGTTTGAGATGTAGTCCATCTCGTACCCGTAAAAAGGGTGAGACTTGTACACTACCCCCGGAGTGCAACAGTCAAGGCTTTTGCCTTCGCCCATGATCTGGTCACGCTTGGCTGTAGCCCATGAAAAGCCAGCATCACCGCCCCACAGGTCCCACGCTACACGACCAGCAGATGGGAAGCCATCTTCCCCAGCATTGAAGCCTTCGGCTTCCTTGTCTACTTCATGCCTTGAGAAAAAGGAATACATCCGCAGGATTGTGTCTTCGGATAGTTTCTCGCCGTTCACGATTTGGTTAGCACGAGCAAGACCTACACGAGTACCGCCGGCTCTGCCTTCTTCCTTCCATGCTAATGCACGGCTGGCTGCCTCTTGCATACCTTCGTTAGGGACGTACTTGAGGTCAAACGATTTAACCTCATCCCGCAGGGTAACCGGAGCGGCTCCAGTGTGTTGTACTGGCAAGTTTAGGAAGCTTGTCACGCTTGCTGGGTCGTAGCCAGAGCGAATCAAGATACCCGCTGCATTGGCTGTCTCTGCAAGCGGTGCGCCACCTTCACCTTGAATCGGTATAGCGGTTGGATGCAGTACGCCTTCATCTTCTGGGATGGCTTCAAGACCAGCTATGCGCTTGGCTTCTGCACGGTCAATGATGCCAGCCTTGTACAACTTCTCTGCACGGTCGGCTTCCGCTGAAAGGTCATCAGCCAAAGCCCGTACACCTTCAAGGTCATACTGTACAAAATCACCCTGCTGAGTCTCTGGGTACTCTGGCAGGAGGTCAGCGGTAATCGCATCAGCCAAGACACGCAGGAGAGGAACCATGCCGTCCTCCCACGCTGCCTGCTGTGCCCTCTCAAAGTTGTTGTAGGTGGAACGCTCAAGACCAGCACCAAGACCCAATACCATGGGGTTGAGTCCAAGGGCTGAACAGATACGCTCCTCAGGAACACGTCTCACGGAATCCAAAGCAAGCTCTGATGGCGTTAGGGATACCCTATCCATCTTGTATGCTCCGGTCATGACCACGATACCGCCTGAACCGTCCCCGCTCAGGTCTTCATGAAGTTGTCGCTTGACCTGCCGTGCATCGTCCATTGAGATGTCTACGGTCTGGTCTTTGGCATCAGGCCCTACTATGAGCGATGGCATCGCACCATTAGCCAGCAGTCCCCATGCGGTCGTTGATGCGGTGTTGTCTGTTGCAATCTCGCGCAAGACAGCGGTTACCGGGCTACGTCCAAGGCGGATGTCCGAAGGTTCCCTGCCGTACCGAATGTGGATGATGTCAGATACAGGGATGTCGAATGACCTACCATCCGTGGTGTAGACATAATGCGTTAGTGGGTTGATGCCGTTACCGACAGGGCGCACCATGTCTTGCGGAAGGAACTGCAAAGCTGTCACAACACCACGGGTAGTAGACCGTATCTTCCGCAGGTAGGTGTTGCCGAACAGTTTGTAGTCTTGAATCACCCAGCTCCAAAATAAAGAACCCATGACCATAGGATCAGGTTGCGCCATAAGAGCGATTACCGGATGGTCTTCTACTGGTTCCGCTTGCTGGCTGTCTACCGGGCGATAGTACTTGACTGTAGCCTGTGGGAAGTTCCTGATGTACCAGTCAATCGCGCTTGCCACGATACCGTTAAGCCCAAGGTCTCCCGCTACTCGTGCCCAGTCTTTGGTACTCCCTGGAAGCGCACGGCGCAGGAGCGTTTGCAGCTGACCGGAGCCATAGCCGGTTAGGTAGACATCACGGGACTGGCTAAGCGGTAAAGGCAAAGCCTGTGTCGGGTTTGCTACGGCTTTATTGCCAAGGAAGCGGTCAAAGATACCCATGTGCCTAGTATCCCACAGGGAACCTAAACCGCTCCCCAGCCTTTGCGCTGTCCGATCACCTGCCACGCGTACGCCATTGCGTCTACCACGTCATCATGCCGACCAACCGGGAAGGATAGCAACTCATCCTGCCAGTATGGTGGCAACCCTTCAGTATGGATAACCTGCCCTTGCTCGTACCGGGCTTCCAGAGGGCCAAAGCGGGTTATCTTGTCACGGTCTGGACGAATGCCCCGGATAGGTAGTTTTGTACGCCTCATTAGCTCTTGCACAACAGCCGCCTGATACTGCACCTGCTCGATGCCAATCATAACCGGATGCCACTTATCAGACATCATCTCAATGAACCGCAACACGGAAGCAAAGTCAGCGCGGGTACGGTTTACATCCAGCACGTACAAGGTTCCATCTTCACCACGCGACAAAGCAACCACGGCTGTGTAGTCTGCTTCCGCCTTGGTCGAGATGGCAAGGTCAACACCAAGGTAGACAGGCAACCCTTCAGGCGCATCCCCAAAGCGCAACCACTCCCGCTTGATTCTTGCTCCAGCAGCATCGACGAACTCGGCTAGATACTCTTGCCTAAACGCGATGCTCGGCAGTGACTCCCCGGCTTTGTCTACCTCAGCGGCATCTATCCAAGGGTTAGCCGTGGTAGGCATCTGCCAAGACATCCAGTCATCATCAACACCAGCCATCGCGTGT
>Ga0209358_10001427_pt1 | contig 18963 bp, 30 predicted proteins | sample LauGreFa1BDMLBSN_2_FD_187574 | JGI IMG/M metagenome (GOLD analysis project Ga0209358, IMG submission 187574) | Freshwater lake microbial communities from Lake Michigan, USA - Fa13.BD.MLB.SN (SPAdes) (version 2) | ecosystem: Environmental > Aquatic > Freshwater > Lake | place: Lake Michigan, USA... | reverse complement strand
CCATTACGAAAATGGCGACATCAGCAGCTTGGCCTCTCAGCTCCAGGCCACCAGCCGCATCCTGATCTCCGGCGTCTACTTCACCGCCTAATGACCACCATCGGATCCAGTCTCCAGCAGGGCATGACGGTGCTCCAGCAGATGCTCGGGGCGCCGATGTTCATCTGGGAGGGCTCGTCGATCCGGTGCATCCCGGCAGCGATCACCGATGCCAACACCCCGGTGGCCGGCGGGTTTCAGGACAACGTGACATCCCGGATCCTAGTCATGTTCTCAGACTGGAAGACCTGCGACAGCACGCTCGTCTCCATGGACTCGACGCTGTACACGATCGACCAGGGCACGACCTTCTCGAGGCTGCAGCGTGAGGACTCCGGGTTCGTTCTCCTGGAGAACACCGACCGCATCGCTTTGACCTTCTGCAAGCCTCGGCCGGTGGTCGGGCGCACGCTGATGTACCAAGGCCGCACGCTGCGCATCCTATCGTGCCGCGTGGACGCTTCAGGCGCCTATTACAGCCTCGATCTCGGGGCGAAGACAAAATGAGGCCTGTCGTCAACATGACGGTGGATTCCTCGAGGTTCGACGCTGCGCTCAAGCAGTACCTCTTGGCCACCACCCGTGATCTCGACAAGGCGGTGAACGCCCGGATGTTCTACCTGATGGTCCGCTTGTTCGTTCTGGTGCCTCCCAAGAGTCCGGCATCGGAACGCGCACGCATCGCAGACTACCTTTCCAAACCGCTCGGAGACATCAACCGGAAGAGCAAGAAGACCGGCAAGCGCATCGGCAAGAGCCGTTTGCTGCGCCGTGTTCATCTGATTGCTCAAGCCCGAGAACGCAAGGCCGGCCGGCGCGGTTTGTACGGTGAGGAAATGAAGCAGGCTGCATCAGCAGTCTACCGTAAGGCCATCGGGTCGGTAGGTTACCTGCGCTCCGGTGTGGTGAAGGCAATCCGAGTTTTCAACAAAGGCTTCAGCCAATACGACAAACCGAAGTGGAAGCCGCTTGTGAAGCCGGCCGGATACAAGGCCCCGAAAAAGCCCAACGCAGCGTTGGTCGCCATCGCCAACCAATACGGCCTTCCCGCGGAAAACGTCGCCGTTCACAAGGGCACCAGGGCAAAAGGCTTTCAAGCTGTGCCTGGCTGGAATCCAACGGCATCGGTGCTGATGCAGTCCGGCATCGCCGACAATCAACTCGGTCGAGTGAAGTCGATCTATGATTCGTCGATGCAGAAGGCCTACGACGACGAGCTGGCGGAACTATCGACTCACCTGACCGATGCACTGCTTGCCAATGGGCAGGTGTTGGTGGATAACGGCATCGACATCAAATGAATGGCGTTGCACCCAGAGCCGAGAAGGCCCTTGTCGACTATCTGGCCTCCGGAAATTGGTCCGGAGCTGGCGCCGGCACCCCATCGTTCCTGACGTCCTACAGCCGCGGCCTGTACGACGATCCCGACGAGCAGGACACCATGCCCAACTTCCCGCGGGTGGTTGTCTCGTCGACTTCTGCGCGGCCAATGCAGCGCACGGATCTCACCTGCGAGGTCAATATCGAGGTCGAGCTGCAGCTATCTGCCGACGACACCGACGAGGCCGATATGCTGACCACCGTGGCAGCGCTGGACAGCCTCATTCTGCCGCTTTTCGACGCGAATGGTGCATCAGTGCTAGATGCCGACCAGGACAACGCCAGCGGTCCATTCACGGCACAGTTCGCCGCACCGCTTGATTTCGGTGCATCTTCAATTTCAAATAGGTCTAGGACGTTCACCCGGACTTTCACGCTGTATTGTTCCGCAACCCTGTAACACATCACCATGGCTAACACTCAAGGCAGTAAATACGTTTTCGGATCACCGGCCTCGATGGCGCTCTATGACGCCGCGGGGAACCTGGTTGTCACAGGCTACGTCGCACCCGACGTTGAGAGCTACGACATCACGCACGAGGCTGACACCGAAGAGGTGCGCAACAGCTCGGGCGAAGTTGTCGGCCACATCGGATACAACAACCGACTCACGCTGACGCTCAACTTCATCCCGAGCGGCGCCAGCGCTGCCAATGCCCTCCTGGCGGCCAGCCTGCCGGACGTCAATGGCACTTGCGTGATCACCGGCGCTCCCGTCATCGAAATCGGTGGTTATGCCGATGCCATCAATGCGGCCACCGGCAACCGTTGGATCTACGCTGGCGGAGGCTCGATCAAGACCACCCAGACCGGCAAGGCTACCGGCACCATCACGCTGAAGCGCTACACCAACCTGACCGCCTCGGGCGCCGCCACCAACCTGTGATCGGCCTGGCCGACATCCTAATCGCCACGGCGCCACCCTGTCCGATTGTGATGGGGCTGCGCCTTGTTCCGTTTTCTGTCGGGCACTCGTTGGTGCTACACCGACTCCAGTCTCCGCTGGTTGTCGGTGGTGAGGTTGGCAGGCCAGAACTCATGCAGGCGGTTCTGATCTGCTCCCAGCCTATCAGCGAATCACTAAAAACGATGCGATCACCTCTCCGAGGCATTGCAGTTCGTTTTTGGACGCGCAAAACCATCAAGCTGTCGTTCGAGGTCGAGTTCGAGAAATGGAACAACTGGATGGCCGGTCAATCTACGGCGCCGGAGATCCTGACCAAGCCAGGCGTTAAAAAGGCGCTGTCGATGCCTTGGCCCGAGAGAATGATGGCCTGCTGCCTCGACCTTGGTCTGAGCGAGGAAACCGTGCTCTCAATGCCGATAGGTGATGCCGAAAGGCTTGTCCTAGCTCGAGCCGAGACCCATGGTGACGTCGAGCTGTGGAGCGCCAAGGACGAGGCCTTGTGGCGTTGGGCGCAGCAACATCCTCATAACTGACCATGGCGATCTTCTCACTGTTGGCAAAGCTGGGGTTCGACGGTACGGCCTTTGAAACAGGCGCCAAGAGGGCGACCTCGTTGGCCAAAGGTATCAGCCGGGAAATCAGCTCGTCGCTGGCCAACGTGTTCACCGTCGACAAGCTCGCCCAGTTCGGGATGCAGGCCATTGATGCAGCCGGCAAAATCAACGACTTGTCGACTCAACTCGGTGTGACCGCGGAGTTCCTGCAGGAGATGCAGTTTGCCGCCGAGATGTCTGGTGGAAGCCTGGAAGGAGTCAGCAGCGCACTCGAGAAAATCGCGGTGGCTAGAGCTGGTGCACTGCAAGGAAACCAAGGCCTGATTGCAGCGTTCACTAAGTTCGGGATCACGGCAGAAGAGCTGAAGACGGCCAAACTCGAGGACATCTTCCTGAAGATCGGAAAGGCCTTCGAGAACGTATCGAATCCGCAGCAACTGCTTGAACCGTTTCGAGAACTCGCAGGCAGAGGGGCTGGCGCACTGATACCGTCAATGGTCGAAGGCCTTGGCGAAGCAGCGCAGCAGGCCAGGAATCTCGGCATGGTCATGTCGAATGAGGTTATCACCACACTTGATGAAGCCAATGATCGGGTGGAGATCATGAACAAAACCATGTCTTCAGGCATGGGCGCATTGATAGCCAACGTGGTGGTGCCGTTTTTCAAGCTGATGGAAGCTGTCGGGAATATGTTCGACACATTCGCCAGAATGCGGTCGCAGACGTTCGTTAACATGATTTCCGGCAAAGGTGTTGTGAGTGAGACTCAAAACATCATCTCGCAAAGCCTGCAGGCCTTCAGGACATCAATGGATGAACAGGACACCGAGCTGCAGGCCCGCAGAGAAGCCCGCGAAAAGAGGGCTGAACTGATGCGCAATGCATCCTTTGAAGGAAGCCCGGCCGGAAAGATGGTTGCCGTATCCGCGGCCTCCGGTGATCAGCTCGCACGCACTGGTGGGTTCACCGCTTTCCAGAGCAACATGGACCGCTACTTTGGCGCCGTGAAGACGCAGGCTCAGGACATCCGCGACATCAGCCGCAACACTCAACGCACGGCCGAGGCCGTCTCCGAATAACATGGCGACGATCCAACAAGCAAACGAGCTGGCAGCGTTTCCAGGCTACATCGAGGTCTCGAGATCCTACGACAACAGCGGCACAGGCCGCGTGGTTCAGCTCACTTTCAGAGGACCAAAGGACGTTCTCCGAATCGCCTCGGCGCAATGGGTGGCTATTGGCGCCAAGTATTCGATCCGGGAGGACGGCCCCTACTCTGAAGCCACGGTAACCATCGGCGGAAGCAGCTACGACCCAGGCGTTGAGATTTACGAGCAGTCGGTTCCGCAGCCTGGTGAGATCGCCGACATCCGCTACGAGTTCCGCACGGATTACGTCGACATCAGCGTTTTTGCGCTGTCTGCAGTGGCCAAGGAGGCCGACGCCACTGGGGATGCGGCATACTACAAGAAGACCATCGAAGATGCAGTCAGGAATGGCCAGAAGCTCGAGGATGTTTCTCCGCTAGGAAACCTTCCCATTGCTCGCCGGATCTGGGCGAAGCTGGCCCGCGGCGAGGACTCGTTCCCGGTGGCCCGGGTAAGCCTGACGCGCATCGCCACGTTTTCAGGCAATCTGGGGCTTCCGCAAGTTCCGCAAGGCATCCCGCCTGTCTACTACCCGCTCTCGTTCATTCAGATCTGGAGCCTTCCGTTTTCGGTCTCGTCGATGCTGCCGCCTGTTCCTGTTGATCCGATCACCGGACAGGTGCAGGCTCCATCCGGGACCGCGTGGGGCTGGAAGCAAACGAACTACTCGACCAACCTGATCACCAAGACCAATCAGGTAGAGCAAGTCATCTCCTGGACGTTCGCCCCATACGATCTGGATATTTACCCGTTCTTCTAACCTCAACCAACATCCGCACACCTTATGGCAGACGAGATTCAAATGACGGCCCGGCTGTACGCCTCTAAAAACGGTGCGTACCTACCCTCGGTCACCTACACCAAAACCGCCACCATGGTCGGCACCGACATGGGCAGCCAGACCCAGCTCATCGGCATCACGGTCGAGGCCCTCGACGTGCCTGTCGATGTCTCCAGCCCCTACAAGCTGCTGATCAGCAACCTCGACAGCACCAACTTCGTCGAGGCTGGGTTCGTCTCCGGCACCTACACGATGCGGATCCCGGCCGGTGAGACCATGCTGATCCCGTATGTCAGCGCCACGCTCTACCTGAAGGCCGACACTTCCTCGGTGACCATTCAGGCCACCTTCTGCGAGATCTAACCTACCCACACCATGGCCAACGAAGTCGAGATGTCGGCGCGGCTTTATGCTGCGAAAGGCGGTGCAACGATCAATTCACTGTCCTACAGCGCGGTGGCCAACATGACCGGCACCGATATGGGGCAGCAGACTCAGGTGGTGGGAACCACCGACGAGGCCCTCGATCTCACCGCGGATCTCGGGACTCCGTACCGCCTGCTGGTGGTCAACCTCGATCTGGTCAACTCGGTCTCAATCGGGCCTTCCTCGCCGTACAGCTTCCAGATTCCTGCCGGGCAGTTCATCTTGATCCCGTGGGTCGATGCGACGATGTACGTCAAGGCGTCGAACAGCCCGGTGAAGATCTTCGCGCAGTTCTGCGAGATCTGACGCCATGATCCAGCTCCCAGCCAAATTGTCCGAGCGTGGTCTCAAAGCAGACCATGCTCGAACTATTAACCAGCTCATCGAGGCTGTGCGCCGGGTTCAGCTCGTCGCCGGGCCCGGGCAACGGGTCGAGCAAAACGCGAACGGTACGACCCTGAAGATCCAGCCGAGCATCGGAATAACGCAGACCGCAGAGGAGTCCTGGTTCTACTGATCCGACGCCATGCCTTTCGCCGTAGACAAGCGGGAGAAGATGTTCACGGCGTCGAACCTGAACAGCCTCTATTCCCGTTTCGACCAGAAATGCCACCGGGTTCTCAACGGCAAGAGCCCGTTGTTCGCCAGCTCCGCATCCGGTGCTTGGGAAGGCAAATATCCATACGGCGTCTGGTACGTCTATCGCAACGACCCGGACACCTGCAAACGCCTCAGAGCCGACAACGCAGTCGGGCCAGACTACATCCCGGGCATCGGTACCGACTGGCGGGACAACCACAACCAGGTGCAGACACAGGTCGAGCTGTCGAAGCTCGAGACCAAGCACCTCGACGTCGAAGGCGGGCAGGCCTATGTCGATCACTGGGTGGCCGGTGGCGACCCGTTCACCTGTGACGTTGGCGACATCCACTACAGCTTCGAGCTGCTGAAGCGCGAGGTGGCCGGGATCCAGTACGACGTGCATCTCGGGTGGGATCCTCCGTCGACCTCGGGCCTGACGTCCTATGTCCGCGGCAGCCTCGGCGCCGGCATCGAGCCGACACTGCCTCCTGGTCGGATCCACAAGCACCGGCTGGCCGTGGCCGAGATCGCGCTCGAAGGCATCTACGAGTTCCGCATCCTGCGCACATACCAGCGTTACGACTGCTGGCGGGTGCACAACTGCGGCACCAGGACGGCCGTGGTGCTATTGCAACTACCCGATGGCAGTGCAGACCGCCAATTCGTTTCCGCGGGCTCCTGCAGGGCTTTCCGGCGCAAGCCTGACGGCACCTGGGCGGTGACCTTCCCTGGTGGAACCTTCTGCCGCTACTTCTTCCCGTACTTCACCGGCGACATACCGTTCCTCGCCGAGGGGCCGCCGTCATGGTCCGACACCGCCACGCAGTCGGAGTTCCTGAGCCTCGAGCGATCCGCCCAGGCGAACAACGTGGCTAACCCGTTCATCCTGTTTGAATGGCGCCGGGTGGTGGGTGCAGTGCACGATCCGTTCATCCCATACGATCCGAGACAGGTGTACACCGGAGTCTATGCCGACCCGACCGATGCCAATACGACCATCGGTGATGCCGTGTTCACCTGGGGCCGTGCCAGAGTGACGTTTGGAAACCCCATAAGCGGAACGCTTGTTTCAGAACAGATTCGAATCTTCAACGGCACAACCAGCTTGGTCGACCGGCTGCGGGATCTTGGCATTGACGTCAACGTCACGGCCACCGAAATGCAGCTCACAACGAGCCGCGGAGTCATTCGGATTTACCCGCTCGACTGCAACATATTCACAACGAACTCAGAGCCGTATTGGGAGATCGACGACCAAGTGCGGACTGTTTCAATCGTCTACCCAAGCCAATACACGGTCGAAAGCAGCTTTCCATTTACAATCTGGCCCACAATCAATTCTTTTGCAGCCGGAAACGAGCCGACCATATTTGACACCATGCGCAACCTGCGGCGCAAAATCGCTGTCGAGGTTGGCTTCCTGAACAACTACACCGATGCCGTCGACATCGTGGAGGAGAAGGTCTCGGTGATCAGCATGACGCCCATGGGCCTCATGTGCCGAGCGGCAACGGCCACGGGTATCGGCGGCAGCACGCTGAACAACTACGAGACCACCGCGGACAACAACACCCTTTACATCGCGGACCGACCAATAGGATTCGGAGTGGGCCCGTGGTTCAATACACGGTACACATCCGGAACGCATATTTTCTACCTGCAGGCAGCTCCTAATTCCACGGTCAATCAATGGTCCAACATATTGCCTGGAATGAACCCATCTGTTTCATCGGGTTTGCCGGCTGTCAACACCGCCTACATACCGCCAGGAGGCCCTTGGGGATTCTCGAGTTCAGTCTACGACTTCGAGCAGGTCAGAACCTACCAGATCAGCCTTGTCGAAGGCGGTGTTGTCGATGCGAGGCCGTGGAGCGCCGACTTCTGGTTGAACAAGTGGGGCGGCCCCGGAGGCATTGACGCCTCGGTGCGGATTCCTAGCAGCCCCAACAGAACGCAGCAGTACGCCACCATACCGGATCCAAACAACGGCGCCTTCTCGGATACCGTTCCCGCAGGTATCGACGACATCTTCAAGGATCGACGAAACGCATTGTTCGCATCGACCGTTTCAATCGACCCGTTCAACACGCCTCCTCCGTATCGGGATAACATGACCCATATCTGCTGGAGTATGGGTGATGAAGCCCTATTCGACCTTCCATACACCGAGATCACAAACCCGTTCATCAATGGCGGTGGCCCGTTCTTCCACAAGATCCCGAAGTCGCCATGGCTGTGGAACCTGCTGGAATGGTCAGTGCGTGCCTGGACGAGGGCCGTGCCGCTGTGCTTGGGGATGTCATCGTGTCCGCTGTACGACGCGACCGGATCATCCCGGGTGCTCGGTGTGCTGACCATCGGCATGGTGCTGCTGGGGACTTCCGGGCGTGAATCTGGCGGCACCATCCCGTCGTTCTACATCTCGGAGCAGGCCTACGATCTCCTGATCGCAAATGGCGTGGTCTGCTACCGTGACCAGGACGCCGGCGGGAACGATTACTGGTACGTCCCGGCCATCAATCTGGCCGCCTATTCCGACAGCCAGGGCTTCACCGCGTGGAACTTCGACACCGAGAACGGCCAGCCGAATGAGGCCACACCGGTGCTGCCGACCGGGTACGACACCCTGCGCAACTTCAGCGACGGTGAGCGGCGCCAGGTGTCGAGCTACTTCGACACCGTTGCCAACGAGCAGCGATACGAAACCATCCGGTACGTCGATCTGCGACTGCCGAATGAGCTCGCATCCTGACTTTTCGACCCTCGTTTGACCCCTGCAAACATTGGGGTTTCTGCAAAAAGAGGGAAAAATAGTAAAAATGTGTTGCAGGTGTTTGGGTGATGGTGCAGATTGATCCCGTCAACGAGATCAACACCATGAGCAAGCAAAACAAACTCTCCAAGATCACCGAGGCGGTCTACAACTTCCCCAAGGCCGGACTGAGCAAGTTCCAAGCTGCTGAGGTTGCAGCCAACCTGCTGGCCAAGCACAACTGGGTTTACGAGCAAGCTGTCAAAGACGCTGTTGCCCCGTACATCGTCTCAGGCCGCCCGGTTTGGTCCTGATCACTTTAGGGCATGGCGGTGCCCCATAAACCGCCCATCCCGCCGGTGAGGAAGTCCGGCACCAGGGGCGCGACTGGTTCAACAACGCGCAACACTCTCCAAACCATGACCACCATCTCCAACCTCATCAGCGCCCTAATCATCGTCGAGTCATCCGGCAACGACATGGCTATCGGCGACAACGGCAAGGCCATCGGGTCGCTGCAGATCCACAAGGCCGTTGTGCTCGATGTGAACCGGATCACCGGCAGCCACTACCGGCACCAGGACATGACCAACAGGGCGCAGGCCCGGGCCGTCTGCGAGGCCTACCTGAAGCACTACGGCAAGGGCTGCACGACTGAGCAGCTTGCTCGCAAATGGAACGGTGGCGGTCCTGCCGGAGACAAGAAGCAGGCCACCGATGCCTACTGGAACAAGGTCCGCAAGCATCTCAAATGAGTAAAACCAAGACGATCAACGTGAACCCAGACATCCACAAAACGCTGCGCGACTACTGCAAGGCTGCCGGCCTAAAGGTCGGCGCCGTCACCGAGCAGGCGATCAAGGCGTGGCTAAGGAGGAACGCTAAGTGAAACGCATTCTGGCTATCGACCCAGGCCTGTCCGGCGGCCTGGCTCACTTCGCCAACAACCGGGTCACCCTAGAGCCAATGCCGGCAACCGACGGCGACGTCCGGGAAGTGCTGATCAACTACCTGTCGCAGTCGGATGTGGTCTACATCGAGAAGGTGGGCGGGTACATCGGCGGCAAGGGAGCACCGGGGAGTGCGATGTTCAACTTCGGCCGCAATGTAGGATTCATCCACGGCCTGATAGCTTCGATGCTCACCAGGTGCATCGAGGTGCCGCCACAGCGCTGGCAGAAGACGATTGGGGCAGGAACAAGCAAGACCCATGGAACGCGCTGGAAGGCCCACCTGAAGGGTTTGGCGCAGCAGCGGCAGCCTAGCCTCAACATCACACTGAAGACCGCGGATGCGGTGCTCATTTTGGAGCACGCGATGCTGGCGGAGGGACTGAAATGAGCGATATACCGAGGACGGATGAACAGATAAACGGAAAACCATGCACTCGGTTTGCAATACTTGCTGGCGATTCACTGCGAGATGCTTTGGTTCCATCTGAGTTTTGCCGCCAACTTGAGCGCGAACTCAACGATTCCAATGATCGTATCCGCCTACTCATCGCAGAGCGCGACACGGCGCGACGACAGGCCGATCAGAATTACAAGCTCCGCGAGGAGTTCCGCGATCTGCTAGGAACGGATGATGTCGAGCATGGAGTAGCTGTGGTGCGTGAGATGAAAGAGCGCATCAAGCGGCTGGAGGAGGTGGGGGATAACCTTTCCGACTGTGCTGATCAAATCGGGTGGACTAGCTGCGAGTCTCCTCAATGGATCAAAAAGGCGGAGAACGCTGTCAAAGAATGGCGCAAAGCCAAGGAGGATAAGCCGTGAGAAGCTCAACCGAAACACTGATCAAAGCCATGCGGATTGTGTCATCCGGCAATGACGGTGTTGTCTCAGCAGCAACTGCTGAGGCAGCGCAGCGACTGGAGGAGCAGCAAGAGCGCATCAAGAAACTAGAGAGCGAGAACGACTCTCTCCGCGCCGATCTGCTGTTGTGGCGTGAGCAGGAGGTGAGGCCGTGAGCCAAGTACCAGACAAATGCCCGTTCTGTGAGTCGCCTGTCCGCGTTCATTGCGGAAACCCACTCAGGTCAGAGGATGGCGGATTTGCAACCTACGAGTGCAAAACACAGATCGACGTTGAGTGGGATGACGACCAATGGAGACGAGTCGGACAAACTGATGTGTGCATGATTCGTGAGATTAAACTGCTGACGAGGCAGCGTAATGAAGCGCAAGAGCGCATGAATCGGCAGGAGTTGGATTGCATCAAGCTGTCTAAGGTGAATCAAGAGCTTCAATCCGATGTGAACGAGCTGAAGGAACTGGTCGAGTACCTGCAAGATAGGATCAAGACGCTGAAGAAGGCTGGTGATGATTTGGCTAAGACACAGACTCACGACCTGTTGGAGACGATCAATTGGTTCAAAGCCAAGGAGGCCAAGCCATGAACCATATTCCCGACACCGGCAAAATGGTCAGTGATACCATCCAATGCGATCGATGCTTCCGAGTGGCTGTCATCTCCAAGAGCGGAAAAACCTACGTCTGCACGATCTGCAAGCATCGGGAGAAGGTGAGGAAGCTATGAACGTTCCCATCGGCCCTGCCGCATTCGTCTTCCGCCACAAGCGAACCAAGCAAATCGTCGTCGTTTCCAACGAGCGATGGCATGAATTGTACGAAAAGAAGGACGACTGGGAACACACAGCAAGCCTGAACGCCTGTGGTGCTTTGCAGTACATCATCGACGCCAAACCGGCTGAGAGAAACCGATACATCAAGAGACTTACGGAATACCCATGAACCGAGCAGACAAACTCAGACACGAAGGCACCGGCCACTACCGCTTCCGCAAGGGCGAGATCAGCGAGATCGTGGCGGCAACCAAGGCTAAGAAGCTGGAGTACACGTCCTATTGGACGCGCCGCAGGGGAAAGGGAACCAAGTGAACGTCACCGACCGAGATGTGGCTAGGACGATGCAGGAGTACGGCGGCAGCTTCGTGCGTGCCTTGGGCGCCGCGGCACTGGCTGCAGACCCTGTAAACCTGAAGAAGCTGCGGGATGCCTTCCCGGACTATTGGGCGAACTACATGAAGATGGCCCAGCAACTTTCCGAGGTCGAAAAGCAGGCCTCGAAATAACACAACAACAACAACACAACGTAAGACGAAAACATGATCGTAAGTGGAAAAACAGGTGGCAAGGATTACGCCCCGTGCCCCGAATACAATGGCCGCGCAGTGTGCGTGGATATCACGCCGCTCAAGCCCTATGAAACGCAGTACGGCACAAAGGAGAAGTTCAAGATCGCCTTCGAGCTCGATCTCATCGACAAAAGCCGTAACCCGGCACAGCCCTGGGTGGTCATGACCGCCCCCATGACACCGAGCCTGCACGAGAAGGCAGGCCTGACCAAGTTCCTGCGCGACTGGTTCGGGCGCAAACTCACCGACCAGGAGACCAGCAGCCTCGACCTCGACCAGCTCATCGGGCGCCCGGCCAATGTCGTCATCGTCCACGAGCAGAGCCAGGACGGGTCCAAGACGTTCGCCAACATCAAGCTGATCACACCGCACAAGGCCGGTGAGGCACTGCAGGCCTCGGGCCTGTGGGTGCGCCTGCAGGACAGGCCGGCCAAGGACGGCAGCACACAGACCACCGAAGGCGGCGACACCAGCTACCGAAAGACATCGGGCAGCCAGGACAACCAGGAGGAGACCGATCTCTCGAAGACCAAGGTGCACGTCGGCAAGCATAAGGGCGTCGAGCTGCGCGAGATGACCGAGGAAGCCATCGGGGCCCTCATCGAGCACTGGCTGCCGAAGACCAAGGCCCAGGAGAAGACCACCGCGGACGACCGCCGGCTGATCAAGGCGCTCGATTGGTATCAGGCGAAGTTCGCCACCGAGGCCGCGGATCAGGATTCCGACGAGATCCCCTATTGATCACACCATGGCCACACGCAAACCACAGCAGAAGACCGACGAGCTCATCCCGCAGGTGCTGGCGCTGCGCAACGAAGGGCTCAAGCTGAATCAGATCGCTGCTCGGTTCAATCTGACCAAGCAGCGCATCGACCAGATCCTCCGGGAGTACGGCCGGCGCGAGGCCATCATGGCCGAGTGGGGCTACCCATTCACCGTCCGGTGCCTCGGGTTCATCGAGGCCATCGGCATCCGCAATCGTGACGAGGCTCTCGACCTCTTCAACAAAGGCCACATCCGGCCGGGCTGTGTCGCCAATTTCGGAGTGAAGACCTATCACGAGATCTGCGACTGGCTGGGCGTCGAGCCCGTGTACCAGCTCAACATCTGCCCGCACTGCGGCAAGACACTTTCTTCAGCCCGTTGCTGAAGGACTCATGGTTCGTTGCCGGGGGCGCGCATCGGCGGACAAACGCGCATCACACTTTCCACATTTCACACCATTACCATGCCCGCTAATCCAATCATCATCTTCGACATCGAGACCGGCCCGTTACCGCGGCCTGAGCTCGTCATCCCGCCGTTTGACCCGTCGCAGGTCAAACTCGGCAACATCAAGAATCCCGACCTGATCGCCGAGAAGATCCAGAAGGCCGAGGAGAACCACGTCACCGACTACATCAAGAATGCAGCCTTAGATGCTCTGAGCGGCCAGGTGCTCTGCATCGGATACAAGGTGCCCGGCGAGAAGGCCCGGGTGCTGTGCGCCGATGCCGACGGCGAGAAGGAAATGCTCGTGCAATGGTGGAAGATCGTTGCCGGATTCGAACGCCAGCCTCGACTGGTCGGATTCAACACCAAGGCCTTCGATCTGCCGTTTCTCTACAAACGCTCCTGGAAGCACCGGGTGACGCCCCCCTACTGGCTGCGGCATGGCCGCTACTGGAACGATCTGATCCTCGACCTCCGGGAGATCTGGCAGCTTGGAGACAACCGGGCCCACGGAAGTCTGGCTGCAATCTGCCGGCACCTGAACCTCGGCGAGAAGTCCGGCAGCGGCGCCGACTTCTCTGACCTTTGGCTCCGGGATCGTGAAGCCGCCATCGCCTATGCACTGCAGGATGTCGAGCTGACCCAGAAGGTGCACGACGTGCTCTGCCCGGAACTCTACTGATATGACACCAGCCACCTGTCCGGTCATCGACACCGACTTCCCGGAGTTCACGCCAGAATCCCGGTTCATCACCTGGGCGACCACCGGCGGGAACGTGTTCCTGACCGGGCAGGCCGGCACCGGCAAGTCCTACCTGCTGCGGCAATTCCTGCACCAGATCGAGACCACCAAGAACGTCGCTATCACCGCCCCCACAGGCATCGCAGCCCTCAACATCGGAGGCACCACGGTGCACCGCTGGTGCGGGATGCAGCTCGGGCCCGGCGACAACGAAACCTTCGACCAGGCCGCCACCCGCCTGTTTGATCAGCCAACCATCCACACCGCCCGCAAGCGGGTCGAGGAAGCCGAGATCCTCGTGATCGACGAGATCAGCATGATGGCCGGGCGCCAATTCGATTTCCTCAACTTCTGGCTGAAGCTGCTCCGAGATGATGCCCGGCCGTTCGGCGGGCTGCAGATCATCGTGCTCGGTGACTTCCTGCAGCTCCCGCCGGTGCGCATCGACCAGTCCAGGCCCTACGACTGGGCATTCCGCTCCGATGCCTGGGCCGAGGCCGACTTCAAGACGATCAAGCTCGAGACCGTCCGGCGCCAGGACGACAGGCTGTTCGTTCAGGCCCTCAGCGGGTTCCGCATCGGTAAGCTGGCCAAGACCGACGCCGACGTGCTGCGATCCCGTGTCTCCTGGTTCCCCAAGGCCGAGATCACCCATCTGCTGACCCACAACGCCCAGGTCGACAAGTGGAACAGCTACCGCCTCGAGACCGTCACCGGCGAGCTGATCACAGTCGAGGCACGCACCAAAGGCGTGGCACAGGCCATCGACTTCGCCACAAAGAACATGAGCACGCCCCGGGTGCTCCAGATCAAGATCGGGGCAGCCGTGATGTTCACCGCGAATGACGCCGAGACCGGGTTTGCCAATGGCCAGATCGGGTTCGTCACCGGTAAATGCGGCGACACCATCGACGTCTACACCCGCGGCAGAACCATTTCTGTGGGGTTAAGGAAATGGTTTTTCGAGACGTTGGGCGTCACCGTGTGGCAATATCCGCTCCGCCTCGCCTACGCCATGACCATACACCGTGCCCAAGGCCTGACTCTCGACGCAGCCTACATCGACATCCGGGCGGCCCGAGAGCCCGGGCAAGGCTATGTCGCGCTGAGCCGAGTCAGGACGTTGGGCGGCCTGCACCTGAAGGAATGGCCCAAGGGCTGGTTCATCAGCGACGAGGCACTGCGATTTGAAAGGAAGGAACAATGACATGGATTCTACCTCGTCAGTTACACACATTGGCCTGTGCGCTGGATACGGAGGCATTGAGCTTGGACTCAAGCGAGCAGTCCCAGATCTGCGCACAGTCGCTCTTTGTGAGATCGAAGCCTTCGCCATCAGCAATCTGGTTGCGAAAATGGAAGCGGGATTCATGGACCCAGCACCTATCTGGCCGAATCTTAAGACCTTCCCTTGGGAAGCATTTCGTGACCGCGTGGACATCCTCACTGGGGGATATCCCTGCCAGCCATTCAGTGCAGCCGGTCAGCGCAAAGGAAAGCAAGACCCGCGGCACCTGTGGCCGTGGATTGCAGATGGCATTCGACTTCTCAGACCACGGATCTGCTTCTTTGAGAACGTCGAAGGACATATCAGCCTGGGGCTGTCCGACGTCATCGAAGACTTGGCAGGAATGGGTTACAGAACGACGTGGGGCATATTCAGCGCGTCTGAAGTCGGAGCACCGCACCAACGGAAGCGGGTGTTCATCTTGGCCCACCGTGCAGAGTTGCGAGGCCAAATCGGATACCTTGCAGGACAGAAAGGCACGCGGGAAACAGGTCATGTTATGCCACGCAGTCAGATTGTGGCCGACGACATCAGCACGGGATTGGAAGGACTCACCGGGCATGGCGACGGAAGCGGTGAATCCAGACGGATCTCCGAGGGACAGGACAGACCAGTTGGCGAGAGCAGTCTATGCTGCTGGCCCAGCCGTCCCGGCGAGCAGCAGTACGGATGGGAGCCGCCCAGGGTTGTGGCAGACAGCCACGGTTTCGACCGGAGCGCACAGGCAGAAGGACGGGGGTATGATCGACAAGCTGGATCAGCAGGTGAAGAGCTGGGCGACGCCGGATGCGAGCGACAGGAGGAGCGACAAGTCGAGGCAAGTGGGTCTGAGCAATCAGATGAAGTCCGAGGCATGGCCGACTCCAGCGTCAGCGGGAGTGACGGGAGGTCCGACGGGTCTTGCAGGTGGAGCCGGGAATCGGGAGAAGCTGGCGTCAATGCTACCGGAGGCGGAAGCCAAGGCGATGGGATGCGGCAAACTGAACCCCCGCTGGGTGGAGACTCTGATGGGCCTTCCAGTGGGCTGGACTATGCCCAGTTGTGCGTCTCCTGTGACAATAGAACGGATGAGCTTCGACTCCTCGGCAACGGTGTTGTCCCGGCAACAGCAGAGCGGGCCTTCCGACTCCTGATTCAAGAACTTCTATGATGTCCACCCATGAGATCGAGCAATGGCTCGGCACGCCGCTGTTCCTGGTGCCGTGCCGGCCGGGCACCAAGGTGCCGCTCGTCAAGTACACCCAGCACACCCTGCAGAGCACCGCGGCGCCCACCTATCAGGCCCTGCTCGAGCACGGCAACGTCGCCGTGCGCCTGGGCGAGCACTCCGGCGGGTTCTGCGCGATCGACTTCGACGATGACCAGAGCCTCGATGCCTTCCTTGCCGTCAACCCGAAGCTGAAGACCACCGCCCGGTGGCGAGGCCGCCGCGGCGCCCAGATCGGTGTGCGCATCTCCGGGCCCTACCCGGGCCCTTCCTCGGCCCGCAGCACCACCGAGATGGTCGAGGTCAACGGCCGGCAGCTCGGGCGTCCCCTCTATGAGTGGCGCAGCACCGGCAATCTCTCTACCGTCAAAGGCACCCACCCCTCCGGCTGCGAGTACACCGTGCTCGTCGACAATCCGCCGATCACCCTCGACTTCTCCCAAATCCGCTGGCCCGAAGGCTGGCCGATACCCGGCGAAAACGAGGCCATTGCCGAGCTCCTGCAGCAGCACGGCGACCCTTGGGTGTTCTCGAAGCAGGGCACAGGCACGCTGCAGGCCCCATTCTTCGCGGCCTACCTGGCGGCCAAGGAACGCATTCTCTTCGATACCGTCACCGGCTGCTTCTACTTCTACCTGGCCGATCGCGGCATTTGGCAGTCCATGACCCGGGAGGAAGTCGGCCAGCGGGTGCTGGCCATGGCCCGCAAAGTCATCCTCGACCACGCCGCCGACCAGGCAGCGCCCCACCTGCGCAGCCTCCTGCCCAAGCTGACCGCGCAGTTCTCGAATGGCGTCATCGACCTGGCCGCCCAGCTCCAGGTCGAGCGGGCGCCATTCAACCGCCCCGACGCCATCGTCCACACCGAGAACGTCATGGTCGACCTGCGCGTCACACCTTACGGGATGCATGGCTTCTCGCCGGAGTGGATGTCGCGCAACCAGACGCCCATCCGGTACGTCGAAGGCGCCACCAGCCCGATGTGGCAGGCGTTCCTAGACCACGCTCTGCCCGAGGCCGAAGACCAGCTTATGCTGCAGCACTGGGGCGGCCTAGCCCTCCTGCAGCGCAACCAGCCCCAGGTCATCCTACTGCTGACCGGCACCGGCGGTGGCGGAAAGTCGACGGTGGCCGGTGTTGTCCGGCGCCTCGTCGGCGACGAGAACTGCTCCGAGCTACGCACCAACCACCTCGGCGGGCGCTTCGAGGCCGGCCTGTTCCACGACAAGACACTCCTGATCGGAGCCGACGTGGCCCCGGACTTCCTGTCCTGCGAGGGATCATCGTTCCTCAAGGCCATGACCGGCGGCGACCGTATCATTGCAGAGTTCAAGAACCGCAACGGTGTTAAGACACTGATCGGCGACTGGAATGTCATTGTCACAGCCAACAGCAAACTCAGAGTGAACGTGCAGGGCGATCTCGGTGCGTGGTCTCGTCGACTGCTGCTGCTCGATTTCTCACAGCCTAAGCCATCGACTGTAATACCAAACTATCACGATGTGATGATTGATAAAGAGGGGCCCGGTATTCTCAACTGGTTCCTTTCCGGTGCTGAATCACTACAGCGTGTATTGAAACAAGGCCGCTCGTTTCCGGTGACACCAAAGCAGCGGGCACGCATCGACAGCCTTCTGTCAGAGAGCGACTCAATCCGCTACTTCATCACCAACCACATCAAGCCCACCAGCATGGCCGCGGACAGCATCAGCACCGAGGAACTGTTCCAAGCCTACCTGCAGATGTGCGGCAATAAGGAGTGGGCCTCCGAGCCTGAGAAGAAGTTCCAACGACGTGCCGCCGAGCTCATGCTCGAGGTCCATCAGGCCATCCCAACCAAGCACCTCAACCGATCCGACCGTGACGATTCAGGCACCCGCGGCTACCTCCGCGTCATGCTCTACCGCCTCGATGAAGCCTGTAACGACCTCGAATGAGCCGAATGTGGGGCGGATACGAAAAAGATCCGCCCCACACTTTAGGCCCGCCAGCATTGACGAAAATGCAATGTGGGGCGGATGGGGCGGCAATTTCCAACTCTTAATGGCTCCTAAAAATCGACTATTCTGCATCTACAACCACAATGAGTTTCAAAATATCCGCCCCATCCGCCCCACAGGTCGACCACGGCATCCCAGGCCTCCAGCTCAACCTTGTCGGTAACCTCCGCAAACAATCGGGTGGCTTTGTTGGCCGGTGCCCAGCCTGTCACGAGGCCGGCCAGGACAAAGGCGGGAACCACCTGATCATCTGGAATGACGGCCGTTTCGCTTGCGTATGTCACCCCGGATATTCAGGCTCACAACACCGCAAGCGCATATTCGCTATCATCGGTAACAAACAGCAGAAACACACTTTCGCAGTACATATTCAACCATCACTTCTATGATTCTAAAGTCTACAGTCACCAATGCGATGCTTCTTGCTGAAGCCCGATTCCTCGTTGCTCGAGCAGTCAAACGCGGGTGGATGTCGTACCCGGCCAGCGTCAAGGTCAACGACGACGGTGATGTCATCGACACCACAGAAACAGACTACCTCGTGACAACCACTGTACATACACCGGAAATATGTCGGAAGGCATATGTGTTGCGCGACCGTGGTTTAACACTCGAAGATGTCGCCAAGGCCTGCGGTGTGGCCCGCGGTTCTGTTGCTTACATAATTGCAAAAGGGCACGAGCAGTTTCTACATGAGCAGCGGCTATTGTTAAACAATAACAACCCGTTATCATCAAACGCAACAGGTCAAGGAGTCTCCTGACCCCTTCCCGGAAACAGGTGAACGCGAGAC
>Ga0209358_10001425_pt1 | contig 18984 bp, 21 predicted proteins | sample LauGreFa1BDMLBSN_2_FD_187574 | JGI IMG/M metagenome (GOLD analysis project Ga0209358, IMG submission 187574) | Freshwater lake microbial communities from Lake Michigan, USA - Fa13.BD.MLB.SN (SPAdes) (version 2) | ecosystem: Environmental > Aquatic > Freshwater > Lake | place: Lake Michigan, USA... | reverse complement strand
ACTTTGGTCGAAGGCCTTGCGTCAAGAGATGAGTCATCTCATAGAGCTTGCAATGGGAGATCTTGCCCAAAGCACAGCTCAACTGCGCGCCCTTTCACCGCTAGCAGTTTTAGAGCGAGGCTATGCCGTGGCATTGACGAAGAAGGGCGATCTCATCCGAGAGATCAATCAAGTCAGTAGTGGAGATGATTTCCAACTTCGCCTAGCTCGTGGAGAAATTGCTGCAACTGTGAGAGGCACAACAGAGTTTGCGAGAAATAAAAGCGCTAGCGAGAGGTGAAGTTCCCGAAGGAGTAGATTAGGTGCGTGGCCGAGAAGCGAATCTCCTACGAACAAGCTCGAGAAGAGTTGGCGCAGGTCGTGGCTGAGCTAGAGGGTGGCGAACTAGGACTTGAAGAATCTCTCAAGCTTTGGGAGCGCGGCGAAGAACTAGTGAAAATCTGTGAGGAGTGGCTAGAAGGAGCGAAGGCCAAGATCGCAAAGGCAAGTGCAGCGAAGTCAGCTTCGAAAACCAAGGATGCCGATGGCTGAGTTCATCTACGAAGATTTGCTCCCGTTGGGCGATGATGCCACGCAATATCGCAAACTCGATATAGGTGGCGTAACTACCTTCACCGCTGATGGGCGAACTTTTCTCAAAGTCGCTCCTGAAACAATCGAGAAGTTGAGCGAAGTTGCCATCCACGACATCAATCACTATCTCAGACGCGAACACCTTGGACAACTGGCATCGATTATGGATGATCCAGAGGCATCACCTAACGATCGCTTCGTTGCACTCGACTTACTCAAGAATGCAAATATCTCTGCTGGCGGCATCCTTCCCATGTGCCAGGACACTGGTACTGCTCTTGTGATGGCAAAGAAAGGCCAACAAGTTCTCACATCAGAGAAAGATGAAGTAACAATCTCGCGAGGCATCTACAACGCATACACCTCACTCAACCTTCGCTACTCACAGCTCGCTCCAGTCACGATGTGGCAGGAGAAGAACACTGGAAATAATCTTCCGGCGCAGATTGAGATCTACTCGTCATCTGATCATGCCGAAGAGTATGAATTCCTCTTCATCGCAAAAGGCGGCGGGAGTGCCAATAAATCTTTCCTCTATCAAGAGACGAAGGCAGTACTCAATCCCACAAGTTTCATGAACTGGCTCGATGAGAAGTTACGCTCCATTGGTACCGCGGCCTGCCCGCCGTATCACCTTGCTGTCGTCATAGGTGGCACGAGCGCCGAGCACACGCTCAAGGTCTCCAAGCTCGCAAGCACTAAATACCTCGACTCTCTACCAACAACTGGAAATGAGAAAACTGGACGAGCATTTAGAGATCTTGAATTAGAAGGTGAAATCCATAAGCTGACTCAAAGACTCGGCATTGGCGCACAATTCGGTGGCAAGTACTTCTGTCACGATGTGAGAGTCGTGCGTCTTCCAAGACATGGTGCATCGCTTCCTATTGCCATCGCTGTCTCATGCTCTGCTGATCGCCAGGCAAAGGCGAAGATCACTAAAGAAGGCGTATTCATTGAACAATTGGAGCGAGATCCTGCGCACTTCATGCCTGAGACAAGCGATTCTCACTTAGCGGGTGAAGTCGTAAAGATCGATCTCAACCAACCGATGGATCAGATCCGTGCCACGCTCTCTAAATACCCCATCAAAACACGCCTTGCGCTCAGTGGCACCATGGTGGTTGCCAGAGATCTCGCTCATGCAAAGTTGAAAGAGCTTCTCGATTCTGGAAAACCGCTTCCTGATTACTTCAAGGATCATGCCGTCTATTACGCAGGACCTGCGAAGACTCCTCCTGGATATGCATCAGGATCCTTCGGGCCAACGACTGCGGGTCGAATGGATTCTTATGTAGATCTCTTTCAAAAACATGGTGGCTCGATGGTGATGATTGCTAAAGGCAATCGCTCGAAGGCTGTCACTGATGCATGCAAAAGTAACGGTGGTTTCTATCTCGGTTCAATCGGTGGCCCTGCTGCGCGACTTGCACAAGATTGCATCAAGAAGGTGGAAGTAATCGATTACGAAGAGTTAGGGATGGAAGCGATCTGGTGTATTGAGGTCGAGGACTTCCCTGCTTTCATCGTTGTTGACGACAAGGGAAATGATTTCTTTGCCGAGACCAGCAAGCCACTCTCTATCGGCAAGAGACCTGGCGCTTAGAAACTAGATCAGTAGTAGCGCGACCGCTTGAACTTCTTCAAAGCCTTACAAGGCGTTTCATAACGGACGTCGATGTAATGAAGTCCCCACGCAATCTGGGTCAATGGATTGGTCCGCCAGTCTTCGCCCTTGATCTGCATCTTTACCGCTGGTAGCGCTTGTGGGATTCCGTAGGCACCGGTACGGGGATTTCGGGCTCTAAAGTTCCAATGGCTCTCTTTCGTCCAAAGAGTGTTTAGGCAACCGAACTGATAGCTGCCCCATCCGTACTTCTCCTTCGCTATCTCCTTGCCCGCCGCCCGAGCACCTTTCGGTTTTCGTGCCTGGAAGATTCGCGTCGCCAAGATGCTCACCGCCTGAAGATCGGCCGCCCTGATACCCGACTTCGAATCGACGAAGGCCATCAGCGCTGGGAGATCCATCTCCGCCGCCCGAAGCCACGAGTCCTTCCATGGGTTCTGGGCTAACTCCTCGATCGTCACAGCAGCAGAGAGTTCAACAGTGACCGAGGCGTGGGATGAGTCAGTTACCTGAAGGAAGAGAAAAGTGAAGGCAGCGACGGCAGCAAAGCGCTTCATCCTGACCATCTCCTACCTCCTTCGCATCTCGCCAACTACTTCTCTCACCATGACTGATCGACCCTCAAAAAGAGGGTCCAGAGTCATTGGGGAGGTCGTTAGGGTGACAAAGGGGTTGAGGGGTCGCAAATCTAAGGTGGGGTATGGCGACACAATTTTTCCTCACTCAATTTTGTGGAGGAATAAAACCGCAGGTCAGACTGTGGAAAGTCCGAAATGCCTGATATGTCGTTGTGGGATTTACTCAAGCCCTAATTGGATCTAAATGGCGCGTTGAATCGGATCTTCGAGCATCTCCGTTACGAGAGCAGCAATCGGCGAGCGCTCACTACGCGTCAAAGTGATGTGAGCAAATAGCGGATGGCCCTTCAAGGACTCAACCACCGCCACAACTCCGTCATGGCGGCCGACTCGAAGGTTGTCGCGCTGGGCGACATCGTGAGTGAGTACGACTCGAGAACCCTGACCGATTCGAGAAAGGACAGTCAGAAGGACCCCTCGCTCCAGGGATTGGGCCTCATCGACAATAACGAATGAGTCGTGGAGGGAACGGCCACGGATATGGGTCAGTGGCAGAACTTCTATGAGACCCCGATCGAGAATCTCTTCAATGACGTGGGGTGTGACGATAGCCCCGAGGGTGTCAAAGACTGCTTGGGCCCATGGCGACATTTTCTCGCCCTCACTGCCTGGCAGATAACCAAGCTCTTGACCCCCGACGGGATAGAGCGGGCGGAAGACAACTACCTTCTTATGAAGCCCTCGCTCCATGACTGCCTCAAGTCCTGCGGAAAGTGCGAGCGCAGATTTGCCGGTTCCTGCCCTACCTCCAAGTGAGACGATGCCAACTTCGTTATCGAGCAATATGTCAAGGGCAACTCGTTGCTCTGCACTTCTGCCGTGAAGTCCAAAAGCAGATCGATCACCGCGAACCAATGCAATCTTGTGATCTGAAGTGACGCGAGCGAGTGCTGACCCTTTCTCTGAGTGAAGCACGACGCCGGTATGACAAGGTAGTTCTGCAACCTCTGGGCACTCCACAACCTCTGACTTGTAGAGCGAGTCGATCAGCGAACCAGCGACCGCGATCTCTTCCATTCCAGTCCAACCAGAGTTAGGTGCGAGTTCTGCACGGTACTCCTCTGCCTCAACTCCAACCGAAGATGCTTTCACTCGAAGCGGTAAATCCTTTGTCACTAAGACAACTTCTCTGCCATCACTTGCTAAGTTCTTCGCAACTGCCAAGATTCTCGAATCATTCGTTCCATCACGGAGCAATCCACTCGGCAAAGTGTTGATATCGGCATGATTGAGCTCTACCGAGAGTTCGCCGCCCAGATCATTGAGTGGCAGGGATTCATCAAGGCGACCATGCTTGATTCGAAGATCATCAAGTGCGCGAAGAGCGCTCCGGGCAAAGTATCCAAGTTCTGGGTGATCTCGCTTGCTTTCAAGTTCTCCGATCACAGCAATCGGGATGATGACGAGGTGCTCTGCGAATCTGTAGATGGCACCTGGATCTGCGAGGAGGACGCTGGTATCGAGTATGTATGTGATCCGAGATTGAGCGGTCAAGGTCTCCCTCTCGTGCTGGCAATGAGGAGCGATGCAGTTATGGGGAGAAAGATAATTCCAGCGCTGAGCCGATGAATGAAGCCACGCCGAATTGCCTACTGCTACTTCGTCTTATTGATGATGGACCTTACGAGCCGTCGTTCAGCAATGAAGGATGTGAGAGGAAGGGTCCCCGCAAGTATCAGTGCAATCATTCGTGGGACGCTCCATCTCATCTTGGCGGCGAGATGAATCGCAGTGAGCACATAAAAGGGATAGGTGTAGCCGTGAACATATGGAATCCAGGAGACCTGTTCTTTGAGTGAAGGATTATCGATCAGGTAAACGGCCGGTAAATCAACGAACCAGAGCAGTAGTGACATCACGCCGGCAATCACTGCCATGACGCGAAATCTTATGAACACCCCATGCATCGATTTATCAGTTGTGCTCATATCGCCCTCTCATCTTCACTTATGGCTCACTTCTGACCACACTCGCGCTCTCTCCATTCGATGAAAGGAGTTTAGTTCGCCTGCGCTGATAGAACGGGAGATAGAGCGTCACTACCGCCATCAGGAACCAGATCACAACGTAGGCAATATGTTGCCAGTAGTAGCCCGGAACGGTGGGTCTTGCTATCTGGTCCGGGATTACTCGAAGTTGGGATGAGACTCCTTCACTCACCTCCGATTGAAGGAGAAGGTATCCGTCATAGAGCGGAGTTTGCACATCACCTTCAAGGAGTGCGCCAGAGATTCGGACCAAGTCATTGCTTGCTTCACTGAGCCTGGCACTCGGATCACGATCTTCTTGTTGGGCAGGAAGTAGGCGAGCTTGAAGCCTCACTTCGCCTTGAGGCAAAGCAGTAAGTCCCCCAGTGATGGCCTGCCTTGCCACCAAGATTGCACCTGGCTCAAGGGCATCAGAAACTTCAAGGAGAGCAACTTCAAGATCGCCACTTTCTTGCCCACGTGCAATGAACTGCGCTACGTAGCGACCTGAGACTTCGACTTTTCGATTGACGAATTGACCATCGAGTGGGACCCGCGGTTGATGGATTTCGCTCAACGCCACCGGTGCGATCTTTGAGATCGCATCAAGCTCTCGCTTCACCTCTTGTAGTTGGTTGGCGCGAGAGGCTTGCCAGAGTCCTAGTGAGACGAAGATCGATGCTGTGATGAGAAGAGCTAGCGCGATGGCGATCTTTTTAACGACTGTCTTCACGAGGATCGCGCTCTTGAATTTGTGATTCCCGTGGATTCTGCTTAGCAAGCGCACGAAGTTGCATACGTCGGTAGCGACGATAGAAGGAAATCAAGAGCAAGATCACAGCAATCGTCAGGCTTGAGAAGACTATCGAACCAGCGATTCCTGGGTCATAACTTGTCTCTTCCATGATGGGGCGAGTATAACTAGCGCGCCATGAAGATCAGCCCTGAATATGACAGAGACTTTCTTCGTACTCGTTACGGAAAGCGTTATATCGATGGCCAGGGTCGATGGAAGATTCCTGCCGCTATCTTCGCGATTGTAGGAATTCCTTGGCTGCTCTGGAGCGCTGGATATCACAGTCAACCTTCACTTCGACATGAGCTGATCTCATTCAAAGTTATCGATGACCAGTCAATCTCAATCACATATCTACTCGAGCGAAATGAACGTTCACTTGATGTGGTCTGCACACTCGTCGCCCGTGACTTCGAAAAGAACGTTGTCGGCGAGACGACCGATCGATTCACACCCAACAAAGCGGCGGGTAAAGTGGTTCGAACAAGTGAAATTGCGACCCGAATCCAAGCCGTCAATGCCGATGTCATCCATTGCGATGTGCGTTAATGGCGAAGTCGGGTAATTTCAGACCATGAGCAAAGAGCCGACCAAGACATGGCTAACCCAAGAGGCTGCTGATCGACTGAGCGCCGAACTCGCAGAACTCGAAGGACCTAAACGCGCTGAGATCGTCAAGAGAATTGAAGCGGCCAGGGCTGAGGGCGACCTCAAAGAGAATGGCGGCTATCACGCGGCAAAAGAAGAGCAAGGCAAGATGGAAGGTCGAATCCGTCAGCTTCGCCACATGCTCGAACACGCAATCATCGGAACGCCACCGACAAGTGAGTCAGGAATCGTGGGAGTCGGGATGAAGATCAAGGTAGATATTGGCGGAGATGAGATGCGCTTTCTCCTTGGGTCACGAGAGATTGCGGCAACAGATCTCGATGTCTATAGCGAGAACTCACCGCTTGGCTCAGCGATCTTGGGTGCAAAAGTAGGCGAGACTGTCAGTTACAAAGCCCCGAATGGACGAGAGATCAGCGTCGCAATCTTGGAGGCTGAACCCTTCTAGCGCTTGGGTTTTTTGAGAGCTCCTAGATAGCTATCGCGAAGTTGAGCTCTTGTACTTTCTCACTGAAAGTGGAATGAAGATCACCATCAAGGCAATCATGTAAAGGAAAGACATCAATATTGGCTGTTGGGCAGGAAGTGAATCAGCAGTGACGCCAAATATATTTGTCAGACCGAAGAGTTCTCGACAGGCAGCGACCATGGTTGAAACTGGATTCCACTCAGCAAAATACTGAAGCGCCTTGGGCATGCCCGTTGTCGGAGCAAATGCATTTGAAAGAAATGTCAGAGGAAATACGGTGAGAAAGACTGCTGAGTTAGCAACTCGCGCTTCGCGCACGGATAGCCCGATCAAGACACCGATCCATGACATTGAAAATCCGAAGAGCAAGAGGAATGCGAATCCACCCACGATTGAAAAGATTGAGGAGGAAGGACGCCACCCAACGACAAAACCCGCAAGTCCCATCACTAAGAGAACTACGACATTGAGCGCTCCATCGCCTAATGCACGTCCAACAACAACTGCTGACCTCGAGATAGGCATTGAGCGAAAACGATCAATTAGCCCTTTCTCCATATCTTGAGCAAGGCCGACAGCAGTTCCAGCGAGAGTGAAGGCCACTGTCTGCACGAAAATCCCCGGCATCAGCAGTTGCACATAGTCCACGCCAGGAATGCCGGTCGAGATCGACCCGCCGAAGACATAGCGAAAGAGGAGAACGAACATCACTGGCTGGATCGTGGAGAAGATAAGAACCTCAGGGATTCGAATCAACTGCAAGAGTTGACGTTTCATGATGACGAGTGAGTCATTGATGGCGTTCATGATCACTTCTCCTCGCTCTCTGCGACGTGACCAGTGAGAGAAAGAAATACATCATCGAGGGATGGCCGTTTCAAACCAAGATCTAGCGGATGGATTCCAGCATCATCGAGGGCTTTCACTGCCTCCATCAACGCCTTTGTTCCCGTTGATACTGGCGCAGAGATCCGTCGAAGATCTTCATCGATGACGACGTTGGGTGAAATTCTTGCAACTATCTCTCGCACTGCCGGGATATGTTGATGTTCAACCACAATTTCGAGTCGTTCACCACCGACTTCTCGCTTGAGCTGATCTGAAGTACCTCGCGCAATGACTTTGCCATGATCTACGACAGCTATTTCATCTGCGAGTTGATCAGCCTCTTCCAGATACTGCGTCGTAAGAAGAAGAGTGACACCGCTATCGACGAGGGAATTAATGACTCCCCACATCTCTTGTCGGCCACGAGGATCAAGGCCTGTCGTTGGCTCATCAAGAAAGAGAACTTTCGGTTTCACAATCAGAGAGGCAGCAAGGTCAAGACGTCGTCGCATACCGCCTGAGTAAGTCTTAATCGGACGTCTGGCTGCATCGCTCAAAGAAAATTGTTCCAATAACTCATTGGCTCTAGCACTCGCTGCTGCGTTACTCATTCGATAGAGACGAGCGAACATCACCAAGTTATCCCAGCCAGTCAAAGTTTCATCAACCGCTGCATATTGACCAGAGAGGCCAATCACTTTGCGAACTTCGTCAGGATGTTTGATGACATCAACGCCAGCGACACTTGCTTCACCAGAATCTGGAGTAAGCAAAGTTGTGAGAACTCTCACCAGTGTGGTTTTTCCTGCGCCATTTGGACCAAGGACGCTAAGAACCGTTCCCTCTTCGACATCAAGTGATAATCCATCGAGTGCACGCACTTCTTTCGGTGCGCTCTTCTCACCTTTGCTCCGTGTACGTGTAGAAACTTTGTATACCTTCACAAGATCTCGCGCGATGACGCTCTTCACAGTTGAGTACACACCTCAATTCTTCACAGGCAATCAAGTGAGCGGGAGTAGACTCGCACCCTATCTGAAAGGTCATTCAACTAAAAAATGAGCGAAGCCAAGCAGAGCCACGATACGCATGAAGTAAGAGAACATTCACATAAAGAGATTTTGACCATCATGGCCGGTTTGATGACGGGCATTCTCCTTGCAGCCCTCGACCAGACCGTAGTCTCCACCGCACTCAAATCGATTGTTGAAGAATTCAATGGCCTCAACCATTACACCTGGGTAGTTACTGCCTACCTACTGACCTCAACTGCCGTCACACCGCTCTATGGAAAAGTCTCTGACATCTATGGTCGCCGTCCGGTTTACATATTCTCCATCGTCACATTTCTTATTGGGTCATTCCTCGCTGGTGCTGCAACCGATATGACACAACTAATCGCATTTCGCGCGGTACAAGGCATTGGCGCCGGCGGACTCTTTGCACTCTCATTCATCATCATCGGAGATATCGTCTCACCGAGAAATCGTGGTAAATATCAAGGTCTCTTTGGCGCGGTCTGGGGCCTTTCATCTGTTGCAGGTCCACTCTTAGGTGGATTCTTCGCTGAGCAGGGTGAGATCTTCGGCGTGACCGGTTGGCGCTGGATTTTCTACATCAATGTGCCATTCGGGATCATCGCCCTGATCGTTACTGCAATGGTGCTTCACATTCCGAAGACCCATACAAAGAAATCGATTGACTATCTCGGCGCCCTCTTCATGGTGATTGCTGTGACCTCGCTACTTCTTGCCACGTCAGTCACTGGCCCTGCCGATGGCTGGCTTGCTCCGCTCACACTCACATACTTTGCGGGAGCGTTGCTCTTCACAGTTCTCTTTATCTGGCGCGAAGGGCGCGCCCCAGATCCACTCCTTCCACTTCGACTCTTCTCAAATCACACCTTCTCCCTCACTTCACTCATTGCATTCATCACTGGCGCAGGGATGTTTGGTGCAATCGTTTTGCTCCCGCTCTACATGCAAGTCAATCTTCTCTACACGCCAAGTGAAGCCGGGATCCGCCTTATTCCGATGATGCTTGGCATCGTGGCAATGGCGATAACGAGTGGGCGATTGATTTCTTCCTCAGGCAAGTACAAGCGTTTTCCAGTTGCTGGAATGGTCGTCATGATGGTCGCGATCTTGCTTTTTACAACGATTAATAAGGATATGCCGTATTGGCAGTTGGCAATCTATGCCATGTTGATGGGAATGGGCGTTGGCTTATCAATGCAGACAGTTGTGATTGCACTGCAAAATGATGTCGACTATAAAGATATGGGCATCGCAACAAGTTCCAACACCTTCTTTCGAAGCCTCGGTGCATCCTTTGGTACTGCGATCTTCGGCACCATTCTCACCAATAATTTCATCGCAAATGCCACGTCATCACTTCCTGCCGGTACTTCACCTGAAGCCATTGCAGGCGTCACACAGAACACTGCACTCATCAATACCCTTCCACCAGCTATCCAAGAGGTGATCTTCGATAGTTTTGATTCAGCCTTCTCAGATGTCTTCTGGATTGCCCTGCCGATAATTGCAGTCGGATTCATCCTTACCACCCAACTTCGCGAACGTCCGCTTCGCGAAACTATCGGCTCTGGTTCTAGTGAGGCCGCCGGCTAACAAGTGAAGTCATTACGTTCTCCATTTAAGGACTTTCCGCCGGCCGTTGCTGCCCTGACTGCTGTTGCTTTCTTCGTTGCAGTCGGTTTTGGCTTGATCATCCCCGCGATCCCGATCTTTGCATCGTCATTCGGCGTCAGCGCAACGGCAATCGGGATAGTGATTGGAGCATTCGCAGTAGCACGACTTGTCTCGGGGCTTTTTGCAGGAAAGTTGGTAGAGAGATATGGCGAGCGACTAGTCCTTGGTACCGGACTCTTGATGGTTGCTTTCTTCACCTTCCTTACTGCGCTTGCACAAAACTATGAGCAGTTGTTGATTTTTAGGACAGCTGGAGGTCTTGGATCATCTATGTTCTCGGTAGCGGCAGGTTCACTCCTGCTTCGCTCAGTTGATGACACTCACCGCGGTAGAGCCCAATCACTTTTCAATGGTGGCTTTCTTTTTGGTGGGATAACAGGGCCAGCATTTGGCGGAATCCTGATGAATATCTCTCTTCGTGCACCATTCTTTATCTACACAATCACTTTGGTCGCTGCAGCTCTCACGGCACTGACTCGCCTCACCGCACAGAAACTAGGTCATGAGAGCTCCAAGCCCGAGGGTGATGGTGTTGCAATGAGGATTCGTGAAGCGATGAAGATTCCCTCATACCGAATTGCATTACTTCTCACTTTCATCGGCAGTTGGGTTTTGTTTGGACTTCGCTCCTCACTTGTTCCACTCTTCGTCACAGATGAACTTGGTGGAAGCACCACAGTCGTTGGCTTAGGTTTCACCCTTGCTGGAATTGCGAATGGCTTGATCCTGTTGCGCGCGGGCAGAATCACAGATCTCAAAGGAAGACGTTATGCGCTCTTGCTCGGTGCTTTCTTCGTCATAGCCGGTCTTGCTGTTCTCACTCTTGCCTTTAATCCACTTCTCTACATCGTCGCTATGGTCATTCTCGGATTTGGTGGTGCTTTCTTTGGAAGCGCTCCTGCAGCACTCGTTGGAGATAGCGTCAAAGGGCGAGGCGGAAGAGTTATCGCTTTCTATCAAATGGCAGGAGATGCTGGGATGATGATTGGCCCGATACTCCTTGGCATCATCAAAGACCAGGCGTCATTTCACGCAGCATTCTTAGCAACTCTTCTACTCTTCACCGTGAGCGCAAGCGCAATCTTCGCGCTACCTAAAGGAGCGCCAGCCAAAGATGAAGACTCGCGCCCGCTATCTGTTCGTGAGGATTAGTCGCGACGAAGAATTGAGATCAGGCGAAGGACCTCAAGGTAGAGCCAGACGATTGTGACCATAAGACCAAATCCGGCACGCCAGGACTCGACTTCAGGCACACCAGCGGCGACCATCTTCGAAGCTTGATCAAAATCCAAGATTAAGAAGAAGGAAGCGAGAGCAACACCTAGAGCAGAGATTCCAACGCTGAGCAGACCTTGTGAGTACATGCTTGTCGCATTGAAGACGAGTACAGCGACCAGGTTAACGATTCCAAGAACGAGATAACCGATTAGCGCAGTGACAAGGATTCGCGTAAAGCGAGGAGTGACTCTTACTTTTCCACTTCGGTAGGCGTAGAGCGCACCGACAAAGGCAGCAAGAGTTCCAATCACTGCCTGGCTAACAATTCCCGGATAAATAGTCTCGTAGATATTGCTGATGACACCGAGTGCCAGTCCCTGCATCGCTGCATAGACCATCACAAGAGCGGGGCGGACAGTCTTGCTAAAACTTATGACGAGGGAGAGTACGAAACCCACTCCGAAACCTAAGAGCAGTGCACCAAAACCAAGATCGAGATACCAAGCAAGCGCGCCAGTAACGACCAAGATGCCAAAGAGCATGCCAGTTCTAGCAACGACATCTTCCATGGTGATGCGACCAGTTCGGATTGAAGAGGCAGATGGCGCAGCAAATTGCTCTTCGAGATTCCTTACTTCCTCTGTTCGATCCAGTTCACGGACATCCATCGCGGCATAACCTCGTCTAAATACTGGATTTGAACTTTGCATCTCGTCTTCTCCTTGCTCTCATCGCTTTCGCGATGCTTGGACTTGCACTTTTTCTTTGGTGCCCCCGGTGGGGGTCGAACCCACACTTGGACGATTTTAAGTCGTCTGCCTCTGCCGTTGGGCTACAGGGGCTTAACGGGTCAATCTACCTGCCCGCTTCATCACCTGGTCCAACATGGCTTCAGTCAGCTTGCCAGTGAAGGTGTTCTGTTGGCTGGGATGGTAACTCCCAACCAGTAGACGACTATTCCCGTCTTTCCCAATCCACTGCAACTCGACACCGTGCTTAAACCTGGGAATTCGGTGAAGGTTTTCACCCATCTCGACTAACTGGCGAGTTACCACCTGCCAGGCAAATCCCCCTAGCGCAACGATCACCTTAAGGCTTGGCATCACAAGTTCTAATTCCTTCTCAAAGAATCGATTGCAGTTATCCCGCTCACTTGTGGTCGGCTTATTTCCCGGTGGTGCGCAACGAACCGCGCATGTGATTCTCGTCTTAAAGAGTTCTTGGCCATCTTCTCGAGAGGTACTTGTTGGCAGTTTTGCAAGACCCGCTCGATGCAAGGAACGATAGAGCCAATCCCCAGAACTATCGCCGGTGAATATTCTGCCTGTTCTATTCGCACCATGTGCTCCCGGAGCCAATCCAACAATCAAGATCGCAGGTTTATCGACACCGAAACTTGGTACTGGCTTTCCCCAATACTCCTGATCTACATACGCTTTCCGCTTGACGCGTGCCACCTCTTTGCGCCAACTGACTAATCGTGGACACCGTTTACATCTAACGACTTGCTCTTGAAGGAGAGCGAGTTCTTTTCCGGTATTAATTCGTATCACCCAGAGAGAGCGCAATCCCATCCAAGATATCTGACTCTGAAGCAATAAATGAACTTGCTCCACTCGCATGAATGATTCGAGAGAGCACGAGCGCTCCAGCAGTGATGACATCGACTCGACCAGGATGCATATAGCCAAGTGCTGCAATCTGCTCTCTATCCATATTCTGAAACATAATTGCAACTCGATGAGCTTCAGGTGCAAGTATTTCGGATAGGTGGATCGCATATCTGTCATAACTTTCAAGGCCGAGTGATGCAGCAGCGACAGTGGTTGCAGTCCCTGCTACAGCAATCAATTTCTTTGCTGCACTGAAATCAACTCGTTCCCTCACTTGGGCAATCGCTGCATCGATATCAGTAATGGCGCTATCTAGAGATTCTCTCGACGGGGGATTGGAATAAAGATGACGTTCTGCCATCCTGACACAGCCAATATTGACACTCATCGCTGATTCGACTTCTTGCCGTCCGAGGACGAACTCAGTTGATCCGCCACCGATATCAACGACAAGAAACGGTCCGTCATCTGGCCGAAACTCTTTGGTTGCGCCGCGAAAAGAGAGTGCAGCCTCTTCACTACCTGAAATCACCTCTGGCTCTAAGCCAAGTCGCTCACGTACCGGATCTACAAATATCTGCCGATTAGTTGCGTCACGAGTAGCGCTCGTAGCGCAGAATCGAACTCGCTCCACACCTCTACGACGCATCTGCGCGATAAAGCCGTCGAGAGCGCTCAGCGTCCGTTCGACCGCTCGCTCATCAAATCTTCCCGTTCGATCTACTCCCTCCCCAAGTCGAACTATTTCCATATCGCGCGAGATTTCCTGTAGTGAACCTCCAGTGACATCTGCGATAAGTAATCGAATTGAGTTAGTACCACAATCGATTGCTGCAACCCTAGCCACGACAACTTCCTTTCTGCCACCATGGCTGGAGAGCTGCGAGAGCACGATCGCCTAAGGGGTTGACGCCTTCACCGACTGCGAGTGAATGTGCAATGAGTGCATGTAGGCACTTGACGCGATCTGGCATCCCTCCTGCAGAAATTCCCTCTATCTCAGGAACGTCAACGCCAAGTTGCCTGGCGAGCGCATCTCTTGTTGCGATGTAATCATCATGCGCTGCGTGATAGAGACCAGCGAGGTTTGCATCTCTCTCCAACTCATCTGACATCTGGGCCATCAGACCGCTTCCCTCGAGCGTGGAGATTGCTGCCGTGAGACGTGGGCAGGTTGCGTAGTAAAGAGTGGGAAATGGCGTTTGATCCTCAAGGCGTGGTGGTGTCTCAATCACATCGGGATCGCCACAAGGACAACGGTGTGCGATGCGGTGGACATCTCGAGGTGCTCGTCCCAGCTGATTGGCTATCGCACCAAGGTCTGAAGGTGATACCTGCTCACTCACGAGAACCAACTGCAGTGATTGATGAGAGAAGCCGTGAATACCAAGGAATTCCTAGTGGAAAGTCTTGGGCGATTGGCGCAGCGCTCTCTCGCTGGGTATCAATCTTCTTAGGAATCCCGAGAACGATGTACTGCTTCTCACCTGGCATGACAAATCTAAGTCGATCGCGTGCCTGCGACTTGATGTACTCAGGATCTCGCCACTTCTGCAGCTCTGCCTGTGCACGCTCCAGATCTGCCTTCGCTTCTGCTACCTCTCCCTCGAGCGCATTGATTTGAGCACGCTGAACGAAATAATGTTGCAAAGGTGGTGCCACCATGATTGCGACGACAAAAAGAACTACAAAGAAGATGAGAGTTCGCCCGGATTGAACCCGCTCCTGACGACTTCGATTGGTCATACCTTGAATCGTGGGAATGCAGCCTTACCTGCATAGATTGCACTACCGCCAAGCTCAGATTCAATTCTTAGCAGTTGGTTGTATTTAGCAACGCGCTCACTTCGTGCTGGCGCACCTGTCTTTATCTGACCACACTCAAGAGCTACAGCGAGATCAGCGATAGTGGTGTCCTCGGTCTCACCACTTCTATGACTCATCATGGTTCGGAAATTCGCTTGATGGGCCATCGCAACCGCATCGAGTGTCTCGGTCAAGGTACCTATCTGATTAACTTTGACAAGCATCGCATTGGCAGTTCCGCTCGCGATTCCTTTGCTCAATCGCTTCGGATTAGTGACGAAGAGGTCATCGCCGACGAGTTGAACGCGGTCACCAAGAAGCATCGTCATATCTTTCCAACCACTCCAATCATCCTCAGCGAGTGGGTCTTCTATGGAAACGAGCGGATAGCTATCGACGAGAGCTTGGTAATACTCAATCATCTCGCCGGCACTTCGCTTCTTGCCTTCGAATTCGTAACTGCCATCGCTGAAGAATTCGGTTGCGGCAACATCTAATGCGAGCGCTACATCTCTCCCGGCTCGATAGCCCGCTTTCTCGACGGCCTCGAGGATTAGATCAAGCGCCGCTCGATTGCTCTCGAGGTTTGGCGCGAAACCACCTTCATCACCGATGGATGTCGCAAGTCCTCGCTTCTTCAATACCGCTTTGAGTTGGTGATAGATCTCCGCGCCAGTGCGCAGTGCCTCTGAGAAATTCTTCGCTCCGATGGGAGCAATCATGAACTCTTGAATATCTACATTGGTATCGGCATGTGCACCGCCATTGAGAATATTCATCATAGGGACGGGGAGGGTTTTCGCCTTTGCACTACCAATGAACTTGTAGAACGAAAGATTCTCGCTTCTCGCTGCAGCGCGTGCAACAGCGAGCGAAGCTCCAAGGATCGCATTTGCGCCTAGTCGAGATTTATTCTCAGTACCATCGAGTTTGATCATCAATTCATCGATCTCTCTCTGATTCTTAGCATCGAGACCCTTGATTGCAGGTGCAATCTCTGTGACGACATTCGAGACTGCATCCAAAACTCCTTTTCCGAGATAGCGAGAACCACCGTCTCGAAGTTCTGCTGCTTCGAAGGCACCTGTTGATGCACCACTTGGGACGGCAGCGCGAGCTGATGCACCATCACTTAAAGTCACTTCGACTTCTACTGTGGGATTTCCACGCGAATCGAGGATTTCTCGCGAAGTCAGTGAATCAATGGATGCCATCTAATCCCCCGTAGCTCTAACTACTTCTCTGGACCCAATTCTTTGGCGTGAAGATACAAATCTTATCTCAGCGATTCTTCCTTCAACGGGAATCAAATTCTTCGATCTAGAGAATCCATATAGCGCTTCGTTGCTGTTCGAAGCGCATCCTCTGGATCAAGCCCTCGTAAAACACCAAGTGAGATGAGTTGAAGGAGTGCATCACCAAATTGATCTTGGTCCAATATCTTCGAATCTGTGATCCCCTGCCCACCCTGCGGCAACTCTCGATCATTCTTCTTTGCACGGAGCAGAACTTTTGCCGCAAGTGAGAGTGCAGGTTGGCCAAGAGGTACGCCATCAAAAATGTCAGTCCGCTTCTTCTCCTCGTTCTTGATCCGCTCCCAGTTTGCTAATACCTCACCTGAAGAACTTACTTTGATGTCACCGAAAACATGTGGGTGGCGGGAGATGAGTTTGGCAGCGACCTGATTTGCCACCTCATCAACATCAAATGGTCGATCACTTCGCTCTTGCCCGATTCGTGAGTGAAAGAAGACTTGGAGCAAGATATCTCCGAGTTCTTCGACCATAGCGTCTCGATCATCTCGTTCGACTGCATCGATGAATTCGTAAGACTCTTCTAAGAGGTAGGTAAGCAAGGAAGAGTGACTCTGTTCGCCATCCCAAGGACATCCACCCGGAGAGCGAAGACGATCCATAACTTCACGAAGATGATCAAGTGCCTTCACATCTTCACTCATAACAAGAGCCGATTACTCCTCGTTTGAGACAGCGCCGTTGCTATCGCCGCCTGGCTGGATCGTTGCACTTTCCTTATCCCAGAGACCGAATCGAGGATTAAGAACCACGCCTAACTCCTCTGCTTTGGCAGCAATGAGCGCCTGTTGTGCAGAACCGACCTGTTCTTCAAGAACTCCCTGTGCCACGAGAGCTTCAGCTAATTTCTGGTAGATGAGCGCAGTTTTGATGTACGTTCTGAAATCATCTTTAGCAATCGATGCTCCTGCCAGAGCCATGGGCAATCCTTCTTCGCCACCCACCTGCTGAACTACACGCTGATACTCGAACTCAATATCTGATTCTGTTATCTCGATGCCGTATTCATCGGCAATCTTCTGAAGCAAGACCACAGAGATATGAAATTGGGCCATAGTCCTCGTCAAATAATCACCAGTCGCCAACTCCATAGCACTTGTATCAACTAGCTTTCGTTCTTCCAAGACTGCGGTGATGCTCTTCTGTACCGTCTCAAGGGTTATCTCTGAATCGCCAATCACTGCCGCCGCATCCATCTTTGCGCACCCAGTGAGCAGGAGAAGTAGGGCGACAGATAAGGAGGCAAACAGTCTCAATCTCAGTTTCATCGCAACCCTTCAGAGCTAGAAGTTCATTGAGCAAATGAGTGCAAGAGATTCTCAAGCCACTCGAGTATCACTAACTCGTGATCTTGATTCTCGCTTGCTTCAACGTGGGCAACCTTAGCCGATGCGCTACGTGGCGCACTCATCGTGGCCAACCATCCATCTAGGTTATGCCTCACAAGCAGGACTTGACTCTGTGGCTTATAAACAGAACCTGGATAAAGTCGTTTGATCCTCAACTCTTTCGACTCGGCAAGTGTGACCGACGAGAGTTTTACCTGATGTGTCTGCCAGAGCACCTCTGTGATTCCAAGCTCACGAACTCGATTTCTCACTCGCGCTACTCGAAGCAATCTCATCGCCTGTACAGGTAACTCGCCAAAACGGTCTTTCAATTCACCAGCAATCTCATCGATCTCCTCATCTCTACTTGAATTCGCAAGACGTCGATAGAGATCGAGGCGGAGTCGATCTGCCGTCACATAATCTTCAGGAAGATGCGCAGTGACTGGTATCTCCACTTTGCACTCTCGATGGATAGGTTCGCTTCGCATCTTCGAACCAAGAGCAACCTTCATCTCCTCGACAGTCTCGCCAACCATTCTCATGTAGAGATCAAAACCGACATCTGCGATATGACCAGATTGCTCGCCACCTAAGAGATTGCCCGCTCCCCTAATCTCTAAGTCTTTGAGTGCGACCTGCATCCCTGCACCGAGATCAGTATTGGTGGCAATTGTCGTAAGCCGATCATGGGCAAGTTCACTCAATGGTCGATTTGGGTCATAGAGGAAATAGGCATAAGCGCGCTCTCGACTTCGTCCCACTCGACCCCGAAGTTGATGTAGCTGGGATAACCCGAAGACATCTGCTCGCTCGACGATCAGAGTATTGGCATTTGCAACATCGATCCCATTCTCGATGATGGTGGTGGAGACAAGTACATCGAACTCACGATTCCAGAATGCAAGAACGACTTCCTCAAGAGCAACTTCGCTCATCTGACCATGCGCGACGGCAACACGTGCCTCAGGAACAAGTCGCCTCAGCTTGGCAGCAACTTCGTCAATACTCTCTACTCGATTATGAAGATAAAAGACTTGACCATCTCGAAGAAGTTCTCGGTGAATTGCTGCTGTCACCTGCTTTGGATCGAATGGTCCGACAAATGTAAGTATCGGATGGCGCTCCTCCGGTGGCGTTGTGATCGTCGACATCTCTCTGATTCCGGTTATTGCCATCTCAAGCGTTCGAGGGATAGGGGTCGCGCTCATGGCGAGAACGTCGATAGAAGCTCTCAGATGCTTGAGCGCCTCCTTATGTTCAACGCCAAATCTCTGCTCTTCATCAATCACGACAAGTCCCAAGTCTTTGAAAGCAACATCCTTGGAAAGTAAGCGATGTGTACCGATGACAAGGTCAACGCTTCCCTCTGCAAGTCCTTGCAACACCTCTTTTGATTCACTCGGGGTGTTAAAACGAGAGAGCGCCGCTACCCGTACTGGAAATCCTGCATATCGCGCAGTAATGTCGCAAAGTGTTGTTGCACTA